>RRZT010604454.1_pt1 | contig 16435 bp, 17 predicted proteins | sample 2165551 | NCBI WGS metagenome assembly RRZT01 (sample SAMN10456910, study PRJNA506462) | wastewater metagenome | biome: wastewater; feature: sludge; material: wastewater sludge; isolation source: wastewater sludge with Escherichia coli K12::gfp cells carrying plasmid... | place: USA: Moscow, Idaho...
ATTCACTCCACTAAATGGAGAGCAGTTCATTTCAGGAGTTTTTTAAAATTATGCTTTTCTTCCGTATCTTTTTCTATCAGTTTCAGTTAAATATTTTTTTCTGATTCTGATATTTAGTGGAGTAACTTCAACATATTCATCGTTACCAATATAGTCGATAGATTCTTCTAAAGTCATTCTTTTTGGAGTAACAAGTCTTAAAGCTTCATCAGTACCAGAAGATCTAACGTTTGTTAATTGTTTATTTTTTGTAGCATTTACACAAAGTTCTCATCATTTTAAATGTTCTCAAATGATCATTCATTCATAAATTTGAACAGCTGGATCAACAAATAGAGGTCCTCTTTCTTGTAGTTTCCATAATGAGTAAGCCATAGTTCATCCAGTTTCACTAGATACCATAGATCAAACTTCTCTTTTTTCAATTGGTCCTTTAAACGGAGCAAATTCTTCAAAAGAACTAGTTAAAATTCATTCTCATTTAGTAATAGTTGTAAATTCTGATTTGAATCATAGTAATCATCTAGTTGGAACTTTAAATTCTAAAGCAACAATACCATTTTCATCAATCATGTTTACCATTTCTCATTTTCTTTTACCTAATTTTTCAATAACAGCTCAAGCAGATTCAGCTGGAACAGAAACAGCAACTCTTTCAACTGGTTCCATTTTAACTCCATTTTCTTCATGCATAATTACTTCAGGAGCTCAAACTTGTAGTTCAAATCCTTCTCTTCTCATCGTTTCAATTAAAACAGATAAGTGTAATTCTCATCTACCAGAAACTATGAAGTTTTCTCAAGAATCAAAATCGATTTTCATTCAAACGTTAGTTTCAAGTTCTTTTTCAAGTCTATCTCTAATTTGTCTAGAAGTAACCATTTTACCTTCTTTACCTGCAAATGGAGAATTATTTACTAAAAATTCCATTCTTAAAGTTGGTTCATCAATTGTAATTGCTGGCATTGGTGATACATCAGCTGATTCAGCAATAGTTTCTCATACGAAAATATCTGGAATTCAAGCAATAGTAACAATATCTCAAGCAACAGCTTCTTTAACTTTTACTTTATTTAATCATTCATTTGTAAGAATTTCAGAAATTTTACCTTTTCTTTGAACTCATTCATTAGAATTGATTACAACTTCTTGTCAAAATTTAACTTTTCAGTCAGTAACTCTTCAAATAGCAAGTCTTCATAGGAAATTATCATAAGCTAGATTTGCAACTTGCATTCTAAATGGTTTAGTTTCATCATTTTCAGCTTCAGTAACTTTTTCCATAATCATATCAAATAATGGAGTGATATCTTTAGATTCATCTTCTAAGTTTCTTTTTGCAACACCATCTCTAGCAATTGCATAACAAACTGGGAAATCTAATTGTTCATCATTTGCACCAAGTTGTACGAATAAATCAAATAATTGATCTACAACCCAATCTGGTCTAGATGTTGGTTTATCAATTTTATTGATAATAACGATTGGTTTTAACCCAAGTTGTAAAGATTTTTTAAGTACGAATTTTGTTTGAGGCATAGGACCTTCATAAGCATCAACTACTAAACAAACACAATCTACCATTCTTAAAACTCTTTCTACTTCAGATCCAAAATCGGCATGCCCTGGAGTATCCACAACATTGATTTTATTTCCTTTGTAAAATATTGAAGTATTTTTTGCATAAATTGTAATCCCTCTTTCTTTTTCTTGATCATTTGAATCCATAACACAAACATCAACTTTTTCATTTTCTCTAAAAGTTCCTGATTGTTTTAATAGAGCATCTACTAAAGTAGTTTTACCGTGATCTACGTGAGCAATAATTGCTATATTTCTAAAAGACATAAATAATATTTAAAAAATAAAAATAAAATAAAAAGTATTTTCCTAAAAGATAGATAAAATACTTTATTAAATATTTACGGGACAAATTATATTTAAAAAATTTAAAAAGTAAAATAATAATTTTATTTATTTTTTAAAATAATTAATTACTAAATATTTCATTTTTCTTATAATAAAAATCAGTCAAAAAGGCTACCTTTTTTTAAATGTCAACATAATGAGAATTGATATTTTTTACACTATATATAGTATGCTATTACATAAGTTAATACTATATGTTTTTATTTTTTAATTTTTATTGTATGGCAATTTTTAAAGTGGTTAAAAGAAACTGAGCTATTGTTACTTTCGATTGAGAAAAGATAAAAAAAGCTATAAAAAATGCCATAATTGCTGCGGGTGGAAATGATTTTTCACAATTAGATAAAATGTTATCTGATATAATTCAAACAGTTCACACTAAATATGAAGAAATTCCTACAGTTGAACAAATACAAGATACAGTTGAAGAAGTTTTAATAAAAGAATGACATGATAGTGTTGCTAAAAAATTTATACTATATAGAGAAGAAAGAAGAAAAAATAGAGAAAAACAAAATGTTGTTATTGAAGTAGGTAATACTATGGAAGAATATTTACAAAAATCAGATTGGAGAATTAATGCAAATGCAAATTCAGGTTATTCTCTTTGAGGTCTTATTTTAAATACTTCTGGAAAAATTACTGCTAATTACTGGTTATCACATGTTTATCCTTCAGAATCAGGAAATCTTCATAGAAATGGAGATATTCATATTCATGATTTAGATATGTTTTGTGGTTACTGTGCTGGTTGGAGTTTAAGACAATTACTTGAAGAATGATTTAATTGACTTCCAAATAGAGTAGAATCAGCTCCACCTAAAAATCTACAAGCTGCTGTAAATCAAATGATTAATTTCCTTTGAACTCTACAAAATGAATGGGCTTGAGCTCAAGCATTTTCAAGTTTTGATACTTATTTAGCTCCATTTGTTCATAAACACAAAAAAGAAGTCGAAAAAGAATTAGATGATTTATGAGTTCAATTTGTATCAGAAGAAGCTCGTACTCAATATATTTACAAAAAAACATATAAATATGTTACTCAACAAATGCAAAATTTAATTTTCTGATTAAATGTGCCTTCAAGATGGGGAACACAAACTCCATTTACAAATATTACTCTAGACTTAAAATGTCCTGAAGATTTAGCTGATAAAGCTTTACTTTTAGGTTGAATTGATAAATGATATTATGAAAAAAAATACTGAGAATTAGAAGACGAAATGATTTTAATTAACAAAGTATTAGTTGATGTTTATACAAAATGAGATAGTAAATGAAATGTATTTACTTTCCCAATTCCAACATATAATATTACTCCTGATTTTCCTTGGGAAGAAGATTATGTTGATGGAATTTTTGAAATGACAGCAAAATATTGAATTCCTTATTTCCAAAATTTCGTGGGTTCTCAATTTAAAAGAATTAAAGATGAAAATGGTAATTGGGTAAAAGAAGTTAATCCTGATGCTTATACTCCAGGTGCTGTTAGATCAATGTGTTGTAGATTACAACTTGATTTAAAAGAATTATTAAAAAGATGAAATTGATTATTTGGTTCTGCTGAAATGACTTGAAGTATTTGAGTTGTTACAATAAATCTTGCTAGAATTTGATATAATTGTGCATGAAATAAAAAAGCATTTTTTGATAGAGTTGAATATTTAATGCATCAATGAAAAACTACACTAGAAATCAAAAGAAAAGAAGTTACAAAATGGCTAGATGCTGGACTTTTCCCTTATACAAAAAGATATTTGCATTCTTTTAGAAATCATTTTTCTACAATTTGAATTAACTGAATGAACGAAGCTGTATTAAATTTCACTAAATGAGCTGAAGATTTAACTTGAGCTTACGGAAGAGATTTTGCACTTGAAGTTATGGAATTTATGAGAGAAAAACTTAAAGAATATCAAGAAGAAACAGGTAATTTATACAATCTTGAAGCTACTCCTGCTGAGTGAACAACTTACAGATTTGCAAAAGAAGATAAAAAACAAATTCCTGATATTATTCAAGCTTGAGTTCCTGAAGCTCCTTATTATACAAATTCAACTCATATTCCAGTTTGATATACATCTGATGCTTTTGAAGCACTAGATTTACAAAATGAACTTCAAACAAAATATACTTGAGGAACAGTATTACATTTATATTTAGCTGAAAGATTACCTGATGCAGAAGCATGTAAAGCTTTAGTTAAAAAGACTTTAGAAAATTATCAATTACCATATATTACTATTTCTCCAACATTTTCAATTTGTCCTAAGCATGGGTACATTGCCTGAGAACATGATTTCTGTCCTAAATGTGATGCTGAAAATGGTTATGTAGGGGATACGATTGATAGAGAAGTGAAGGAGTTTTATAATGCTAATAAATAAAAAAGTCCCCCTTATCAAGGGGGTGACCTTTAGGTCGGGGGATTTTTTGATATCGTAGAGACACGATTTACCGTGTCTTGAAAATAAATTTTACAAAACTGTAGGGAAGCAATATTTTCATTCCTTGCAAAAGATTTTCCTCTCTTACTTTTGTAACCAAAAGTAACAAGCCCTAAAGGATAAGTTGTACCGAAAAAAATAAAAATTTTTTGGGTACAACAAGAAGTTTTGAGGGATGAAAATTAGTTCATTTAGCTTAAAGTTTACATTAAAATTTTGAGAAATAAAGTCCGATTTCATCCCTCAAACTCCCTATCTTATAGCTAACTTTTTTGGTGTTAAATTGTAATTTAGGGAAAGTTGATTTAACGGCTATTATTAAATACATTCCTTATTACCCCCTCTCCTCCAAAGGAGAGGGCTGGGGTGAGGGTACAATTTTATATTTATAACTATAAAAATATGACAACTAATGAAGGAAGAACTAGATGTGAAAAATTCACAAGAGTAATGGGGTATATTAGACCAGTAAGCCATTACAATGTTTGAAAAAAATCAGAATTTAATACAAGAGTTTGTTTTGACCCACAAGAAACTATGAACTCTAAATTTATCTCAGATTATACTGCTGAATAATGCTAATTTCCTGAATACAAAAAACTACTTTGCTTGATTATCCAGGAAAAGTTTCAACAATAATATTTACACCTTGATGTGATTTGAGGTGTAAATATTGCCATAATTCACAATTTGTATTACCAGAATTACTTAAAGATTTTAAAACATACATTCCAGAAGAAGTATTTTTTAATTTTTTAAATACAAAAATATGAATTCTTGATTGAGTTGTAATTTGTTGAGGAGAACCAACTTTACAAAAAGATTTAGTTGAATTTTGTGAAAAAATTAAAAAACTTTGATTTCTTGTTAAACTTGATACAAATTGAAGAGATCCAGAAATACTAAAAAAACTTCTTGATAAAAATCTAGTTGATTATATAGCAATGGATGTAAAAACTACTGAAGACAAATTTCAAAATCTAACTTGAATAAAACCTGATTTTAAAAAATATTTACAATCAATAGAAATTATTAAAAATTCAAATATTGATTATGAATTTAGAACAACAGTTGTAAAATGATATCATGAAAGAGAAGATATAGAAAATATTTCAAAAATGCTAGAAAATGCAAAAAATTATAATTTTCAAAATTATAATCACTGAAATACTCTAGATAAAAATTTCAATTGAAAATCATTCACAGAATATGAACTAAAAGAATTTGTGCAAATTGCAAAAAAATATGTTTTAAATTCAAAAATAAGATTTTAATGCTTCTATAAGTTAGTAAATTCTATTATTTATTCCTTCCATTAGACTTAAGGGAAGGTGGCTGAAAGCCGGATGGGTTAATTATTTTCTTTTTATTCTTTAACTTTTACACTTATGTATTGTAATGTTTGTTGAAATACTGATACTAAAGTTCTAGACTCTAGAGTTGTAGATGATGGTGTTACTATAAAAAGAAGGAGAGAATGTTTGGTTTGTGGAAATAGATTTAATACTTTTGAAAAATATGAAAAAATTAATATTTTAATAGAAAAAAAATATTGAAAATTGGAAGATTATGATGAACAAAAACTATTTACATCAATTCAAAAAGCATTTAATAAAAGAAATGTTTCTATAAAAATAGTTGAAAATATAAAATCAAATATTGAAACAAAACTTTTAAATAAAAGAAAAATCACATCAAATGAACTTTGAGAATATATTATGTTAGAGCTTAAAAAATTTGATGAAGTAGCATATATTCGTTATGCTTCAGTATTTTTTGATTTTAAAAAAAGAGAGGATTTTATAGAATTTATAAAAAAAGAGTTTGAAAATTAATTTTTAAGCTCTTTTTTCTTTACTTGTATAGCAAAAAAAGTTTTTTATATAAAAATATAGCAAAAAAGTATAAAAATCTTTTGCTTTTTATGAAAAATAGATATAATGTAGTCCGTTATCATTTTTTAAAAATATGTCTTTATGGCTAAAAAAGAAGAAAAAATAGAGGTAGAAGGTACTATAATAAAATCCCTACCCGATCTGGTATTTGATGTTCAATTACCGGAGGAGTTTTGATGATGAATTATTAAAAGTTATTTAAGTTGAAAGATGAGAATTAACTATATTAAGCTTATCGAATGAGATAAAGTGTTGGTAGAAATTAGTCCTTATGATTTAACGAAATGAAGAATAATTTTTAGAAAAAAATAATATTTTATTATTAACTAGTACAGCTTTATGAAAGTATTAGCTTCTGTAAAAAAGATTTGCGATAAATGTAAAGTCGTAAAAAGAAAAGGGATTGTAAGAATTATTTGTGAAAATCCTAAACATAAACAAAGACAAGGTTAATTTTCTTTGTTGTGATTAAGTTAATTTATTTTTTATTAATAGATGTTTTATGGCAAGAATTGCTTGAGTGAACTTACCAAAAGGTAAACATGTTGAAATTGCTCTTACATATATATATGGTGTAGGAAGATCATTATCTAATGTAGTATTATTAAAAGTTTGAATTGAAAAAACAAGAAAAATTGAAACTTTATCTGAAGAAGAATTAGATAAAATAAGAGAAGAACTAAAAACTCATTTAGTTGAATGAGATTTAAGAAGACTTGTTAGTTCAAATATAAAAAGATTGCAAGATATTAGATGTTATAGAGGTGAAAGACATAAAAAACATTTACCTTGTAGATGACAAAATACAAAAAGAAATGCAAGAACAAGAAAAGGGAAATCAGTTGCTATTGCTAATAAAAAGAAATAGTTTTTGATTTTTTCGTGTAAAAAATTTATTTTAATATTTTAATTTATTTTTATGGTAAAAACTGTAAAAAAGTCAAAAAAGACTAAAAGAATAGTACAAGCTTGACAAGCTCATATAATGGCTTCGTTTAACAATACTATTGTTTCGATTACTGACGAAAAAGGAAATGTTTTAACTTGGGCTTCAGGATGATCAGCATGATTTAAATGAGCTAGAGAAGCTACTCCATATGCTGCACAAATTGCAGTTGAACAAGCTACTACGAAAGCTAAAACTCTACATGGTTTAGAAGTTGTTGATGTATATGTTAAATGAATTTGAATAGGTAGAGAACAAGCTATAAGATGATTAATATCTTGAGGTGTTGAATTGAAAAATATTTATGATATTACTCCAGTTCCACACAACGGATGTAGAAAAAAGAAAACAAGAAGTTTATAATCCTTATAAGCTTACAAATTTATCAATGATTAATAGTATGATATTAATTATTAATTATTAATTTATAATTTACAATTTTTATGCGTTACACTTGACCAAAGACAAAACTTTGTAGAAGAGAATGAGTAAACTTATTTGGTACTGAAAAATACGATTTAAGTCAATCAAATAGAAAACTTTAAAAAACAAAAAAAAAAACTGAGTTTGGAGAACAATTAAGAAAAAAACAATTAGCTAAAAGAATGTTCTGAGTTTCAGAAAAACAATTTTTAGCTTATTATAAAAAAGCTGTAAACCATAAATGAGTAGGTACTACTTGAGAAAAAATGATTTCATTACTTGAATTAAGATTAGATAATGTTGTATACAGAGCTAATTTTGCTAGAACAAGAATGCAATCAAGACAATTTGTATCACATGCTCACTTTACTGTTAATGGACAAAAAGTAGATATTCCATCTATTTCATTAAAAGTAGGAGATGTTATTGAATTAAGAGATAAATTAAAAGAATCACCATTGTATAAAAACTTAATTGAAGAATTAAATGAATTCTCAAAAGAAAATAAATGAGTAGTTTCTAAAACTAAATGGATTGAAGTAGATCCAAAAACTATTAAAATAACTATTAAAGCTTTACCAGAATTAAGTGATTTTGATCAAGTTATTGATATTCAAAAAATAGTTGAGTTCTATTCTAAATAATAACAATTCTAATTGTTTTATTAATTCTTAATTTTCAATAGATGCATATTATACATAATATAATAGGGATTCCAAAAATTTCACAAACTGAAGTATGAGATAATTCTACTCGTTTTGTTGTATGACCACTTCCAAGAGGATATTGAATTACTTTATGAAATTCCCTAAGAAGAGTAATTCTTTCTTCTATACCTTGAACAAAAGTTACTTGAATTAAAGTAGCTGGAGTAAGTCACGAATATTCAGTATTGCCTTGAATTAAAGAAAGTATTGTTGATATAATGCTAAATTTAAAAAACTTGGTAGTCGATAAAAAAGATGAATGAGAAATTTGGTTAAAACTTAAAAAAGATACAGCTTGAGCTGTTACTGCTTGAGATATCCAAACTAGCTTATGAGTAGAAATTATAAACAAAGACCTATATATCACTGAAATTGATAAAGATGGATTATCTTTAGAAATTGATATTAGAGTTGAAAAAAGTGTATGATATTTAAGTATAGAAGAACTTAAAAAAAGAGAAGATGACGTTAATGTATTACTTATTGATGCAAACTTCTCACCTGTGGTAAATGTAAAATATGAAATAGTTGATACGAGATTTTGAGATATTACAAATCTTGACTCACTTGATATGACAATTACTACAAATGGTGTTATTTCTCCTATTGATGCTTTAAAATTCGGTTCAAATATGTTAACTTCATATTTTGGAATATTTAATGAAGAAGCTCTACAAGTTGAATGACAATTCATTACAAACATAAAAGATTTATTAGAAAAAGAAAAAGAAGATATTCAAGAAGAATTGGAAAAGGAAACTTATACTCCAATTGAAATCATGTGATTATCTCCTAGAACTTTAAATGCTTTAATAAATTGAAATATTCTTTCTATAGAACAATTAGTTAAATGTACTGAAACAAAACTATCTTCTATAAAAGGATTTTGAAAAAAAGCTATGACAGAAATTAGAGAGTCACTTGCTCAAAGAGGTTTTAAACTTCTATGAGATGACTAAAAAGATTTGTAATTTATAATTTATAAATTTTACTTATGAGACATAGAGTAAGAAAAAATTTAAAGTTTAATTGAAAAACTTTTCAACATAGAAAAGCAATGGAAAGAAATCTATTGACTAATCTATTTTTACACAAAGCAATAAAAACTACTCCGAAGAAAGCTGCTGCTATTATTCCAATGGTTGATAAATTGATTAATGTTGTTAATTCTAAAGATGAATTAAATGCAATTAGATATGTTATGCAATATTTATTTACAAAAGAATCATCACTTGAATTATTTAAAAATGTAGCTCCAAAATTTAAAGAAGTAAAAACTTCATGATTTACAAGAGTTACTCCTATTAAATATAGGGATTGAGATAATGCTAAAATAGTATTACTTGAAATACTTTAATTGTTATTTAAAAAAATTATATGAAAACTATAACTGCTAAGCAATTAACAAATGAAGAAAGAAAATGGTATGTAATTGATGCTCAAGGTCAAAATCTTTGAAGATTATCTGTTAAAATAGCTACTATATTAAAAGGTAAAAATAAAGTATCATTTACTCCACATATTGATAACGGAGATTATGTTATTGTTTTAAATGCTTGAAAAATCGAGGTTACTTGAAATAAGTTAGAAGCAAAAACTTACTACTCTCATTCTCATTATATGTGAGGTATTAAAGAAATTTCTCTTTCTAAATTATTAGTAAAAAAACCTACTGAAGCATTAAAGAAATCAGTTTCTTGAATGTTACCAAAAAATAAATTAAGAAGAAAAATGTTAGACAGACTAAAATTAGTTGAATGAGCTGAAAATTTATATTCAGCACAACAACCTGAGCTAATAACTTTATAATTTTTTAAAAGAAAATAAATATGACTAAATATGTTTATGCTATTTGAAGAAGAAAAACTGCTTCTGCTCAAATAAAATTATTTAATTGAACTTGAGAAAGTAAAATCAATTGAAAAGAATTAGGAAAATATATCACAAGACAAGATTTATTTGATGCAATTTTTCAACCACTAAAAGTATGTTGATTAAAAGATAAAGTATTTTTTGAATGTGAAGTATCTGGGTCTGGACCATCAGCTCAAGCTCAAGCAATAGGTCATGCATTATCTAGAGCATTAGTTAAAGATAATGAAGATTTAAGAAAAGCTTTAAGAATGGATGGTTTATTAACTAGAGATTCAAGAAAAGTTGAAAGAAAAAAACCAGGGAAGAAAAAAGCCAGAAAATCTCCATCTTGGTCAAAAAGATAATTTTCTTATTCACTTTAATTTTTTAAAATACTTAAGATGACTACAATTAACCAATTAGTTAAAAAATCTAGAATAGATAAAACTAAAAAAAGTAAATCACCTGCTTTACAATGTACAAAAAATTCATTGAAGAGAAATAAAAAAGTAGATTTACAAAAATGATGTCCTCAAAAAAGATGAGTATGTGTTAAAGTAACAACAATGACTCCAAAAAAACCAAACTCAGCTCTTAGAAAAGTAGCTAGAGTTAGATTAACTAATGGATATGAAGTTAATGCATATATTCCATGAGAAGGACATAACCTACAAGAACACTCAGTTATTGCTATCAGAGGTTGAAGAGTAAAAGACTTACCATGAGTAAGATACCACATCGTTAGATGAAATCTTGATACTGAAGGAGTAAAAGACAGAAGACAAGGAAGAAGTCTTTACTGAGCTAAAAGACCAAAAAAATAATATTTTTTGATAAAGAGTAATCTCAAAAAGGTGAAAATTTTACTTTATTATTATATAAACTATGACACAAGTTAATAATCAATTAGTTGATAAATTTATCAACTATGTTATGAAAGACTGAAAAAAAAGTGTAGCAATCAAAATTATGAATGATACATTTGAAGAAATTAAAGCTAAAGGACAAAAAAAACCTGAAGAAATATTTCAAAAAGCTTTAGATAATGTTATGCCAAAAATTGAAGTTAGACCTAAAAGAGTTTGAGGATCAATTTACCAAGTTCCACAAGAAGTAAAAGCTAAAAGACAATTATTCTTAGCTGCTAAATGGATTTTAGAATCTGCTAGAAATAAAAAAGGTATTAGTTTTTATAAAGCTTTAACTGCTGAACTAATTGATGCTGCAAATGAAACAGGTAATGCTGTTAAGAAAAAATTAGATGTTTATAAAATGGCTGAAGCTAATAAAGCTTTTGCTAGATTTGCTAACAGATAATATAATTTTAGTTTTTAATTTTAAGAGAATATGGCTCACAAGAAAGCTCAATGATCTACGAACAATGGTCGTGATTCAAATGCCAAAAGACTATGAGTAAAAGTTTTTGGAAATTTAGAAGTAAGAAGCTGAAACATTATCGTAAGACAAAAATGAAATAAATTCTGGCCAGGAGAAGGTGTTTCTCAAGGTAAAGATTTCACTTTATATGCATCAAAAGATTGAATTGTTCAATTTAAACAAAAAAGAAAAATTAGATTTGATGGTAGAGTGTATAGAGATATTTATGTATCAGTTGTTTAATACAAAAAAAAAACTCCTTATTGGAGTTTTTTTATTTGTATTAAAATTTATTGAACAATTAATTTTAATATTTTTATACTTTTAATTGTAAAAATATAAAATTAATTATTAATTTATAATTAAATTTCCTTTTAAAATAAATAAAAAATGATTTTTTGTTATAAAATATAAAAAAAAGATAAAAAAAAGTTTGACTTTTATAAAAAAAAAAATAGAATACATCCACATTAAAGAAGACAGCAATGCAAGAAAGTAATGTATATGACAATAATTCTTAATGTAATTTTAACATAAACTGTTATATGAAAATATATTCCTCCGTAGCTCAGTGGTAGAGTAGATGGCTGTTAACCATTTGGTCATTGGTTCGAATCCAATCGGGGGAGCCATTTTTTTTGTAAGGAGAGATGCCTGAGCGGTCGAAAGGAACGGTCTTGAAAACCGTCGTGGCGCAAGTCACCTAGGGTTCGAATCCCTATCTCTCCGCCATTAAAGAAATAACAAAAAAATGGAAGGGTGCCTGAGTGGCTGAAAGGGCTCCCCTGCTAAGGGAGTAAACCAATTGCGGTTTCGTGGGTTCGAATCCCATCTCTTCCGCCATTTTTCTTCCATGTAAAATGACAGAAGGGGCCTGTAGCTCAGGGGTTAGAGCAGTCGGCTCATAACCGATTGGTCGTTGGTTCAATTCCAACCAGGCCCACCATTTTTAAGTTTAAAGTTGTTAAAATAAAAATTAAAAAAAGTTTTGACAAATTCAAATAAAAAAATACAATTCCTCAGCATTAATTAATCGATTTGAAAAGATTTTTTATCAAACATTCTTAAAAAGAAAGTTGAAAAAAAGTTTTGACAAAGTAAGATAAATTAACAAACTGAGTCCACTTCAAAAGAGAAGTAGGAGAGCACATTAAAATAATTGAAATATTTAGAAGAAGAATTAAACAAATCAAGTAATCGAGGATAAAACCAAAATTACAAAAACAAGTTTAAAAGAGTTTGATCCTAGCTCAGGATGAACGCTAGCGGTGCGCCTAACACATGCAAGTCGAGCGGGAGTAGAAGTTAGCTTGCTAACTTCTACAATAGCGGCGAACGGGTGAGTAACACGTTGGAATCTGCCCCTTGGTCAGGGATAGCCATCTGAAAAGATGATTAATACCGGATAGTCTCGAAAGAGTAAAGATTTATTGCCAAGGGAGGAGCCTGCGGTCTATCAGCTAGTTGGTGAGGTAAAGGCTTACCAAGGCTATGACGGATAGCTGGTCTGAGAGGATGATCAGCCACAATGGAACTGAGACACGGTCCATACTCCTACGGGAGGCAGCAGTGAGGAATCTTCCACAATGGACGAAAGTCTGATGGAGCGACACCGCGTGAAGGATGAAGGTCTAACGATTGTAAACTTCTTTTCTGGGGGAGCATAATGAGAGTACCCCAGGAATAAGGGACGGCAAATCACGTGCCAGCAGCCGCGGTAATACGTGAGTCCCAAGCATTATCCGGAATTACTGGGTGTAAAGGGTTTGTAGGCGGATTTTTAAGTTGAATATGAAAGACCGAAGCTCAACTTCGTGTTGGTATTCAAAACTGGAGATCTAGAATTAGGGAGAGGTAAGCGGAATTCTAAGTGTAGGGGTGCAATCCGTAGATACTTAGAAGAACACCAAAAGCGAAGGCAGCTTACTGGAACTATATTGACGCTAATGAACGAAAGCGTGGGGAGCAAAAAGGATTAGATACCCTTGTAGTCCACGCCCTAAACGATGATAACTTAGTGTTGGGAGTAATCCCAGTGCTGAAGCTAACGCGATAAGTTATCCACCTGAGGAGTACGGTCGCAAGATTAAAACTCAAAGGAATAGACGGGGACCCACACAAGCAGTGGATCACGTGGTTTAATTCGACAATAAACGGGGAACCTTACCCAGACTTGACATCTATAGAATCTTGCGGAAACGTGAGAGTGCCCGTAAGGGAGCTATAAGACAGGTGCTGCATGGTTGTCGTCAGCTCGTGCCTTGAGGTGTTCGGTTAAGTCCGTTAACGAGCGCAACCCATGTCGTTAGTTATATTTTCTAACGAGACTGCCTAGGTTAACTAGGAGGAAGGTGTGGATGACGTCAAATCAGCATGGCTTTTACGTCTGGGGCTACACACATGATACAATGGTGCATACAAAGAGAGGCAAAACAGTAATGTGGAGCAAATCTCAAAAATGCATCTCAGTCCGGATTGAGGGCTGCAACTCGCCCTCATGAAGTTGGAATTGCTAGTAATCGTAAATCAGACATGTTACGGTGAATATGTTCCTGGGTCTTGTACTCACCGCCCGTCACGGCATGGGAGGTAATAATATCGGAAGACTCTTTAGTAATAAGAGGGTCCATGGTAGGATTACTGACTGGGCTGAAGTCGTAACAAGGTATCCGTAGGAGAACCTGCGGATGGACTATCTCCTTATAAATACTCTTAAGTAATTATTAAAGTTTTTCTTCTAAAATTTCAATTATTTGTACATTAAAATAATCTGAACAATTAAAGTTAGTTAAAGGATAAATAGTTTTTATATATAAAAATTGTTTAAGAAAATAAATAGTATAAAGTGGATGCCTTGACTTGAATATCCGATGAAGGACGTGTTAATCTGCGATAAGCCTAGATGAGTCGATAAAAGACATTATTAATCTAGGATTTCCGAATGGGGGAACCTAATACTGGTAATCAGTATTGCTACAAAATGTAGAGGACACAATGTGAATTGAAATATCTTAGTAACATTGGAGGAGAAATCAAAAAAGAGATTCCCTTAGTAGTGACGAGCGAAAAGGGAAAAGTTCAAACCGATTATATGTAAGAGTTAGGTCGTTGTATAATCGGGGTTGTAGGGTTAATATATGTACTTCCTAAAAAGGTACGATATGTTATAGTATATTAAAAGAATGAAATGCGAAAGTTCAGCCATAGAGGGTGTAAGTCCCGTAAATTAAAATGTATTATAATGTATATATTGATTCCTGAGTAGGATCAGGCTCGTGGAACCTGGTTTGAATCTGGGTGGACCATCATCCAAAACTAAACAGTATTCAAGATCGATAGTGAACAAGTACCATGAGGGAAAGGTGAAAAGAACCCCGGGAGGGGAGTGAAATAGATCCTGAAACTTTATACTTTCAAAGAATGGGAGCTCAATAGTGACCATGTACTTTTTGTAGAACGGACCAACGAGTTAGTGTATGTGGCAAGGTTAAGGCAGAAAAAGCCGAAGCCGTAGTGAAAGCGAGCCTTAATAGGGCGATTTTAGTCATATATACTAGACCCGAAACTGGGTGAGCTTCTCATGAGCAGGCTGAAGTAGAAGTAAGATTTTATGGAGGGCCGAACCAATTGGAGCTGCAAGTCCATTGGATGACTTGTGAGAAGGAGTGAAAAGCTAATCGAACTCAGAGATAGCTGGTTCTCCGCGAAATAGCTTTAGGGCTAGCCTTGGTTAATTGTTATGTGGGGGTAGGGCTCTGATAGGACTAGCGGGAAGCAATTCTTAGTAAATCCTGATAAACTTCGAATACCACATAAATTATGCCAGGAGTCAGACGGTGAGAGATAAGTCCCATCGTCAAGAGGAAAACAGTCCAGACTACTATCTAAGGTCCCAAATTAATAACTAAGTGGAAAAGGATGTTAAATTGCTGAGACAACCAGGATGTTGGCTTAGAAGCAGCCACTCATTTAAAGAGTGCGTAATAGCTCACTGGTCAAGCGATTTTGCGCCGAAAATTCAACGGGGCTAAGTTATTAACCGAAGATGTAGACTTATAAACATGCGTGTTTATATTTGGTAGCGGAGCGTTCTGTAGGTCGGAAGGTGAAGGGTGACCTTTGCTGGAGATATCAGAAGTGAAAATGTTGGTATGAGTAACGTAAATGAAATGAAAACTTTCATCGCCGAATACCTAAGGTTTCCTACGCAACGTCAATCGACGTAGGGTTAGTCGGTCCTAAGATGTAACTGAAATGTGAAGTCGATGGATATCAGGTTAATATTCCTGAACTACTGGTAAATCTATACTGATGGGGGGACGGATTGAGATATAAGACATGCTTAATGGATTGCATTATGAAGACAAGGTTTAAATTATAGGAAAATCCGTAATTTTATATATCGAGTTTAATTATCTTAATAAGATTACTCTATGAGTAAATTATTAAAGGGTCTTACTATATTTTGATTCCAAGAAAAGCCTCTAAAGTGAATTACTAGTAACCGTACCGTAATCTAACACTAGTGGGTTAGTGGAGAACACTAAGGCGTTCGAGAAAACCATGCTTAAGGAACTCGGCAAAACAGCGGTCGTAACTTCGGGATAAGACCTGCCTGTCTTCTAATTTAGAAGACAGGCCGCAGCGAAAGAGCTCAGGCGACTGTTTACCAAAAACACAGCTCTCTGCAAACTCGTAAGAGGATGTATAGGGGGTGATGCCTGCCCAGTGCCAGAAGGTCACGTGGATTTGTGCAAGCAATGAAACTAAGCCCTGGTGAACGGCGGCCGTAACTATAACGGTCCTAAGGTAGCGAAATTCCTTGTCGGGTAAGTTCCGACCCGCACGAATGGC
>RRZT012440843.1_pt1 | contig 16434 bp, 15 predicted proteins | sample 2165551 | NCBI WGS metagenome assembly RRZT01 (sample SAMN10456910, study PRJNA506462) | wastewater metagenome | biome: wastewater; feature: sludge; material: wastewater sludge; isolation source: wastewater sludge with Escherichia coli K12::gfp cells carrying plasmid... | place: USA: Moscow, Idaho...
GGAAATGAAGCAATATCTAGATTATATGATACATATAATCCAGCAGTATTAGAAGCAATAAGATTATCCATAGAAGGTGCTCATGCAGCAGGAATAACTATTTCTATGTGTGGAGAATTCGCAGGAGATGAAGAAGCTACAGAGCTATTATTGGGATTAGGTCTAGATGCTTTCTCTATGAGTGCGAGTTCTATACCTAAAATTAAGAAAAATGTAATTGCATCATCTTATGCAGATTCAAAAGTTTTGGCAACAGAAGCTATGGCGTTAAGGACAGCTGCTGAAATTAAAGAGAGAATAAAAAAAGCGTAGAGTTTAAGAAAGAGAGGAAAAGTTATGGGTTTATTTGATTTTTTTAAGAAAAAGAAGGATGTAGAAGAGTATTTTGAAATTTATTCACCATTAAATGGGACTATAATACCTATAGAAGAAATACCAGATGAGGCTTTTGCAGAAAAAATAATAGGAGATGGAGTAGGAATAGTTCCAACTGGAGATACTATTTATGCACCATGTGATGCAGATGATATAAGCATTTTTGATACTAACCATGCTATATCTTTTGAAACTTCAAATGGATTAGAACTTATAGTTCACTTTGGAATTGATACAGTTAAGCTTGATGGACAAGGATTCACAAGAATAGCTGAAGATGGACAAAGTGTTAAAAAAGGTGATCCATTAGTAAAATTTGATTTAGAATACATAAAAGCTAATGCAAAATCTCATAAAACACCAGTTATAATATCTAATATGGATGTTGTAGAAGAATTAATTAGAACAAAAGGTGAAATTAAAGCCGGAGAAGTTTTATTAAAAGTTAAAGTAAAAAAATAATTAAAGCTGCCAAACTTGGCAGCTTTTTTAAAATAAAGATTTTTGTTCGTCATAGAAGAAATATTCGTTATATATTTCTGGAAAGTTTAATTCTAATAATTCCTTTGTTTCAGCATTTAATTCTTCTAAAAACTCTTTTTTTGCATAAACTTTAATCTTACTATCTTCTACAAGATTCTTTGGATAATTTTCTTCCATATAAACTCTTTTATTAAGATTATCAATCACTAAAACTTCATAGCTATTTTGGTGTATTTTTCTTATATTTAAAAACTCGTTTAGAAAGTATTTTTTATTTATAAGTTTAATAGTATTTTTTAATTCGTACATAATATCATCCCCAATTCCAGTTTCATCTATATTGTATAATATATTTTGCTTTGTTTCAAGCATTAGAAAACAAAAAGACATCTAATAGAGATGTCTTTTTGTTTTCTAAACTTTTGGGACAAAGTTTCGCACTGTATTAAAAATAGTATGGATCTTGAGGATGATCGAAATATAAAGGGAAATCTTCTTCAAGATTTTCTTCAGAGAATTCTTTTCCTATAGATTTTTCTAACCAAAACATATTTAGTATATCCGTTATTGTAGTGTTATTTTCTTTTCTGCTTTTAAACTCTTTCATAATATCTGTAAACATAGAAATCACTCTCCTATTGTTCTCTTTACAATAGTATATTACACCACTTTGTACAAAAAATCAATACTAATTATAAAAAAAGTATAATAATTCAAACTATGAATAACATTTATTTTGTGTATATATAATATATATTGTTTGGAAAAGATAGGTTTTTAGCAATGAAACTATGAATTTTTACTATAAAAAAAACTGGCCTAAAGGCCAGTTTTAGTTAAAAAGTGAACATTAAGCCTAAGCCCACATTTAAATTTATTTTGTTTGCTATAATTGGACTTTGAGAAATTTCATTTGAAAAAATTTCTACTGAGTTTATGCTTCTAAAGTTAATATTATCTCCTAAACTATAAACTAAATCTAGATGAGCTCCGAATTTCCCACCTGAGAAATCTTCATAGGAATCAGTCCATTTTGTTCTTGGAACAGAATAATAATAGTTACAGTAATCTTTATCCAAAAATACATAGCTAAAAGCAGTTATTAAATATAAATCTTGAGTATAAGGAATGTATCTTTCTCCATAGGCTTTAATTCTTAGAGCACCACTATTTAAAAAGTTTTTTCCAATATCAATTCCCATAGATAACTCTGGATTAGCTTCAGGAATATATTTCCCTGATAAACCGAAATAAAATTCAGAGTCTTTTGATTTTATAAATTGATTATAAGGGCTATCTAGTCTTTTTGAATCTTGTTCTGCCAAGTGATACTCTACTATACCTGAAAGAACAAATTGTCTATCTGAATAGAAATTATATCCACCAATATATCCTGAAATTGTATCTAAAGTAGAAGGTTTTATAAAAAAATTGTCATATTTAGCCTCAATAATAGGTAGAGTTTCGAAATTTGATTCTTCTCCTAAATATGCTTTTCTTTTTATGTTCATCATAAGACCTAAAGAAAGCCTATTTTCGTCACTTCTTTCAAGTTTTATAGAAGGACTTTCACTTATGAGAAAATCATCTAAATTCAAACCTTCATCAAGTGGTTCTAAATTAATAGTTGTATTTGGTGTGAAAATAAGGCCATCTGCAATACTTATATTTTCTACAGCAGAAAAAACATAAAAATTGACAGAAAAAAGTATAGTTATAAAGAAAAAATATTTTTTCATAAAATCCTCCTTGTAAATGCTTATTATTATTATATATAAAATGTTAAGAAAAATCAAATTTTACTTGAAATTTCTATAGGAAATATTAAAAAAAGTAGTATAATTAAGTAGATGGAATTTTCCTATTAGACTTTTAAGTTTGTCGTAGGTAATGAGGAAGAAGGAATAAAGTATGAAGAAAAAAGAACTAATGATGAAGATTATGGTTTTGGGGCTTTTTACAATTTTTTATTTTGTAGATTTTTTGATTCCAAAGGTGATTTTTTATATAGGTTTAATTTATTTTTTAATTAAGTATAAGCTCGATGATAATAAAGAAATTTCAGAAAAAAATCATGTATATTTTGATGATATAACAGGACTTTATAATTTAAAAGGATTTAATAAAATTTTTTATCAAAGCCCCCAAAATGAAAAAAAATATTTTATATTGATAGATTTTGTTTCTTTGAGGCGTATAAATAATCACTATGGGAGAGAATTTGGAGATAGGGTATTAAAGGCTTTTGTCCTTAGGGTAAAAAACATTTTTGACTATGAAAGTATTATCTCAAGGTATGATAATAGAAAAATAATTATTTGTTTTTCAGGATATGAAATAGAAGATTTAGAAGCATATGTAAAAAAAATTCAAAAAAACCTAAATGAATCACTATTTTTAGATGAAGAGAAAATATCAATAAAATCTTCAATGGCTGTATTGGAATGTGTAGCTAAAGAAAAAAAACTTGATGAAGTTTTTTATAAACTAGAACTTATACTTAAAAAACTAGAAAAGAATTCCGATGGTTATGAAATATATAATGTTGATTTTTCTAAGAAACATGAAGAAAAATTGAAACTTGAAAAAGAATTGGAAAAAGCCATTAATAATAAAGAATTGAAGGCATATTACCAACCTCAAATAGATATAAAAAATTCTAAACTTATTGGGTTTGAAGCCCTTATTCGTTGGGAAAGTGAGAGTTTTGGGGTGCTAAGTCCTGGTAAATTTATTCAAATAGCTGAAGAACAGGGGCTTTATGGGAAATTTTTTTATTTGATTTTGGAAAATGTATGTCAAGATATAGTAGAATTAAAAAAACATATAAAAGATGATTTTAAAGTATCAATAAATATAAGTGATATAGATTTGAGAGAAAGTGAAAACCTTTTGAAATACATTAAAAAATTTCTTGAAAAATACAATGTTTCTGGGGAATATTTAGAATTAGAGTTAACTGAAAATTTTGCTATAAAAACTACAGAAAAAAATCTTAACTTTTTTTATGATATTAAAAGTTTAGGAATAAGTCTTGCTATAGATGATTTTGGAATTGGATATTCTTCTTTTAGTCATTTAAAGAATTTTCCCATAGATAAAATAAAATTAGACAGAGAATTTGTTCATGAGATTAATGAAGATAAATTGGCTGAAAAGATAGTAATATCTATTATTGAGCTGTCGAAAGAACTAAATGTTGAATTACTTGCTGAGGGGATAGAAACTGGAGAGCAATTAGCAAAATTAAGAGAATTAGGTTGTTACAAAATTCAAGGGTATATCTTTGGAAAAGCAATACCTTGTGACAAGGTAATATCTTTAGTAGATGAAGGCTTTTATCAATTAGGAATTGATTTATTAACAAAAGAACTTGAAATAGAAGATTTTTAAAAAAAGTGCTCAGAATAAATATTCTAAGCACTTTTAAATTTGTTTGATTCAATAATGATAAATTAGTAAAACGAAATTATAAATTAGGGTGCTTTGCCCAGAACCCACGAAAACAAGAAAGAGTCCTTGTTAATCGTTATAAATAATTAATTTTATCTAATTTATTGTGTAACCCAATTAGTTAACTTTAAAAGAAGTTACAAGGTCTTTTAAGTTTTCAGAGGAGTTTGATAAAATTTTTGCCGAACTCTCAACTTGAGTAGTTTTCGTTATTATTTCATAAATAAGATTTAGTGAATTTTCGCTTAAAGAATTGCTATTTTTTAATTCTTTCCCCATTTCATCTCTCATTTTTTTAGATTCATAGGACAAATTCATTAATTCTTTAGTTTGTATTTCTACTAGTTCAGAAATTGAATCTATTTTGTTATTAACTTCAAAAATATCTTCTTGAATTTCTTTGAAAGAAGCAACAGATTCTTTAACAGTTTTGTTTCCTTCACGAGATTTTTCATCAATTTCGTGTACATTTAATATAGTACTTTCTGTTTCTTTTTTAACATTTGCAATGATTTCCCCTATAGATATTGCAGCTTCCCTAGACCTTTCAGCTAAAATGGAAATCTCTTTGGCAACAACAGCAAACCCTCTACCAGCTTCTCCAGCTCTTTGAGATTCAATAGAAGCATTAATTGCAAGTAAATGTGTTTGTTTACTTATGCTCTCAATCAAAAGAACTACATCATGTATTTCTTGGGAATATTTCTGTAAAATATCAACACTATAAATAGTTTTTTTCATAACTTCTTCTATTTGCTCTATTTTTTCAACAACTTTTTCAGTAGATTCTTTACTAAGTATAGCTTTATCATTGGTTAATTTAGTTTCTTCCTTAACAGCTTTAGTAAGTATTGACATATCTTTTACTGAATTTGAAATAATATTTAGAGTTTCTTGTGTTTGGTTAAATAAGCCACTTTGTTTTGTAGAAGTATCTACAATTGTTTTTACTGAGCTTTCAATAGTCTCTACATTGTTTTTTACATTTTCGCTAAGTTTCATTAAGTAATGACTAGAGTTTTCTGTATCACTTGATGCTTTCCCCAATCTTTTAATAATAGTCATTTGGCTATTAACAAATTTATTAAACCATTTAGAGAGCTCTCCAATTTCATTATGGCTATTGTTATTAAGCCTCATTGTAAGGTCTCCTTCACCTTCTGCTATGTGAAAAAGGATGTTTGTTGTTTGTTCCAAAGGATTTGTTATCTTAAGTTTTATTATGGTAAATAATATTCCCATGTTTAGTAAAAATAAAATACCATTTTCTAGTATCCTATTAAGGGGAATAAACTTATTTATAAGAAAAAATACAAAAATATTGATTAAATAAAATAATGAAAAAATAAGGGGAACTGAAACATTTAGAGAATTGAATTTATGTATCTCAGCAATATCGGCTTCGCACATCATACCCCAAGTTTCATCACTATTTGGGGGATTAATTGTAAGCCCCTGTCCACCAACCATAATATGCCTATAATCAGGATAACCTTTATAAATGTCTAAATTTTGTGAGTTTTTGATTGTACTGGCTACTCCCGGATGTAGACTAGCGCTTGCAGGGTCATTAAAAATGATCTCAAACTCTGTATGTCTTTTTATTTTTACTTCTCCCCATTTTTTTGTTTTTATTCCTTCTTTAAGATTATCTCCCCCTGTAAAGGTATTGTCTTCAAATCTACTTCTGGATAAAGCAGTTCCCGGTTTTATATTTCTTTTGGAATTTATCATAAATAAATAGTTGTCACCAGATTCTTTATAAACATGGGTATCTTCTTCTTGAATAATATCACTCATTACGTCATTAGGGATTCTTCCACAAATAATGGCTTTTCGATTTAAACTTTTATTAAAGTATGGAATAGAAAAAATAAGAGTAACTTCATCAAAAAAATTGGAGCTACTGCTTCCAATATCTAAACTTTCTTTATCAATAAAGGGACCGTACATATATGGTTCCATTTGGATTCCATGTTCATAATTTGGTAAACTCATTCTGTTTTTTCCAAGACTTCCTTTGAAAGTGGAAACTCTGACTTCACCTTCTTGATTAATTATGAATAACTCCGAAAAATCCTTAAATTGATTTTTTTTGTCTTCAAGGATTTCATTCATCTCAGATAAATTAAGCTCATTATCCTGAAGATAAGCTAGAATAGTATCTCTTGTAGACTCCATAGCAAACCAAATATCGTTAAACCAGTTTTCTAGAGCTTTTTTTCTCCCTTGAGCTATACCTTGAAATATTTTTTCTTTTTGTTCCAAGTTTTTTAGAGAATAAAACATAGTACCACTTCCCTTATAGTTAAGATTTTTGTAACTATTCAGTCTAACTCCAAGTGCCCAGTCTCTTTGGTGTAGGGAGTTACGGGACTTTGCCCCCAATGTCGTCAACTTAAGAAAAGTCAAAAGTTCAAACTCACCCCAACCCCAAACAAACAAATAGGGTTTGTTTATCTAGTTTATGCCTGAATATATACAGATTTTTATTAATTACTTAAGTTTGTGTCTTTCATCATGAAAATTTGCTATTGAAGTTTTTTTGCTCCAAGAAATGCAACATATCATAAAATAGACTCACTTTTTATAATAAAATATTAGCACAGGAACTTTAATTAATCAAATATATTATTGAAAATTTAAAGATTTATTTTGTAAATAATTATACCGAAGATTTAATTTTAGCTTAGTATTTACTTTCAATCTATTTCAAGCTATAATATATAGGATAATTTAAATAATTGAGGAGGGATTATGAAACTAAGATTTTTAGTTTTGTTATTGTTTGTTAGTCTAAATGCCTTTGCAGACTATAATTTAAGAGCAAGTTATGGATTTTTATTTAATGAAGAAATCTCTGGTAGAAGTTTGAAGGAAGGTTCTTATGATTTATATGGAGAATATTATATAGAACCTGTAGATAAAGTTTCTATTGGTTTTGGGATAGCATATAAATGGCCAGCTGAATACAGAAATATACCTACAGGGTTAAACTCAAACCCCATTGACTCATTAGTTCCTATATATGGAACTGTGCTTTTATCAATACTTCCAGATTCTAATATAGAACCTTATGCAGTTGGAAGATTTGGCTTTAGTATAGTTAATCAAAATAAAAACTCCTTGGCAAAAAATGTCCAAGGAGATTTATATACTTCTATAGGTCTGGGAGGATACTATAACGACTTCTTTCTGGAAGGAACTTTTGATAGGGCAACAGGGTATTATAATCTGGGGACTAAAAGATACAACATGGAATATGAACATTTTACTTTAAGATTTGGTTATAATTTTAACTTTATATCAAATAATAAAGTAAGGCTTCATGATAAGCAAAAAGAAATTATAAATACTCAAGAAGATATCCCTTATGATAATCTTGAAAAATTTGATAACAAAGGAAATGTTGTTGAAAAACAAGGTACTTATATTGAATTAGAAGATTTTCAAATAATAGAATAAGCACGGAAGACCGTGCTTTTCTTATAGAAACTCGGTATTGTCAGAAAATTTGTTAAAAGAAATAGCGTATTATCTAGTATAATAATAAATGTACGAGGAATTTTAGAGTTGAAAGAATATTTCTATTAAAAAACTTAATATAATAGGACATTTTTTCTATAAATATATTCTAGTAATGGTTTTTATTTAAACCATATATGTAATAAATTTTAAATATATATTCCTTTTATTTGAAAAAAAACAGTATTTATTATACTCTATAATGAAAGAAAAGAATTTGAGGAGGCACAAATGGGAAAATCAGTAGCGTATAAAATTTTGGAAAAAAATCTTGTGCATGGAGAATTAAAAGTAGGAGAAGAAATAACAGTAAAAGTTAACCAAACCCTTACTCAGGATTCAACAGGGACAATGGTATATCTACAGCTTCAAGCTATGGATATAATAACTAAAAAAACAGATTTATCTGTTGCATACATTGATCACAATACTTTACAAGCAGGTTTTGAAAATGCAGACGATCATGAGTTTATTAAAACTTCTGCAGCAAAATATGGGATTATATATAGTAAACCTGGAAACGGGATTTGTCATCAACTACATTTAGAAAGATTTGGAAAACCTGCAAATATATTAATAGGTTCAGATTCTCATACTCCAACTTGTGGTGGACTTGGAATGATATCTATTGGAGCTGGAGGACTTGACGTAGCTATTGGTATAGCAAAAGGAACATACAATCTAAAAGTCCCAAAAGTAGTAAATGTTGAGCTTGTAGGAAAGCTTAACCCTTGGGTTTCGGCTAAAGACGTTATATTAAAAGTATTAAAAGAACTTACTGTAAAAGGTGGAGTAGGAAATATTATAGAATACTCTGGTGAAGGAGTAAAAGCTCTATCAGTTACAGACAGAGCAACAATAACTAATATGGGAGCTGAGCTTGGAGCTACAACTTCAATTTTCCCAAGTGATGAAATAACAAAAGATTTCCTTAGAAGACAAGGAAGAGAAGAAGATTATGTAGAGTTATCAGCTGATGCAGATACAGTTTATGATCATAAAGTAACAATCAATCTATCAGAACTTACTCCAATGGTTGCAAAACCTCACAGTCCTGATAATGTAGATGAAATAAAAAATATTGGAAAAATAAAAGTAGACCAAGTTGCAATAGGTTCATGTACAAATGCTTCTTATACTGACCTTATGAAAGTGGCTAGCATACTAAAAGGTAAAAAAGTACATCAAGATGTATCTTTGGTAATTTCACCAGGATCTTCCAATGTATTAAAAATGATAGCAGATAATGGAGCTCTAAGTGATCTTATAAAAGCAGGAGCAAGAATACTTGAAGCGTCATGTGGTCCATGTATAGGAATGGGGCAAGCTCCAAAATCAGGTGCTGTTTCAGTAAGAACTTTCAATAGAAACTTTAAAGGAAGATGTGGAACTAAAGATGCAGATGTATATTTAGTATCACCAGAAACAGCAGCAGCAATAGCTGTAGAAGGATATTTCCTTGATACAACTACTCTTGGAAATGCTCCAACAGTAACACTACCAGAAATGTTTGATGCAGATGATAACTATTTCATATTCCCACCAACTGACGGTAGAGATGTAGAAATAGTAATGGGGCCAAACATAAAACCTTTCCCAAGAAATGTTGCTCTTAAAGATGAGATAGAAGCAAAAGTAATCCTAAAAACAGGAGATAATATAACAACTGATGATATTATGCCATCAAATGCGAAACTTCTACCATTTAGATCAAATGTACCAGAACTTTCTAAATATTGTTTTGGAACTATAGTAGATGATTTTGCTGATAGAGCTAATAAATATGGTGGAGGATTTGTAATAGGTGGAGACAACTATGGACAAGGTTCTTCAAGAGAACATGCGGCTTTAGTTCCATTATACCTAGGGGTAAAAGCAGTAATTGTTAAATCTTTTGCTAGAATTCATAAAGCAAACCTAATTAACTCAGGAATTATACCTTTAGAATTTTCTAACAAGGACGATTATGATAAAATTTCTGAATTTGATACAATAGCAACTGATGATTTATTTGCACAACTTGATAGAGGAGTAGTAACTTTTAGAACTGATAAAGGTTATGAATTCCAAGCTGAAGCAAATATTAGTGATAGAGATAAAGAAATTATTAAAAAAGGCGGATACTTAAATTTCATTAAGGACGCAGAATAATAACTATAACTCCCTCTAAATCTCCCTCTTAAAATAAGAGGGAGACTTGGGATTAAGGGGGAATCAATCTAAATTTTGGGGGTAAATAAATGTATAATGTAACACTAATACCAGGAGATGGAATAGGACCAGAAGTAGCAAATGCAACGAAAGCAGTAGTAGATGCCACTGGTGTACAAATAAATTGGGAAGAAGTAAACGCTGGAGAAGCAGTATATGAGAAAGTAGGAACTCTTGTACCAGATGAAGTTTATGCTTCTATAGAAAAAAATAAATTAGCTCTAAAAGGGCCAATAACAACTCCTATTGGAAAAGGATTTAGAAGTATCAACGTAATGCTTAGAACTAAATATGACCTTTATTCAAATGTTAGACCTTCAAGAAACTTCAAAGGAATTGACACTCCTTTTAATAATGTTAATATGACAATTTTTAGAGAAAATACAGAAGGTTTATATATTGGTGAAGAAAAACAAGTAGATGAAAATACTACTGAAGCAACAAAAAGAATTACTAGAACAGGTTCTTTAAGAATATGTAAAGAAGCTTTTGAGTATGCAAGAAAACTTGGAAAGAAAACTGTTTGTGCAGCTCATAAAGCAAATATTCTAAAAATTACAGATGGTTTATTCTTAGAATGTGCTAGAGAGATAGCAAAAGATTATCCAGAAATAACTCTTAAAGAAGTTATAATAGACAATATGTGTATGCAAATGGTAAGTAATCCAGGACAATTTGAAGTTATAGTAACTATGAATTTGTATGGAGATATCTTATCAGATCTTGCAGCTGGACTTGTTGGAGGTCTTGGAATAGTTCCAGGAGCAAATATAGGAAAAGATATTGCAATATTTGAAGCAGTACACGGTTCAGCACCTGATATAGCAGGTAAAAATTTAGCAAATCCAACAGCTCTTATATTGTCAGCAGTAATGATGCTTAACCATATTGGAGAAACTACAAAGGCTAAAATTATAGAAGAAGCAGTTGAAGAGACTTTAGCAGAAGGTAAATATAAAACTAAAGACCTTGGAGGAAATGCTACAACTAAAGAGTACACAGATGCTTTAATAGCAAAAATAAAAGCTAAAATTTAGGGGGTAGCCATGACGACTTATATTGAAAAAGCCGGCATAAATGAAGAAGTTTTTTCTAATTTATCAGATTTAGCTAAAAAAAATAATCCCATAAATCCTGAATTTTATGAAAAGTATGATGTAAAAAGAGGACTTAGAAATAATAACGGTACAGGTGTTTTGGTAGGTCTTACCAAAATAGGAGAAGTAAAAGGTTATGAACTTAAAGATGATAAAAAGATTCCTTGTAAAGGGGAACTTTTTTATAGAGGAATTGAACTTCAAACCTTTGTTAAAGGATTTCAAAAGGAAAAAAGAAGAGGTTTTGAAGAGTGCATATATCTTTTAATGTTTGGAAAACTTCCGAGAAAATCTGAGTTAGAAGAATTTAATGAAGTTTTGGATAATTTTAGAGATTTGCCTCGTAATTTTAAAGAAAAACTAATTTTTGCTCATCCAAGTAAAGATGTAATGAATGAATTACAAAGAACGATCTTGGCATTATATACTTATGATGATAATCCAGAAGATCTTAGTATTTCAAATTTGGTTTCTCAAAGTTTGAATCTTATAGCGAAACTTCCTGTTTTGGCTGCTTATAGTTACCAAGCTAAAAAGCACAACTATGACGGGAAAAGTATGTATATTCATACACCACAAAAAGAAATTGGAACTGCAGAAAATGTTTTAAGACTAATAAGACCAAATGGAGAATATACTCCAATAGAAGCAGAAACTCTTGACCTTCTTTTGGTAGTTCATGCAGAACATGGTGGTGGAAATAACTCAGCCTTTGCAACTAGAGTTCTTGCTTCTAGCGGAACTGATATATATTCTATTATAGCTGCTGCTATAGGTTCTTTAAAGGGGCCGAAACATGGGGGAGCGAACTTAAAAGTTTATGAAATGATAGAAAATATCAAAGAAAACATTGGTAAATATCCTAGTGAAGAAGTATTGAAAGATTACTTGAGAAAAATGCTAAATAAAGAAGTCTTTGACAAAAGCGGACTTATTTATGGAATGGGACATGCAATATATACAGAATCAGACCCAAGAGCAGTACTTCTAAAAGAAAAAGCAAGAGAATTATCTATACAAAAAGGTGTAGAAAAAGAATTTGCACTATATGAAAATATAGAAAAATTGACTGTAGAAGTATTTAAAGAATTAAAAGGTCAAGATGCTGTAATATCTGCAAATGTTGATTTATATTCTGGTTTTGTTTATAGAATGCTAAATATTCCAACAGAAATATTCACACCTTTGTTTGCTATAGCAAGAATAGCAGGTTGGTGTGCACATAGAATAGAGCAAATTTTATCTGATGTAAAAATTATTAGACCAGCTTATAAAGGGGTTTCTGATAAAAATGATTATATTCCCATGGATGAAAGATAATGTTAAAGGTATTTTATCTGCATAGTTTTGCAGATAAAATACCTTTTTTTATTTTCTCTCAAAAACTTCATATTGGCATTTTCCCCCTAAAATGGTATAATTAAACGATTAATAAAAAAGAGGAAGTGTATAATGGATAAAATTACTTTGATAGCAAGCGCTACAATGGGGCTTGAAAGTATAGTCGCAGATGAAGTAAAAGCATTGGGATTTGACAATGTAAAAACTTTAAATGGAAAAGTTGAATTTGATGGAAATATTAAAGATATAGCAAAGGCTAATATTTGGATAAGATGTGCAGATAGAATTTATTTGAAAATGGGAGAATTTAAAGCTACTAGCTTTGAAGAATTATTTCAAGGAACAAAAAAGATCCCTTGGGAAAAATTAATACCAGTAGATGGAGAGTTTCCAGTTTCATGGATTAGTTCTGTAAAATCAAAACTTTTTAGTAAATCAGATTCTCAAGCTATAATTAAAAAAGCTATAGTAGAGAGATTAAAAACTGTATATAATGTTGAAAACTTTAGAGAAACAGGTGCAAGCTATAAAATAAAAGTGCAAATATTAAATGACATAGTTACTATACAAGTGGATACAAGTGGAGAAGCACTTCATAAAAGAGGATATAGAGTATACAACAATGAAGCTCCTATAAAAGAAACTCTTGCAGCAGCACTTATATATCTTACAAAATGGAAGGGAGAAGACTATCCCCTCATTGACCCAACTTGCGGAACTGGAACTCTGGCTATAGAAGCAGCTATGATAGCAAAAAATATGGCTCCTGGAGTAAACAGAAGATTTTCTTCTGAAAAATGGTCTATTATTCCAGCAAATTACTGGGTAGAAGTAAGAGACGAAGCTTTTACAAAAGAAACAGATGGTAGTGGTATAAACATATTTGCTTCAGATATAGACGGAGAAGTAATAAGTATAGCAAAACAAAATGCAGAAAATGCTGGGGTAGAGGATTTAATTACTTTTGAGCAAAAACATCTTGTAGAAATTTATAACTATACTAAGAGTCCTTATGGAATTATAATATCAAATCCTCCATATGGAGATAGACTTGAAGATAAAGAAAAGGTTGAAAAAATATATAGACTACTTGGAGATGTGTGTAGGAAATTTAAAGACTGGTCTTATTATGTAATTACATCTTATGAAGATTTTCAAACTCAATTTGAAATGAAGGCTACAAAAAATAGAAAACTTTACAATGGTGGAATTAAAACTTATTATTATCAATATTTTGGTAGAAAACCAAGAATTAATAGAGGTGAATAAAATGAAAAAAATAATTATATTTTTTCTTTTGGCAATGTCGGTGTTTTCAAAAGATTTAAACCTAAATATAAGCGAAAGAGCTTTAAATAATTTTTTTGGTTCTTTAGGAAAATTTGAAGGTACTGGACTCCTGGACCTTAAACTTACAAAGTTTTCATATACTTGGGAACTTTATGATGCAACTATAGAGCTTATTGAAAATGGTTCTAAATTTTATGCTAAAATTAATGTCATTACAGATGGAAAAGTGAGAAATGGGACTATTGAAGGTGAAGCAAAATTTAATTATGATGTAAAAACACAAAATTTAAATATTGAAGTTGAAAATATGAAATTTAGAGGACTTGATTTATTTAATTTGGCTGGTTTCTATAAACCAAAATATTCAATGCCAGTAGAACTATTTAAAAATGAAAAGATAAATATTAAAAAAAATGATAAAGAAACTGTAGTACTTACTCCGATAATATATGAAGAGGAGTTAAAGGTTTTGGAAAATTTTATTTCTATTTCTGCAAATTTAAAGTTTGAAGAAATAAAATAATCAACTCCTTCAAGGAGGAATTATGAAAAAAATATTAGTATTTATTTTACTTAGCTTTATGACTTTTTCCAAAGATTTCACCATTATAGTAAAAGAAGATGCCATAAATAAATTTCTTAAGGCAGCAGGAAACTTTAGTGATGAAACTGAAGTTGATTTCAAAATCACTAAATACAAATTCACTTGGTCTATTTATGATGCAAAAATAGACATTGGTAATGATAAGTCTTTATTTAGTGCAAAAATAGATATAGTTAGTGAAGGTAAAACCCGAAAGGGCTCTGCTGAAGGGATAGCTTTATTCAAATTTAACGGTTCTACTCAGAAACTTAATATAAATATTAAGGACTTAAAGGTAAGAGGTCTTGATATATTTAATTTAGTAGGTTTTTATGAACCCAAATATGATTTGCCTATAAAGATAATGAGAGATGAAGATATAGAAATAAACAGAGGAAAAGATGGGAAAATTCTATTAAAACCTGATTTAGTTAATGAATCAGTGAAGGCTCAAAAAGGTGAACTCCTTATTGAAGCTGACATAAAATTTATAGAAAAGAAATGAGGCATTATGGGAATAAATTTTATACCTAGGGGCGGAATTAATCCAATTTTTGGGATTAAATTAGCACCTAGTTTTTGTACAGTATGTGAAAACTTAAGAGGATTAGAGGCTGAAATTCTTATAAAAAAAGCCTTAAATATAAATGAGAATAGAGCTGTAAGCCTAAAAGATGTAGAGGATAGTTTTGGAAATACCTTTCAACTTTTAGTAATTTATGATTATTTATCAAAACGAAATAAAGAAATACTAAAAATCCCCCACACTGAAGAGGGATATTTTGACTTTCCAATTTATAATCTTGATTTTAACTCAAAAATAGATGTAGAGTTCATAATTGAAAATGGTCTTCTGGCAGGAGAAAGATAATGTATGACCTTATTGTTATAGGTGGAGGTCCTGGAGGAATATTTGCTGCAATTACTGCTAAAAACAGAGGTAAAAAAGTTTTACTTCTTGAAAAAATGGAGAAATTAGGAAAAAAACTCCTTATTGCAGGTCAAGGGCAGTGTAATTTAACTCATACAGGAACAAGAGAAGATTTCATAAATAAATATGGGAAAAATGGAGCTTTTTTAAAAAAAGCATTTTATAAATATCCACCAGAAGCTCTTATAGATTTTTTTGAAAAAAAAGGTTTAAAGTTAATTGTAACTGAAAAGGGTAAATATTTTCCAGAAACATTAAGGTCTTTGGATGTACTTACTCTTTTAAGGAGAGAGCTTGAGGGAGTAGAAATTAGATATAATAGCCCTGTTGAGAAAATTGAAAAATCTGACAATTTTGTAGTTTATACAAATAATGAAGCCTATAACTCTTCCAAGCTAATCTTGGCAACTGGTGGAAAGTCTTATGAAGTAACTGGCTCGAGTGGTGACGGGTATAAATTTTCAAAAACTCTTGGAATCAAAATTATTGAGCCAAAACCTGCTCTTACTCCTTGTTATATAAATGATTATCCTTATACTTCTTTAGCTGGAGTAGCTTTTAGAGATATTTCTATTGAACATTGGAGAAATGAGAAAAAACTAGGTATTTATAATGGAGATTTACTTTTTACTCACAGGAATTTTAGTGGTCCTGTAATTATTGATAATTCAAGATATTTTGAAAAAGCTGATATATTAAAAATTAATTATTCTGGTGAAAATAAAGAGGTTTTTGAGAAAAATTTTAGAGACAAACTAAAGGGTTCTAAACTAATTAAAAATATCTTTGATAATCCAAATTTGAGTGAAAGATTTATTTTAAATATGCTAAAAAATTTAGACATAGACGAAAATAAAAAAGTTTGTGATTTGAACAAAAGTGAAATTAAAAATATTTTGGAAGCCATAGTAGAAGCTAAATATACAATTAGTAGGTTAGAAGGGTTTAATGTTGCTATGGCTACTTCTGGTGGAGTTTCCTTAGAGGAAATAAACAAAAATACCATGGAATGTAAGAATATAAAAGGCTTGTATATAGTAGGAGAACTTCTTGATATTGATGGAGATACTGGTGGCTATAATATCCAAGCTGCTTATTCTACAGGATCTTTGGCTGGAGAAAACATTTAGGAGGAATAAATTGGA
>RRZT011040002.1_pt1 | contig 16422 bp, 11 predicted proteins | sample 2165551 | NCBI WGS metagenome assembly RRZT01 (sample SAMN10456910, study PRJNA506462) | wastewater metagenome | biome: wastewater; feature: sludge; material: wastewater sludge; isolation source: wastewater sludge with Escherichia coli K12::gfp cells carrying plasmid... | place: USA: Moscow, Idaho...
CAAGCAGTTGCGCCGTGGGGTGGCGCTGGGCAGGTCGTTGCTGGAGGCCGGCGTCGTCGTCCGGCGCGCCACCCCGACCGCAGGCGGGCGGCGCTACGACCTCGCCCCCGGCCTGCAGGACGACTTCGCGCTCAACCAGCCGCTGAGCGCGTTCGCGATGACGGCCCTCGAACTGCTCGACCCCGACCTGGATGGCTACGAACTCGACGTGGTGAGCGTGATCGAGGCGACGCTGGAGGACCCGATGGCCATCTTGCACGCCCAGCAGTCGAAGGCGCGCGGCGAGACCGTGGCCGAGCTGAAGGCCGAAGGCTACGACTACGAGGAGCGCCGGGAGATCCTGGCCGAGGTGAGTTGGCCGCAGCCGTTGGCCGAGGAATTGTCCGAGGTGCACCTGGCCTTCGCCAAGACGCACCCGTGGCTGGTGGAGCATCCGTTGCGTCCCAAGGCGATCGTCCGCGAGATGGTCGAGCGGGCCATGACGTTCACCGAGTATGTGGCCTTCTACAAGCTACAACGCAGCGAGGGCCTGCTGCTGCGCTATCTTTCGGACGCTTGGCGGGCGCTGCGCCAAACGGTGCCGGCGGCGTCCCACACCGACGGGCTGGACGACATCATCATCTGGCTGGGTGAACTGGTGCGGGCAACCGATTCGAGCCTGGTGGACGAGTGGGAGGCGCTGGCCAGCGGCGAGGCGGGCACGATGGCCGGTCTGGCCGCCGTCTCGGCCCCGGTCAGGCCGCTGACCGGCAACAGCCGGGCCTTCCGCGTCCTGGTGCGTAACGCGATGTTCCGGCGGGTGCAGTTGGCGGCGCAGGACGATCCGGACGCACTGGCGGGGTTGGAGGCGGACGACGCCGACTTGATCCTGACCGGCGACGACTGGGACGCCGCTCTCGACGACTACTACGACGAACACGACGGGATCGGCACCGGGTCGGCGGCCCGGTCGCCATCGTTGTTCGTGGTCGAAGACGATCGGACGCGTCGCTGGCAGGTCACCCAGATCATCGACGACCCAGCCGGCAACCACGACTGGCAGATCCGGGCCGAGGTCAACCTGGACGCGAGCGACGAACTCGGCGAGCTGGTGCTGCGGGTGGTCGGTTTCGAACGCGTCGACTGAGGTCGCGGGCTCGCGGACGGTTTGGAGACACGATTGGATCACAAGTTGGGGGGTCGCCTCACGTTCGGCGCAGAAGGCTGGCGATAATGCAGTTAATGGTAAAGATCGGCTAAGTGGCCGCAAAAGACCAAGGACAAGGAAATCCCAATGCGTAAACAACTTCGAGTCATCACTGTGGCCTCTGCCGCAGCCTTGAGCCTCGTCCTCGCCGCCTGCGGTGGCGGCTCCAGCACCCAAGGCAGCGACTCCGGCTCGGGTGGCATCGTCATCCGCGGCTGCACCCCCGATGTACCGTTGGTGCCCGGAAACACCTCCGAGACCTGCGGTGGCGACATGGTGGACGCCATGACCGCCAAGCTGGTGCACTACAACACCGAGACCGCCGACCCGGAGATGGACATCGCCGAGTCGATCACCACCGACGACGCCGTCCACTTCACCGTCAAGCTGAAGAAGGGCTACAAGTTCCACGACGGCACCGAGGTGAAGGCCTCCAACTTCGTGGACGCGTGGAACTACACCGCTTCCTTCGCCAACGGCCAGAAGGGTTCCAGCTTCTTCGAGCCGGTCAAGGGCTACGCCGAGGTCAGCGCGAAAGACTCGACCGTCACCGAGATGGAGGGCCTGAAGGTCGTCGACGACTACACCTTCACCATCGAGACCTCGGCGCCCACCTCGAACCTGCCGGTTCGCCTTGGCTACTCCACCTTCGCCCCACTGCCCGACTCCTTCTTCGCCGACCCGGCAGCTTTCGAGAAGGCTCCTGTCGGCGCCGGCCCGTTCGCCCTGGAGTCGATCAGCACCAGCGAGTACAAGTTCGTGAAGTTCGCCGACTACGCGGGCGCCTACCCGGCACAGGTCGATTCGCTCACCTTCCGCATCTACACCGATGACACCGCCGCCTACAACGACGTCGTCGCGAACAACCTCGACTACACCAACAACATCCCGTCCGACTTCCTGGTCGGTGAGCAGTTCAAGTCCGACCTCCAGGATCGCAACCTGGTCCGTGAGACCGGACGCTTCGCCGGTGTGGTCTTCTCGCCGGCCGACGAGCAGCTCAAGGACAACCTGAAGCTGCGTCAGGCCATCTCGATGTCGGTCGATCGTCAGTTGGTCATCGACCAGATCTTCAACGGCCTGTACAAGCCGGCCCACGGCTGGGCGCCCAGCGTCGTCTCCGGCGCCACCAACACCGCCTGCGGTGAGTCCTGCGACTTCAACGCCGAGAAGGCCAAGCAGCTCTACGCCGAGTCGGGCGGCTATGACGGCACCCTGACCTTGACGGTCAACGGTGATGGCGCCCACAAGGCCTGGTCCGAGGCGGTCTGCAACTCGATCAAGAACAGCATCGGCTTGGAGTGCCTGGTCGTGCTGACCCCAGACTTCGCCACCTTCAACAAGCAGATCGACAACGACGAGCTCAAGGGCCTGTTCCGCACCGGCTGGCAGATGGACTACCCGTCGATCGAGAACTTCCTTGCTCCGATCTACAAGACCGGCGCCGACTCCAACTGGTCGCAGTACTCCAACCCGGCCTTCGACGCCAAGTTGAAGGAAGCCGCCAGCGCAACCACCAACGATGAGGCGAACGCGCTCTACCAGGAGGCCGAGAAGATGCTCGGCGCCGACCTGCCGACTGCGCCGCTGTGGTATCCGTCGACGGTCGTCGGCTGGTCCGACAAGGTCGAGAACGTGCATATCAACGCGTTCGGTGTGCTCGACTTCTCCGCGATCTCGCTCAAGGGCTGATCGTCACATCTGACCCAGAATGAACACCATCTGACCGGCTATCGGCTTTGCGGTAGCCGGTCAGGTGTCGTTTGGCATACTGTTCTCCCGGAAGTGCTGATGACGAAGGATGGTGCCCATGGGGACCTACGTCTTGAGACGCCTGCTGCAGATGATCCCGGTTATCCTCGGCACGACGTTCCTCATCTACTGGATGGTCTTCTCATTGGGCGACCCCGCCTTGGGACGCTGCGGTGAGCGTCCCTGCCCCGAGTCGTTCGTAGCCAAGTTGCACGAGGACTACAACCTAGACAAGTCCCTGCCCGTGCAATACGCCCTCTACATGGGCAAGGTGGTCCAGGGCGATCTGGGCACCAGCTTCAACGGTGACAGTGTCTCCGAGCAGCTGCGGGTGCGCTGGCCAACCACGATCAGGCTGGCAGCGATCGCCATCGCCTTCGAAACCGTGATCGGCATCTCGGCGGGCCTGCTCGCCGGGCTTCGAAGACGGGGGTTCTGGGACACCTTGGTCTTCGTGACCACCTTGGTGATCATCTCGATCCCGTCGTTCGTGCTCGGTTCGGTGGCACAGATGGTCTTCGGCGTGCGACTCGGCTGGTTCCCGGTCACCGCGACCCAGGGCACCTGGAACCAGTTGCTGCTGCCCGGGTTCGTGCTGGGTTCGATGTCGATGGCCTATGTCGCCCGCCTCACCCGCAATTCGCTCGCCGAGAATCTGTCGGCCGACTACGTACGCACCGCACGGGCCAAGGGCCTGTCGACCGGACGCGTGGTCGGCGTCCACACCTTCCGCAACTCGCTGATCCCAGTGGTCACCTTCATCGGCGCCGACTTCGGGGCACTGATGGGCGGGGCGATCGTCACCGAACGCATCTTCAACATCCAAGGCATCGGCGGCTATATCTTCCATGCGATCAGCACCAAGGACGGCACCGCCGTGGTCGGCACCATCACTTTCTTGGTGATCGTCTTCCTGGTGATGAATCTGATCGTCGACCTGCTCTACGGCGCACTTGACCCGAGGATCGGCCATGAGTGACCCCAACCTGCTCCGCAACGCCGAGGGCGCACTGGTCGCAACCGAGCCTCAGCCCGAGGTGCGTCCCCCGGCCTCCGCTGAACCCAAGGAGGACGCCCGGTCCCTGGGCCGGGACGCTTGGGAGGATCTGCGCAAGCGTCCACTGTTCTGGGTCTCCGCCGCGCTGATCATGATCATGCTGCTGATGGCGGTGGTGCCCCAGCTGTTCACCTTCTTCTCCCCGCAACCCGATCCCCGCTACGCCAATCTCGCCATGGCCCGGCAGCCACCCTCGGCGCAGGCCTGGTTCGGCTTCGACGGGCAGGGCTATGACATCTACGCCCGCACGATTTACGGCGCTCGCTCGTCGATCCTGGTCGGTCTGCTGACCACGATCGGCACGATGCTGATCGGTGGGGCGATGGGGCTGGTCGGCGGGTTCTTCGGCGGCTGGGTGGACGCGGTCAGCTCACGCATCGGTGAGATCTTCTGGGTGATCCCGCTGCTGCTGGGTGGTGTGCTGTTCATGACCACGTTCCCCTCCAAGCTGGGGACGCCCTACTTCGCCGTCGTCGGCAAGGTGGTGCTGGTGCTGGTAATCCTGGGCTGGCCACGGATCGCGCGCATCATGCGTTCTGCGGTGCTGCAGATCAAACCGCTCGACTACGTCCAAGCCGCCCGCGCCCTGGGCGCGAGCCCGATGCAGATCATCTTCAAGCACGTCCTGCCCAACGCTTTCGCCCCGGTGATCGTGGTGGCCACCATCGACCTCGGCGCCTACATCGCGACCGAGGCGACCCTGTCGTTCCTGGGCATCGGTCTGCAGCCACCCGCGATCTCCTGGGGCATCGCCATCTCGGACGCCTCCGGCTTGGGTCTGCTGCGCTCCGCTCCGCACATGCTGTTGTTCCCCAGCCTCTTCTTGTCAGTGACCGTCTTGGCGTTCATCATGCTCGGCGATGCTGTGCGGGACGCCTTCGACCCGAAGGGCCGGTGACCCAGATGGCTGCCAAGAAGAGCGACGACGGTATCGGCCGGGTCGGCACGCTCGCCGAACCCACCGGCATGCAGGTTTGGTCTCCCAATGACGGGCACCTGCTAGACGTGCAGAACCTGGCGGTGGAGTTCCGTACCCGCGACGGGGTCGCGAAAGCGATCAACCGGGCCAGCTTCCACCTCGATCAAGGTGAGTCACTGGCGATCCTGGGTGAGTCCGGCTCGGGCAAATCGGTCACCGCGCAGGCGATCATGGGCATCCTCGACTCGCCCCCGGGTTTCGTGACCGGCGGGCAGGTCTTCTTCCGGGGCGTGGATCTGCTGAAGCTGCCCGAAGACCAGCGCCGCATGGTTCGAGGCCAGCGGATCGCGATGATCTTCCAGGACGCACTCAGCGCGCTGAACCCGGTCTTCACCGTGGGCTGGCAGATCGCCGAGATGTTCCGCGTCCACAAGGGCCTGAACAAGTCGGACGCCCGTGCCGAGGCGATCCGGCTGATGGAACGGGTCAACATCCCGGCCGCGGCCCAGCGAGCGGGTAACTTCCCCCACCAGTTCTCCGGAGGCATGCGTCAGCGGATCATGATTGCGATGGCGCTGGCATTGGACCCCGAGATCCTGATCGCCGACGAGCCGACAACGGCCCTGGACGTCACCGTGCAGGCCCAGATCATGGAGCTGCTGAGCGAATTGCAGGCCGAGACTGGCATGGGGCTGATCCTGATCACCCACGACCTGGGTGTGGTGGCCGACGTCGCCGACCGGATCAACGTGATGTATGCCGGGCGGATCGTGGAGGCGGCCGAGGTTCACGACCTGTACGCCCACCCGGCCCACCCCTACACCGAGGGCCTGCTGGAGTCGATTCCACGGCTGGACCAGGTGGCCGGCGAGCTCAAGGCGATCGGCGGGCTACCTCCCAACCTGACGCGCATCCCTGCTGGCTGCGCGTTCAATCCCAGGTGTCGGTACGCCCAGGACATCTGCCGGGTGGATCCCGTGCCACCGTTGGTCGAGTTGGGCGGTGGACGCAGCAGCGCCTGCCATTTCACCCATGAACTGCTGGCGGGGAAGTTGGTGCCGGCGGGGAAGTTGGTGCCGGCGGCGACGCAGGTGCCGACGGCGACGCGGGCCAACCGGGCTGCGTCCGAGGTCGCGGCTGTGATCGAGGAGGGCATCGATGAGTGAACCGAAGCGGGCAACCCGCTCCAGCGATGAGATCATCCTCAAGGCCACGAACCTGAAGAAGTACTACCCCATCCGGCGGGGCGTGATGCGCCGCACCGTCGGCCACGTGAAAGCCGTCGACGGGGTGAGCTTCGAGCTGCGCCGAGGCGAGACGCTGGGTGTCGTCGGCGAGTCCGGTTGCGGAAAGTCGACGCTGGGCCGACTGCTCGTCCAACTGGAGGCGCCCACCGAGGGCACCGTCGAGATGGAGGGCCGCGTCGTCAAGGCGGGCGAGGAGATGCGACGGCTGCGACGCGACGTCCAGATCGTCTTCCAGGATCCGTACACCTCGCTGAACCCGCGAATGACGGTAGGTGACATCGTCGCCGAACCGCTGCTGATCCACAAGAAGGAACTCGACCTCAAGGGCCGCGAGCGGGACCGCGTCAAGGAACTGCTCGACCAGGTGGGCCTGAACCCGGAACACATCAACCGCTACCCGCACCAGTTCTCCGGCGGCCAGCGCCAGCGCATCGGGATCGCGCGGGGCGTCGCGCTGAACCCGAAGGTGCTGGTTTGCGACGAGCCTGTCTCGGCGCTGGACGTGTCGGTGCAGGCGCAGGTGGTGAACCTGCTGGAGCGGCTGCAACGCGAATTGGGGTTGGCCTACGTCTTCATCGCCCACGACCTGGCGGTGGTGCGGCACATCTCGCACCGGGTGGCGGTGATGTATCTGGGTGAGTTCGTCGAGACCGGCGACAAGGACCAGATCTACAACCACCCGATGCACCCGTACACGCAGGCTCTGATGTCGGCTGCCCCGGTGCCCGATCCGGTGCTGCAGGCCCGGCGTCAGCGAATCGTACTGAGCGGCGACGTGCCAAGCCCGGCGAACCCGCCGGCCGGCTGCCGGTTCCACACCCGGTGCTGGAAGGCGCAGCCGATCTGCTCCACCGATCATCCGCCGTTGATCATGCGTGGTGAGGACGTGGCCGCCCACCCGACGGCCTGCCACTTCGCCGAGGAGATGGTGGAGGTCGTCACCGGCTGACCGCAACCCTCCCGTTGTGGAAGCCGCAGGCACGGGTTGCCCGGATGCGGGAGGCTTGAGCTGTGATCATCACCTTGACTGCCAATCCAAGCATCGACCGCACGCTGCAGCTGGACGCCGAACTGCGGCGCGGCCAGTTCCAGCGGGCCACAGAGGTCACCGACCAGGCAGCCGGCAAGGGCATCAACGTCGCTACCGTGTTGCGCGACGCGGACGAGCCGGTGGTCGCGGTGGTGGCGTTCGCTGATCCGGCCTACCTGAACGTGGGGATCGCGACTGGCGGCGTGGAGCCGTTGGTGACGCTGGTTCGCCCGGGGCTGCGGGTGCGCACCAACATCACCCTCACCGAACCGGACGGCACGACGACCAAGATCAACGAGCCGGGGCCGCGGCTGGACGCCGATGAGGTGGCATTGGCCACCGACGGGCTGGTGCATATCGTCCGCCAGTACAAGGCGGAGTGGCTAGTGCTGTCGGGTTCTCTGCCGCCGGGGGCACCTGACGACTGGTACGTGCAGATGGTCGACGCCGTGCGTCCCACCGGGTGCCGGACGGTGGTGGACGCCTCCGAACAAGCGCTTTCAGCCGTGATCAATGCGCTGGAGTCGACGCCCGTCGGGTTGCTGAAGCCCAATGTGGACGAACTGGCGCAGGCTCTTGGGGTCGCCGCCTCCGATCTGCAGGCTGCCATCGACCGGGGCGAGTTGGACGCAGTGGTGACGGGCGCCCGCAGCCTGCACGAGCAGGGAGTGGCAGAGGTGCTGGTGACACTCGGCGGCGCGGGGGCCGTGCTAGTGACCAACGAAGGGGCCTGGTACGCCGAGGCGCCGCGGATTCAGGTGCGCAGCACCGTCGGCGCCGGGGACGCAGCGGTCGCCGGCTATCTGCTGGCCGCCCGACGAGGCCTTGGGGCAGCGGAGCGTGTGGCCTACGCGGTCGCGCATGGTTCGGCGGCCGCCGCAACTCCCGGGAGCGGGCTGGGCCAGCCGTCGTCGGATGACCTGCGGGGGGTGCGCGCCCGGCGGCTCGGTTGAGGTTGGTCCCCTCAGCCGACGACCAGGGATTGGAATTCGCGGACCGGTATGGCTGAGGTGGTACGGGTCGATAGTGGCAGGGTGCCTGATTGTCCCAGGGCTTGCCAGGTCACTGCCCAGCCTGCGGTCGCGGTGATCGTGTAGTCGCCACGGTGTAGGTAGGTGTGGCCGCAATCAGGTGACGGTGTCAACGGGTCCAGGTTTGCTGGGCGTGGCCGCATCTGGTTGCACACGCTGGACGTGGCGTCGCCCCAGTCGAATTGGACGCTGCCCCGGTTGGCCTGCATCACGATGTTGATGCCTTGTTCGGTGACGGTGGCGGTGAGCGGACCGGGGTCATCGGCCCAGACCCACAGGGGTAATCCGACCGCCGACACGCCCCACTGGTTGTCGGATGGGTGGGGGCTGATCATGATCGCAGGTGCCGGTACTGACAACCGTGCTACTGCCTGTGCTGCTAGCACACCGGGATCGACTGCCACCATGGTGCCGTCGGGGGCCGCCAGCGGCACCGCGACGTCGTAGCAGACCTGCACCCGGCTGGGTCCGCCCGCCAGCCCGGCGTTCACGGTCAGGCACAACTGCTGGCCACCGGACGTGTTGGTCACCAGGGTGTATTTGGCCCACGGGTTGGTCCCGGACGACCCGCTGTCGGGTGCGGCGGCGTCGTAGCCGGACTGGGGCTGGGCCTGGCTGCCGGTCAACACCCGCTCGGTAGAGGCCTGCACCTGGGCAACACTCTGGTTCTGCGTCGATAGGGCACCGACACGAGAACGGTAAGTGCCCTCGTCATCGTCTGCACCTGCGGACAGCACTGGCAGCACTGAGAAGAGAAGAACGAGGAGCGCCATGGATCGCACTGGCCTTAGCACTTCTCCACCTCCTCGCCTGCGTCGGAGAGGAAGAGCATCAGCTTGCCGTTCAAGTGCCTGAAATAGTAGGAGGGGTTGAATAGGGCCCCCTCGGAAACGACATTGCCGTTTGCGTCGACGAGCGGAGAAGCGCGCGTATCGAGGCAGACGGCCAACGCAACCTCTGAGCCGCTCCTGCTGACCCCCGGCAGCGGCTTCACCGTGAAAACGGCAACCGTCCCTTCCGCCGCCCGGTAACCGCTCTCCTTCATCATCTGAAACACAGCCTGACTCTGCGAGAGGTATGGATCAGCCAACACTTCGAACAGTTCTGGCGGGTATTCGTCGAAGTCACCTGCCTGCATGTACCGATCCTCTAATTCGAAGGACCGCCTCAGTACCCGCTCGGCCTCCGCATACAACGCGTCCATATCAGGCGCCGGGCTGGGCGACGGCGACACCACCACCGACGGGCTCGGCGTCCCCGACGGTGTGGGCCCGACACTGCCGGCCGAGGAGCATCCCGCCAAGGCCACAACCACGACAAAACCAACCAGCAAACTGAACACACGACGCATGGAACGTCGACCTCCGGGGGTGAGAACTCGACCAACAACGCGAATCATGCCATCTGCGCAGACCAGCCCCAACATCCCGGCCTCGACCTGTGGACAACCCCGATCGCCGAGCCCGATCACTGAGATCGGCGATTTGGCCCTCCCCAGAGCAGCTGTGCTACGCTTTCCAAGCTGATCCCGCAAGGGACCGTATGCGCGAGTGGCGGAATGGCAGACGCGCTGGCTTCAGGTGCCAGTGCCCTATACGGGCGTGGAGGTTCAACTCCTCTCTCGCGCACCCCAGACAACCCCGGTTCTACTAGGTTGAATGCCTAGTCAGGCCGGGGTTGGTTGTTTTGGTGGGTGGTCAGGAGTGGTCCCGAAGGGGCCCAGCGAGATACCCCATAAATTGCCCAACCTCTGCGCCCTCGGTTTTCGGGCCTTCTGGCAACCTCTGCGCCAGGCTGGGCGGCGCGCGGATGATGGAGCAGGGGTGCTGGCCAGAGCAAAGAGCGATCTGGAGAGCTGGTCGTCGACCGACAGCAGGGGTCGACTTGGTCGCGAGGCTGGTCTGCCAGCGGGAAGGGGGCACGAAGACCAAGGCGGCCGATGAGGGGCTGCTTTCGTCAGAGCGTGCCTGCGCCCCAGCGGACGGCAAGATGATCAAGTAGCAGCCCGCGCTTGGCTGCGGTGTCGGTGTCGGGAGTTCGTCGCGGGTGGGTCTGGCCATTTCGGCTGCAGCCAGTCCCCTGATGCCCTGACATAGGTTGGCCGAGTTCGGCTGTTTGCCCTGTCGTTCTGGTGTTTTGAGGCGTGTCGAGTCGCTACCTCGCAGCCCAAACCTGAGATAATACATGTAGTGAATATTCCAGGATTTGAAGGTGGCAGAGTGAGCCGTGTGAGCCAACCCGTACTGCCGCTCGTGCCGGCCGAGGCGAGGCCGATCGGCCCGCTCGCCGGACTGGTCACTACCGGTGAGGGGTCGGTCGTGTTCGTCGCCGGGCAGGCGTCGTTCGCGTTCGCGGCCGGTGACGAGACCGCGCGCCGGTTGGCGGCGGTGCAGCTGGTCACCACCAAGATCGCCTCCCAAGCGGCGGTGGCGGCCGCGTTCGGGGTCAGCGCGGTAACGGTCTGGCGCTGGCAGGCCGAGTTCGCCGAGCACGGGGTGTGCGGGCTGATCTCGGCCAAGAAGGGCCCGAAGGGCCCGTCCAAGCTGACCGAGAGCCTGACCGCTCGGATCCGCGACTTGGACGGGCAGAGACTGACACTGGCCGAGATCGCCGGGCAGACAGGTGTATCCACGGCAACCGTCCGCGTCGCACTCGGCCGGGTCGATGCCAGTCGCGGATCGGACGCCAGCCCCGAGATCACCGAACCTGCGGTCGGCGACGACGGGTCTGTACCCGTCGACGACCTGGACGACAGCGGCCTGGACGGGGACGACGATTATCAGGGGGACGGCCAGCTGGTGCTGCCCGTGCTGCCGGCACCGGTACCGCGCGTAGGTGAACGGCGGCTGGCTCGCACCGGCCTGCTGCCCGAGGCGCCGGTCGTCTTCACTGAGGGTGCGCACCTGCCGCTGGCCGGGCTGTTGCTGGTGCTGCCCGCGCTGGAGCCCACCGGGCTACTGGTCGCGTTCGAGTCGGTGTTCGGGCGGCTACGCAACGGGTTCTACGGTCTGCGGTCGCTGCTACTGACGATGCTGTTCCTGGCATTGCTGCGCGACCCGCGCGCGGAGGGCGCAACCCGGATCCGCTCCGCCGACCTGGGCCGGGTGCTCGGGCTGGATCGGGCCCCGGAGGTCAAGACGATCCGCCGGAAACTCGGGGAGCTCGCCGCCCACCGGCGCGGCGCTGAGGTGCAGGCCGCGTTGGCCATCGCGCACGCACACGCCAGGCCGGACGCGTTGGGGTTCTTACACATTGACGGGCACACCCGCGTGTACACCGGGAAGAAGGATCTGCCCAAGATGCACGTGGGCCGGCTGCACCTGGCCACCCACGCCACCAGCGAGACCTGGGTCGCCGACGCGGACGGCGACCCGATCCTGGTGATCGGCGGCAAACCCGGGGCGTCCCTGGCCGGGGAGCTGGTCGACGCGATCCCGGACCTGCGCTCCTTCCTCGGCCCGCGCCGTACAGCGACAGTCATCTTCGACCGGGGCGGCTGGTCACCGGTCTGCTTCCAGGCCCTGATCGACGCGGGGTTGCACGTGCTGACCTACCGGAAAGCACCGTATGACCAGCTGCCCGAGAACGCGTTCCGCACGATCACCTGGACTGGCCCCGACGGGAAGAGATACCGGTACCGGCTCGCCGACCAGAGCCTCGACCTGCCCCTGGACGGCGGTGGCACGCTACGGATGCGGCAGGTCACCAAGCAGACCGACGACGGGGTCCAGATCCCGATCCTGACCTCGAACACCCGCCTGGCCGCCAGTGCCGTGGTGTGGCGGATGGCCGGGCGGTGGCGCCAAGAAGGCTACTTCAAATACGCCAGAACCCATTTCGCCCTCGACGCGCTGGACGCCTATACCGACCAGCCCGACGACCCGGCCCGCATGGTCCCCAACCCGGCCAAGAAGACCGCCCGCAACACCGTCGCCCGCGCCCGCACCCACCTGGCGTCCGCGAACGCCGACCTCGCCGACGCCATCAACGACGCTGTCACCGAAGCGGGTCGTCCCGGACACCACGGCACCGCCCTGGTGAACCCGAAGCCCTCACAGGGCGTTTCCGCCGCCACCGACCAGCTGGCCGACGCCGTCGCCGCATCTCGCGCGACGCCCAGCCACGTGCCCCTGGGGCAGGTCAGACCGGGCGCCCGGCTGCTGGACGAGGAGACCAAGCTCCTCACCCACGCGATCCGCATGTCCGCGTACAACGCCGAGACCACCCTCGCCCGGATGATCGCACCGCACTACGCCCGCGCCGAGCACGAAGCCCGCGCCCTGCTACGTGAGGCATTCACCCTGCCCGGCGACATCTACATCACCGACGGACAGCTCCACGTTAACCTCGACCCGGCGACCGCTCCCCGCCGCAACCGAGCCCTGAACGCGCTGTGCAAGGAACTGACCGCCACCGAAACGACCTACCCCGGCACCGACCTGACGATCACCTACACCGTCAAGGACCAGCCAGACCCTTCATGAACTATCGCTCCATGTCAGGACGTCAGGGACCTGTCTTCGGGGGATGCACGGGTTAGCATCCTCACGAGGGATCGGCGCAGCGTGGCGCGGAAATCATCAGGGGGCGAGTTGACGGAGGATCTTGCAGAGAAGCAGGAGAAGCGAGTCGTAACTCCGGCGGAGTTGCTCAGACTGCGCCAGGCCTCATGGGAGGAGCGGCTCGCTCGAGTGTCGTTGGTCGCTGAAGACCTAGCGGAGGCCGACCACGCCGAACAGGTGCTCAAGATCTTGGGTCACAAGTACAGCGAGACACATTCGCAACACCGCAACTGGGTGTTGCGGCATTGGCCAGCCGTTCAGGTGATGTCGACGGTAAGCGTCGCTACCGAGTACTACGCTCACGGCACCTTCTGGCCGAGGTTGACGGACATCCTCGGACTCGAGGGCGGACAGAGCTTTTAGCAGGAGTGGGGCACCACCCGTGACGAAAAACCAGCGCAGTGACGCCCAAGAACGCGCTATCCCCACCACCGGCATGCCCTTGGTCATTTACGTGCTCATGGTTGGCGCATTCCTGGCAGGCACCAGCGAATTCGTGATGGCGGGCCTCCTGCCGCTGATCGCCGCCGACTACGGTGTCTCCGTGGCCGAGATGGGTCTGGCGATCACCGCTTTTGCCACCGGCATCGTCATCGGCGCCCCAAGCATGGCCCTGCTGTCCGCACGGTTGCCACGACGGGCGATTCTTGTCATGGCCATGCTCGGATTCGCCGCTGGGCACGTGCTCGCGGCGCTGGCTCCCAGCTTCGGCCTCCTGCTCGCTGCCCGTTTCCTGACCGCCTTGGCCACTGGGGCGTACTGGGGGGTTGCATCCCTGACGGCGGCGGCTGCCGCCGGGCGCTTCGCCTCCCGGGCGCTCGGCCTCGTTCTCGGCGGCAGCATGGCTGCCATTGTCGTCGGCGTGCCGCTCGGCGCCTTCGCGGGCCAATCCGTCGGTTGGCGCATCCCGTTCTGGGTCATCGCCGGCCTTGGCGTCGGGGCCGCCGGCATGCTCGCCCGGCTCGTGCCCTCCCAACCGGGGGGGCCACGCGACTTCTTCGATCCGCGCGCAATTCGCAGCGCTGCGGCGCGGACGCCTGTGGCTGACGCTGGCGACGTGCATGCTGGTCACCGCCTGCGTCATCACGGTCTACAGCTACATCGCCCTTGTGCTGACACAGCGAACCGGCCTCCCCGAAGAGGTGGTACCACTCGTTCTCATGTCGTTCGGCGCCAGCGCCTTCATCGGCAACCAGATCGGCGGACGCCACGGTGACCGGCACCCCTACCGCACGCTCTACACGACGGTCACGCTGACGGCGGTGGCAGTCATCGGACTCCTGCTGTTCTCCACCCACGTCGTGCCCACCCTGGCGCTGTTCGCGTTGCTCGGTCTGGTCGGCCTCTCGTCGAACCCCGTGCTGGTGTCGCTCGCGGTTCGCTTCGGGGGTGACGCCCCTGCGTTGGCCGCATCGCTGCCCACTTCGGTGTTCAACGTGGGCACGGCTGTCGGCACGGCCATCGCGGCTGCGGCAGTCAGTTCGCCTTTGGGCACCCTCGCGCCCCTGGTCGTCGCCACCGTGGCGGCGTTGCTCATCTTCCTCCCCCTCACCGCCCTCGCGAGAAGCGACCACCCGGCGTGCCGAGCGGCGGCCACCTGAGCCTCGTCCACGGAGGGAAGGGGTCGACCAACTACCGGTTCGACGCCCTCACCGACGCACTGACTCCAGCGCTGCGAAGTCGCCACGACGGGTGACTTGGGAGGGTCATTGGGTCTGACGCAGGTGGGTTTGGTAGTTGGAGTTGCCGCCCGAGATGTTGAGGACGGTCTTGAAGCCATGCCGGAGCAAGATGTTCTGGCCGGCGTTGCCGGAGACGCCCTTGTTGCAGTAGGTGACCGTGGGCACGTCCGGGTCGAGTTCACCGAGCCGGTCGCGTAGCTCGGCCAGCGGTATGTTCACCGCGCCCGGCACGTGGGTCGTTGTGAAGTCGCTGGCCGAGCGGACGTCCACGACCTGCAACGGCTCACCGGACGCCAGGCGGGCGTCCAGTTCGGCGGGGGTGATCAGTGATGCGCGTCCGGTGATGGCGTTGTCGAGAGCCATGCCGGTGTAGTGGACCGGGTCCTTGGTGGTGGCGAACGGTGGGGAGTAGGCGAGGTCGAGGTGGAACAGGTCCCCTACCTGGGCGCCGAAGCTGATCGCGGTCGCCAGCACGTCGATGCGCTTGTCAACACCTTGTGGACCGATCACCTGCGCGCCGAGCAGGCGTCCGGTGTCACGGTCTGCGACGGCCTTGATGACCAGTTCCCGGCCACCGACGTAGGTGGCGTGGGCGGGTTTGATGTTGTGGTGCACCTCGACCTCGAAGCCTTCGGCGCGGGCCTCGCGCGCGGTCAGGCCGGTGTGGGCGACCCCGAGGTCGAAGACGCGCAGGATGCCGGTGCCCACAATGCCGCGGTGGCTGAGGCCGCCGCCGGTGATGGCGTCACCGGCGATGCGTCCCATCTTGTTGGCGGTTGACCCAAGTGGACGCCACAGCGGCTTGCCGGTGATCAGGCAGTAGCTTTCGGCGACGTCCCCGACCGCGTAAACACCGGGCAGGTTGGTGCGCATGGTCTGGTCGACCCTGATCGCACCGGTGGTCCCGAGTTCGACACCGATCTGCCTGGCCAGAGTGGTTTCCGGCCGGACGCCCACCGCCAAGATCACCACGTCGGCGGGTAGCACCTCGTCGTGGTCCAGTTGGACGCCGGTGACCCGGTCGGACGCGTGGATCGCCGTCACGCCGACTCCTGGTCGGACGTCGACCCCGTGCTTGCCGAGTTCCTCGGCAACCCGGAATGCCATGTCGGCGTCCAGCGCCGGCATCACCTGCGGCGCCTTCTCGACCAGGGTGACCTGCAGGCCGGCCGCGACCAGTTGCTCGGCCATCTCCAACCCGATGAACCCGGACCCCACCACGACCGCAGTCGTCGCCTGCCGGCCACGGATCCAGGCACGGATCGCGATCGCGTCGCCGACATTGCGGACGCCGAACACTCCGGGAGCATCAACCCCGGGCAGCGGCGGGACGACACTGCGGGCACCGGTGGCCAGCACCAGCGTGTCGTAACGGTCGGTGAACTCGGTGCCGGTGGCCAGGTCGACGACCTGCACGGTATGGGCGTCATGATCGATCGAGGTGACCTCGTGGCGGGTCAGGATGTCGATGTCGTAACGCTCGGCGAACCACGCCGGGTCACGCGGGTGCAACTCGTCGGCGTCATCGACCTCGCCGCCGACGTAATACGGAATCCCGCAACCCGAGTACGAAATGTCCTGGTCGCGGTCATAGACCACGATCTCAAGGTCCTCGTCGTTACGGCGGGCCTTGGCGCCGACCGAGGTGCCGGCGGCCACCGCGCCGATGATGACGAGACGGGACGCGGTGGTCTTACCGGTCATGGGAGTTCCCCCTCTGGTTCGATGCCCAGCTCGCGCAACAGCCGCCGGGCCCTGGTTTGGAGGCGGTCGGTGATGAGATGAACCCGGCGACCGCGCCAAGCCTCAGCCCCAAGGGCTGTCATTGACACCTCTCGATATTGATGTATGTGGGTTCAACGATGCAAGGCTTGCTGCTGTGGACTGGCACCTGGACCGCATCACTGATCGCCGCCGTGCGCAGCGCGCTTTCACCCAAGCGGCGAGCCGTTCAGC
>RRZT012067606.1_pt1 | contig 16416 bp, 20 predicted proteins | sample 2165551 | NCBI WGS metagenome assembly RRZT01 (sample SAMN10456910, study PRJNA506462) | wastewater metagenome | biome: wastewater; feature: sludge; material: wastewater sludge; isolation source: wastewater sludge with Escherichia coli K12::gfp cells carrying plasmid... | place: USA: Moscow, Idaho...
CGAAGTAGATAGCATATTTTTTCTGCCGGTGCAACAGGCCTAAAAAATATGATAGCAAAATTGAATCCGGGCACGAAGTGCCTGGCATAATTTTGATAGCAAAAAAAACGGAGAGCTGAGCCATCAGGAACGGATCTGCAAAATAACTGATAGCAAAATCATAAAGAGTATTTATTTTGTATCTTTACAAACGTATTCAACGCTTACTATAACTATAATAAAAAATTATCAAAATTAATAAGTTGGTAATTTTATAAAATATGAAATAAAAAGCGAATTAGCTTTGTTTTAGGGGTTTGATAAAATCATCACAAAAAAAAAGACCACTGCTAAAACGAAGCAATGCTCTGCTATTGGCGGGGGTATTGCTCGTGTGTGGTCAGGTCTGTGATGATTCCTTTCAAACTGCGGGTTATGCCTCCCGCTTTTTTTATTTATAAAAACTGTTTGTAAAGAGGCTACAAACAAACTTATTTATAAACTATGAAAAATAAATTACTAAAAGCAGGGTTGTTATTAGTAGGAATAGGGGGAATTTCAGCAATTATATTATGCATAATAGCTCTTTTCAATATTTCTTTCTTTCCAATACATTTAATTCTCTTTTCATTTATTACTATGATTGGTGGCTATATCCTTTTCTTGATAGACAGCAACAACGATACAAAAAGACTAAAAAAAATAATTAATGATTTAGACCGACTAACTATAACTATGAAAAGAAAAGAAACATCCTATATCTTGTATAAAGTGTTTATTAACTTACTTGTTCATCAACAAACACAAAAACTAAAAAAATAACTATTCTTTTCTTAGTTATGCAACAAATTAGTATCTTAGAGCATCATATATAGTATATATATGAAGATGTTATATGTTTTTATCTGAGTAAATCCGATTGAGAATAGAATATATCTTCAAATTTGTGTATAATATATAATTAATCTAATACAAGCTATTATGAGATCTTCGTATTTACTTTTATTATTGTTCTTGTTTTGTATAAGTTCATGTGATGATTCTGACGAATTTACTATTTCTGAAAAAACAATATTTGTTGATTCTAAGACAGAAATAGGATATGATGCTGTACATGCTATAGAACGTTCTTATTTACGTGTTAAATTCGATAAAAAAGAACAGGATTGGACTACAATTTATGGTATTTCAGGCTTTAATTTCGAAGAGGGCTATACTTATGAATTAAAAGTGTATGAGAAAAAAATTAAAGAACCTTTACAGGATCAGCCTGCAACAAACTATGAATTGAAAGAAGTGATTTCTAAAACAAAAGCCTCAGACTAGGCAAAGCAGATTTTTTACAAACTAAATTTATTTACCATGAAAAAAAACTGGTTAATTTTTATTATCTTATCTAACTTATTCTTTTTTAGTTGTAGTTCTGATATAGACAACTCTACAGATGATACAAAGAAGAGTGAGATTGAAGAGTATGTTTACTCTAAAGACCCTAATATTATCTATGCTAACAATAATGCAGAAACAGCATTTAGTAATCAAGGTGAAATGATAGAGCTTTCCAACGGAATGTTTGTTAAAAAAATTAGTGATGACGCCTATATTTTTGATTCTGATATGCTTTTGACTTATGATCAAATTAAAGAATTAGAAGTGCAGAATGTGATTAATCCAGAACCTGAAAAGCATACAAAAGGAACGGTATTAAGAGGTGCTAGGACTTGGACAAATAATACTATTTATTATTCTTTCAATTCTAATATAACCGCTTATTTTAAAGAAGAAATTCTAGCAGGCATACAAAGCTGGAGAGAACAATCTAAAATAAACTTCGTACAGCGGACAAACCAAAGTGATTATGTTGAATTTATTCTAGGTGAAGATGGAAGTTATTCAAATGTAGGACGTATCGGTGGACGACAATATATACATTTAGACAGCCGTTGGGCTACTAGAGGTACAGTAATGCATGAATTAGGACATGCAGTTGGCTTAATACATGAACACCAATGTTTCATCTATCATGATAACCCTAACAGCAATCTTATATTTAAATGGGATAATATAAAGAAAGATGCAAAAAAGAATTATTCTAAGTACGGACAAAGTCATGATGGCTATAATGCGGGTTTAGATGATCCAAATTTTCCTATAAATTCATTAATGATTTATGGATCATATACTAATGATTTTGCAATAGATAACTCTAAGCCTGTACTTGTGTTCAAAAAATGGGGTTTTATAGAAACGACCTATTATGCCCAAAGATCGTATTTAAGTGTTTCCGATAGATTAGCGGTTGCAAAAAAATATGGTTACTCTTATGATCCTGCGACAGACCCAAATAGACCTCCAATTTAACATATCATCTTGTAATATAAGAAAAAAATATAGTATTTGTAAATAAGTTAAGTCGATAGAGTAGGGGGGTAATTCCTCCTACTTTTTTTCTGATAATCATTTAAAGACTTCATTTGTTAAGCAATTTTGCAATATTTTCTTTAAATAAGTTGATTGCTCTTAAAGCTTCATCTTCTGAATAAATACCGCTTCTAAACAATCCCTCTGCCTGCTTAATCCTATTTTTATTTAGAGTAATCCTTTGGGCTTTGGTAAGTGCTTTCATAAAGATTTATTTAAAATAAATTTCCTCTTTTGGGCACATTCATATATTCAAGATATTTGTATAAAGTACCCTTTGATATATTATGAGCTGCGCAAAGTTCCGATATACTATACTTGTATTTTCCATTCTCCTGTTCCTGATAGTTACCCATCAGGACAGCAGCCGTTTTTTTCGCTTCTCTCGATAAACCTTTAGGTCTACCCCCTAATCGTCCACTTTTTCGGGCGATCTCCTTTGTAGCTTCCTGTCTTTCTTTTTTTATCTCCAGTTCATATTCTGCCATCATCGAAAATAACATCAGCATCATTTTACCTGTCGATGTGGATGTATCTATATTCTCAGTCAAAGACACAAATTTAATCCCTTTAGCGTCCATTTCCGACACTATTTTAATCAGGTCGAACATTGATCTACCTAAACGGTCTAATTTCCATACAGCAAGGGTATCTCCCTGTTTTAAGGTAGATAACAAAGTATCGAACTGCGGTCGATCTGCCAAAGCTGAAACTTTTTCCTGTACAATTTGAGTACAACTAAACTTTTTTAGTTCCTCAATCTGCATCTTTAAAGATTGCTTTTTGGTCGATACACGAGCGTAACCGTAAATTCTAGGCTTAATTTCTATAACTTCAATCATAAGAGTATTTAGCGAATTGTAAATACGGATAATACTTTCTTCCTGATTAAATTTTATTGTTGGATTAATACCTTGTCTGCTATGGCTTCTTATCTCTACTAATTTTTCAATAATTGTATTTGTGGCATAATAGATACTTTCGATTGTTGGCTGCTCGATTTCACCGAACATATTTATAGGTTTTAAATATATTCTAATCTGAGCTAGATACATTGTTACCCATTGCGGTTGGCTCTTACTCTTGCGATGGTCTATTATTTCAAACTGAATACTCTGATTCTTCATTTTATCATTTTTGAATACTCTGATTCTTCAAATGTTCAGCAAACTTTAAATTCTCTTGTTCGCTTTTCTCTATTTTACTTACAACCTCTTTTAATTCAGATAATGTAACAATCGTGTTACCGAAGATTTCAAAGCGTTCATATCCGTTATCTGTCAAAATATACTTTCTATAACCAAAGATGGAAAATGAATTATTTCTCTTTATCCACTGATTAAGTATTTTCAGAGAATTAAAATACTTTGAAGCTATGAAGATCTGCGGATATGCAATATCAAGTTCTAATTTAAAAGGTTGTTGTTTTTCATTCATTGTTAGAAGATGTAGAATACATGATATTAAAATTTATGTGTCAACACGTAAGCGGATAATAATAATTGTTGTTCCTTATTCAACAACAACCAAGCATTACTCCAATTTCGCCCATTTCCGAATAGATCAATCTTTGCCATTTCTAACAATTCTCCTGCATTGGGTATAATATCAGAAAGTAACTCTAAGGAATTGTTGTTTGCCATTAAATAAAATTGTCTTATTACATGACTCTCAAATGGGAATACTTCCCATCGAGATGCACCCTTAATTAAAGCCATTCTTAGAGCCGTAGAATCATCGAACTTGTCAGGCTCTAACTCTATACAGTAATAATCAAATAATTGGCGTATTACTCTTTCATCTATCCCAAGATAAAAACCTGCTATATCTTCATTCATAGAATACCATCTATCAATCAGGTGTTTTATTTTTTCGGGTTCACTCTTGTAAAAAACATTTACAAATTCATTTTGTATTTGTTTTTTAGTCATTTCGTGCCAATAATAAGGTATGGATTTAATAAAAGAATCTATTGTCTTAGAGGCTTTCTCTATTTGTTCGTTTTCAAATATTTTCATAATATTGATTTATAGTACATAAAAAAAAGAAGTTCCAAAATCAAAAAATATATTATGATTTTCAGGAAAGAATTGTTTTAAAAACTCATAATCTGTTTTATCATGGGTATGATGGAGTGCCATTAGTATGCCAATACTACCATAATATTGTTCAACAGACAATAAATCATCTGTATCAAATATTTGCTTAATTCCTGCGTTTGATTTTACTATTTTCATATTACAGCCTATTTATATTCATTCTTCCAATTTGGGAAAACATCATCAGGGTTTATTTCCATACCTAAAGCCGCTATTCTATTTATCAAATCATCAGACAAAGTTTCGTTTGGTTTGATAAATTCATACCCGCTACAAGGTTTATTAGTAGCCTCAATAGCTCTAATGTCTGAATAAGGTTTACCAACAGAAGTAAAATCAACTAAAACAACAACTCTGCATATTTGACCTTTCAGGTAAAAGATTCTTGTTTCTAAAATATTCATGTTTTTTTTATTTAATGTTCTTTTTAGTTTTTTAGACAGGTTTTTTAGACCGATAAATATATAAAAAAAGGCGGTTCAAAAAACCTATACCTTTTTTAGACATAATCATTCATTCTCGATACGGAATATTTCTGAACGCAATTTCATTACAACACTCTCACTACTGTCTACAAAATAATGAAAGTCTAACTCTGTTTCTGCCGTCACTTCAATAATAGCGTCAATCGCTTTATTCAACAAATCTATTTTTTCATCTTTAGTTGTTGCCATAGGTTTTAATTTTTAGTTCATAAAACTACACTTTTTTTTCTACCGCACGCTGGAGAACTATACAGCAGCCAATAATATCTTATTGAATACACAAATGTAATAATAAAATAACAAAATACCAAATTTATTATAACAAAGAAGATCGATTTTATACATGTCAATAATTTAGTTATAATTCATACAGGATAATATAGTTAATAGATGTTAACGCCCACCCCCCTAGTTTTTTAAAAAGATTGAATTTTCACAAAACTAAAACTATGATAGGACAGTCCAGTTATGGCTAAAAAAAACCTATTGAGCAGAGCGAATTTTAAATGTGTTTTTTTCCTTGATGGTTTAAGGTAATATTCAGGATTAGCGAAAAAAACTCCGCTTAATTTCGGTGACGATGTGACATTTATATAGATTTCTTATCAATGTTATTCATTATTAATAGATATTATAGTGTTATAGTATTAGGTAGTCATAACTAATTGAGTATGTTTGCTTTATAATGATTTTCACGGACGGATATGTAGCTAATCACGGACGGATATGTAGCTAATCACGGACGGATATGTAGCTAATCACGGACGGATATGTAGCTAATTACGGACGGATATGTAGCTAATTATTAAAAACTCGGACGGATATGTAGCTAATTATATGATATTATCATAAAAACTCGCTGTAATCTAAGTTTAGAGTGTCTTTTTGACCCATTCTATACGTTTTTGAAGCTAAAAAATTGATATTACCGCTAATTATTGAATGAATTGTTGATTTTTAAGTAAAAAAACATATGCACATATCTAGCTTATATACAGTAAAATACACTATTCTACGGACAAATATGTAGCTAAATTACTTCATTCTACTTTCTTGAATTTTATATTACGGACGGATATGTAGCTAAATTACTTCATTCTTGAATATATTTAAGATTGAAGTATATGCATAATCAGCAGCAGAACCGACCTCATGCGTTTTTATATAGTCTGAGATTCTATGTATATTATTTAAAACGTAAGTATAATTTTCACTGCTGAGATATGATAATAATTCTTCTACTTGCTTCTTATTCATCAAAAAATGTTGTTCAAAAATGGAAGCCAAAGACTTTTTGCGTACTTCTAAAGATTCAGATTCTATCTGATTCTTTGTCGCAGTAACAATCTTAAAGACTATGTGACTTGGAGTTAGTTTAGACTTACTACTATATTCTTCTGAGTAGTAGAACCAACAATCTGCTTTTTCGTGTAAAGCTTCAAAAGCTATGTTTAATACTCTTTTTTTGAAGTCGTTATAATCTTCGTACTCTCCTGATTCGATACCCAGCATTTCAAAAAGCCGTTTATATCCGAACCTTGCACCCCCTTGTTTTTTTAATGCAGAAACGAGCAAATAAATACGAATAACATATTTACTACTTTGAGACATTACGATCTCTTTCAAAAATTCCGTATAGCCTTTATCTAACTTTAGCAATGAGGCTAAAACCCCTTTCTCGATCTCTATGTAAACATAATTTACTCTCTCTCTATACTCCTTACCCTGTTCATTTATCCTTAAATCTCCCTCTGGGCAGATGGCTTGGAACAATGATGTAAACTTTCTAAATTTCTCACCTGATTCATTAGACATATTCAATTCAATAGGCATATTACCCATTGCTCGCAAAGCCTCACGCAATTTATCATAATGAGAGTTCGCAACACCAAAGCGTTTTAAGGGTATTTTAAACTGTATTATATCTTTTTTTAGTGTAGCTGGTTTCCCCTCTTTAGCTACTTCTTGAAATAGCTCAGGTTCTCCCAAGTTCGCAAATAAATTTAGTTGTACAGGCTCTTTCTTTGTCTCTATTATCATATTTGTAATGTCCTGTAATTCTTCTATTACAACAACAAGCCCCTTTAACTGCCATGCAGAAAAATCATATTTGCCAAAGGTTAAAACATTTGCTTGCTTTACTAAAGTTTGTGTAGCGGGTAATTCTGCTTTCAGTTTTCTTTTTTTGAAAGGAGAGCCGCTTTTTTTAACAGGTTTATTATCCTTATTCATTTTGGTCTATTCTAAGTTTTTAAGTAACAAGATAGCATTTTTCAGCTCTAAATATTTCGCTTCTGCTTGCTTAATTTCCTTTTCCTTTTCAGCTTTATAATTTGATAGCTCTTTTTGCAAATTTAGTAGCTTTATCCTGTTTTCTATGGATTCAGGATATAATTTTAGAAAGTGCCTGAAAAGCTCTGTTACAACGGGGATACCTGTTTTATCGAGAATACTAGCTAACTCCTTTGTTTCACTAGCGTTCAGCCTGATTGTTAAAGTTCTAGTTTGTCCTTTTCCCATAACTAAATGTATAAATAATTATACCGTAAAGATAATAACAAAATAACAAAATACCAAATTTATTATATAATTAGTGGATATTTTGATAGCAAATTCTACTTTAATCAAGATCTCCAGCTCTCGAAGTAGATAGCATATTTTTTCTGCCGGTGCAACAGGCCTAAAAAATATGATAGCAAAATTGAATCCGGGCACGAAGTGTCTGGCATAATTTTGATAGCAAAAAAAATGGAGAGCTAAGCCATCAGGAACGGATCTGCAAAATAACTGATAGCAAAAAAGTAGCACTTAAAAATAAGTGCTACTTTCATATACTATGATAGGCATAGTCCAGCGTCCTATTGCTGGCGAGTTGCTCCTCAGCAGAGCTCGCTTCCTCTTCGGACAAAACAAATTTAAAAAATATATCTTATAACTACAATTAACCTATAACTTTTTCTTATCATCTTACAGTTATACAAAATTTACTCATTAGAGAAGTATTCCCCGCTAATGTTATTATAGCAATACCCTTTTCTTCAGAAGAAAAATATAGTTGTTTCTTCGATACATCGATACTGACATTTCCAATCGTTGATTCGCATCTTATATCATTTGAAAAAGATTTATCCTGAGTATAATTAATAGTAATACTCTCCCCCGCATTCACTGATAAAGGATAAGAAAAGTTATAAGTTATTACTTTTGCATCACGAACCCCCTGCCAAGCAATTTGTCCTGTGAAATTCTGAAACTTGTCAGGTGTTGTAAACCGAGCCTCTAAAGATATGTCACTTGTTACTTCAAATGTATAATTAGGAATATAAGATAGGATTTGTTCATTGACATACCATCCTGAGAAAACATATTCATCATTATTTTCTGAATATGCATTTACCGTACAATCTTTTTTAAATCCATAAATCCCACTTCCTGATACTTTACCAAGCTGATTACTTGCTTTTACTGTAACTTCAAAATCCTCTGATTCTGTAGAACAAGATATAAAGAAGAGAGACAAAAGAAATAAAATCTGAATTTTAAATGTTTTCATATTGATTTAATTATTATTTAGAAAAAAAATTCGCCTGTATGATTACTAGATACTCCATTAAAATAAGTTATAACCTTAGTTGGGCTAACATATGGCTGTCCTGTTGGTGCTAACGTTTTATCTACATTTAATCCACTTACAGCACCCATTCTATATAATCTAGGTTCTCTATAAGTACTTGAATTACCATATTTAAAATCTACCCATGTACTTGAAGAGCCTACAAGTACAGTTATATCATATGATGCACTTCCATCTATTACTCCTCTTCCACAATACGCTCCTGAATTTGCATAAGCTACAAATTGATGAGAAACAGACAGTTTAACAGTAATGTTTTCTATCGCATTAAAGAGCGTTTTTGTTCCATTTTTATAAATATATAATACTACTCCGACCTGTGGAGATTTCCAATTTTGGTAAGAGCCTCCCCCCGAAGTACAATGTGTATAAGCCTCTTTACCATCACCTTTCATTTGTATTTCAACAAATACTTTATTTTTGAACTTAGCAATTAAAGTTCTCACACCAGTGACAGTAAAAGTATACGATAAAGAGGAAGAAACTTTTGTCCCATTCTCATACCATCCGTCAAAAGTATGATATTGACCTACTGATGTTGTAACAGTTACGGATGTACCTATAGCTTTTTGTCCCCCGCCTGATACTGTTCCGCCATCTTCTGCACTAATATTTATAGAAACTAAATCTAAAACAAATTTGGCTGTTAAAGTTTTTGCTCCAATGACTGTAAAAGTATAGGACAAAGCAGACGATATTTTTACAGTCCCCTCATACCAGCCATCAAATTTATAGTTTGTTGCAGGTGTAGCAACAACAGTAGTAGATTTACCATGTTCATACGTTCCTGCACCTGTCACTGTTCCCCCTGCGGTGACATTTACAACAACACTATATTTATTTGCTGTAAAACGAGCTTCTAAGGTTATTTCCTTAGTATGAGTAAATGAATATGTTTGACTATCAGAAATTTTTGTTCCGTTTACATACCAACCCGCAAAACTATATCCTGTACTGGCGGTTGCCTTTACTGTAACTGTTGAATTATAACTAAAGCTCCCCCCGCCTGTTGCTGTTCCCCCTGTTCCTGTATTTACGATAACATTATATTTATTCGCCGTAAATCGAGCTTCTAATGTCCTATTACTTTTTACTACGAAAGAATATGTTTGGCTGTCAGATACCTTTGACCCGTTTTCATACCAGCCACTAAATACATATCCTGTATTCGGGGTTGCCTTTACAGTTATATTTGAATTATAGTCAAAATTTCCTGCTCCTGTCACTGTTCCCCCTGCGGTGGCATTGGTAACAATACTATGCTTATCGGCTGAAAACTTAGCTGTTAGATTTACACTTTCTGTAACCGTAAAAGAATATGCAGGACTATCAGAGACTTTGGTAGACCCATTATACCAACCAAGAAAACTATATCCTGTGTCTGCTTTTGCTGTAACTGTTGCTTTTGAATTATAATCAAAGCTTCCCCCGCCTGTTGCCGTTCCTCCTGTGGTGGCGTTGGTAACAATACTATATTTGTTGGGGGTAAACCGAGCCTCCAGCGTCCTATTACTTTTTACTACAAAAGAATATGTTTGACTATCAGATACCTTTAATCCGTTTTCATACCAACCCGCAAAATTATACCCTGTACTGGCGGTTGCCTTTACAGTTATATTTGAATTATAGTCAAAATTCCCTGCACCTGTCACTGTTCCCCCTGCGGTGGCATTGGTTACAATACTATGCTTATCGGCTGAAAATTTAGCTGTTAAATTTCGACTTGACGTAACGGTGAATGAATATGTAGGACTATCTGAGACTTGTTTATCATTTTCATACCATCCTAAAAAGTTAAATCCTGTATTTACTTTTGCTATAACTGTCGCTTTTGAATTATAGTCAAAACTGCCTCCTCCTGTGGCTTCTCCTCCATCTGTGGCATTCGCTACTATATTGTATTTATTTGGTGAAAAACGAGCTTCCAGCGTTGTATTTGCAGTTATGGTAAAAGAGTATGTAGGACTATCTGATATTTTAGTTCCGTCTTTATACCATCCGACAAAATTATATCCTGTAATTGGAACAGCTACGGCAGTTACTTTTGAATTAAAATCATAAGTTCCCCCGCCTGATACTGCCCCGCCATCAGTCTTATTTAATATCAAAATCGGCTGAATTTCCGCTTGTACAGTAGCGTTTATCTCTTTCTTTTGATTGTTCTTATCTGTAACAGTTACCTTAAAAGTATGTGTTCCTGCTAGAGTTGCTAAATAAACGATTTCATGTGTACCCTTAGATACTTTCATTGTCGGATTATCAAATTGACCTGTACCTGTTATCAATTGACAAGAAATATCAAAAATATCATTATAATTCACTTCTGATACTGATATTTTGAATGTCACTTTATTGTTTACTTTGACTTTCTTGCTTGTTTCATCCAAAGATGCCTCAATAGGCTTAACAGGTAATTTTGTTGTAAATTGAATTGTATCTTTCTTTTCCTGTTTATATTTATCCTTAATAATAAACTCTATTGCTCCGTTCTGTACTTCTTCATTTACAAACAGGCTCCCAACATTGCCCCCTTGCTTTACAGTAAAGGTTTCCCCTGCTTTTATTTCTTTAGCATTCAAGGTTAAAGTAAGATCATTATTTGTCAATACCCTGAATGTTCCTGTATAACTATTATCTTTAAAAATATCTTCTTCGTCAAGTGATAAGTTGAAAGAATATTTTTCTTTTAACGGAATATTTACATTCTCTTTTCCTGTGGAGATATCCGTTTTCCATAGAGGTAAAAATATAGTTGTTTTTACATCTTTGTATGTTTCGTTTCCATACTTATTTTTAAAGAAGAAACGGATTGTATTTTCACCATCTTTAGTAGAAATATAAGATATTTGATTTTTCCCTATATATAATTGAGCTTTAGGTTGGGCATTTTCTTCCTTACTACTTATTAATTCCTCTCCGCTATATACATTTCCTATACCGTCAACAACCTTTGCATAAGTTAAAATACTGTCTGCGCCTGTACTTTCAGCCTCTTTTACAAGTAAATCAAAATTGAATTTAGTATCAATCAACGGTCTGAGAGGTTGGTTTGCGACTTCGACACTGTAAAGATCTGCACTAATATTGATATTCGCTTGTGTATGACGTTCTACCAATTGATTTTTTAATGATATATGTAATATATCTTCTCCTATTTGAGTAGGGTTATAGGTAATAAATATCTTTCCATCCTGCGGGGTCACATCACTATAAACGTCTTTAGCCATCATAGTACCATTAATTTGCACATTTCCACTTTCAGAATTAATTTTAATTTGAAACGGATAATTATTTTGTGCATCTAATTTGATAGCTTCTGTTTTCACCTCGATAGGCTTTCCCACATAGCCTTTCTGATCGGCTATTTCGGTTAGTTCAAAATCTAAGTCTGTATCGTCAATAGTCGTTCTTTCACATGCGAAAAACAAGGTACTAAGTAATAGTACTAAAAAGTAAAGTTGTCTTTTCATAATTAGAAGAAAATTTTAAGTCCTGCGTTAAAGGCTAAATGAAACTCTTTTAGTTTAAAATCATAGTTAGGATTTGTTTCTACAAATAAAGAACCGAATGATAAGAAATATTCTGCTCCTGCATTTGCCTGTAAACCGTAAAGCATTGTGTTTTCTCGATCTAACAAAATAGATTCTTTTAGGTCTTTGCTATTTATCTTTTCATATCCAATAAAAGCACCAGCCCCAATATAGGGGAAAAATTGATTTACATTAAAATAACGTTTTGCAACGACATTAAATGTAAAATCGTTTAAACCTACAGTTTCTTTACTGTTTTTTAAATCGGCTTTTCCGCTTAAGAATTTCACTCCTGTTTGGATGGACATGTTATTATTCTCTCCAAAGAATTTTTCATAAGCGACTAGCCCCCCCACTCCTTTTTTCTCAGTAAGGACGGATATATTTATATCCGAAATACCTAGAAGTCGTTGGGCTTGGGCATTAAACGTTGCAAAAGCAATACATAAAAATAAAAATAAGGATTTTAGTCTCATATCAATATGTGTTAATGTTTGTGTAAATATATGCAATATATTGCATATATTAAAATACATTTAGGATATTAAAATACCTATTGATGCATTTTTTTTTAGCTTATTGAAGCTATTCGAAAAGTTTGTTCAAGTCTACACCTTTATTTCTAAGGTATTTAAGGTATTTAAACCTACTATTTTTATCAGCAGCTTTTTCTATGTAAGAAATGACACTTGGATTAACATTTAAATAATCTGCCACATCTTTAGTTTTTATATTGTATTTCATCCGTTCGGATTTCATTTTATTCTTTAAACTTACTTCCTTGTCTGTCTTCATCGTATTTGTAAAAGTCTAATGGATTTGTTTTAACCGTATTCTTTATGACCTCATAGTGCAAATGGTTTCCTGTACTTTTTCCTGTACTACCCAAAAAACCAATGGCATCCCCTTTTTTTACAATCTTATCTTTCTTAGTATAATAAACCGTAAGATGTCCGTATAAAGTTGAATAGCCGTATTTATGTTCTATTATAACACATTTTCCATACCCGCCCTTTTTCCCTGCAAAAGTTACTTTTCCGTCTGCTGTCGCATATATAATAGTTGCATATTCAGAACTTAAATCTATCCCAGAGTGCAACTTATATACTTTATCTTTAGGATGAAAACGGTTACCAAAATAACTTGTAATTACAGGATTATCCTTTTTTTTCACAGGACTACCCAAAGGTAAGTATTTTATGATTATCGGATATTTTTTTATGACAGGTATTATTCTATGAATATCATTATAATTTTTAGATGTGGTTAATATATCCTCAATGAGCTGTTCTTTTTTAGTTTGTGCAAAAGTAGAAGAACATAACATTACAAAGATCAGAAGTAAGTACCTCTTATATATGATTTGCTTGTTCAATTTCTCTATTTCTTATTTTATAATAAATATGGCGCCCGCCGTTTTTCTCGTTTATTTCTATGACAAAATATTTATTGTCGGTAATAGTAAATTTTTCGAAGCAAACGGAATAAGTATTATTTCCTTTGCCCTCGATGGTGGATTTAAAATTATCCAAAAAAAGCGGGGTATATTCTATTTCTTGTGATGCTGATTGTTTGGTTATTTTTTTATCTATAATATAGAATTTCATATAATCAATATCATATTTGATATTCGAATTATTTTTCAGATTAAAACGAAAGATCAGTTTATTATCTCGGACGAAAATATTATAAATAGAAAATAATATACTGCTTTTCTTTACACCTAGATTCGTAAAAGAACGCCCTTTATCCTGAATGAGATTTATTATAGTCTCTTTGCTATCGTCTGTCAAATCTTCTTGCGCCAAAATAGCTTCTTTTTTGTCCTGCGGTTCACCGACAAGAAAAGAATAGTTCTTTTCTTCATCATTATAATTCAATGAAAAAGTATAAAAATGTTTATCTGCCGTTATTACTGAAACATTGGTTACAAAATTGAATCTATCGAATGTGCTAACCCGCACTATATTTTGAACATTTTCCACAGGTATAGCCTCTATTGCATCATTACCATAATCAACATATTTTACAGGAGAATTAAAAAGCAAATGTAGATCATTAAAGTTATTTACTCCCAAAGGTATAGGAGTGCCTATACTGTCCTTTTTAATGTAATAACTTGTCTTGACATTATTTTCAGAAAAGAAAACATCAAAATTATAGAACTTTCCATCTGCAGTTGCAACACTCAATGTTGTTTTATCTTTCCAATCCTGTGTATTAGACTTAATTGAAAGAATATTTTCCATTTCAGTTTTACGGCAAATAATAATATCCTCGATTGACGAAAAATACTTTATATCTGTTGGAAATATTAGATGTGTCGTATTTGTAAAGTCAACATACACAATTTTGCTGTCAATCTTCTGTATCTGGCTGAATAAACTGAATGGCAATAATAGAAGTATAAACAATATAACATTTCTCATTTTAAGACTATTTGATAATTTGACTTAACAGTGACTTTTATTTCTTCCGCTTTTCGGGAAAGTAACCCTTTCGCCGTATTGACTACTGCCCCCGCTGACTTCTCTAATATCCCGCCTCCGCTGGTAATTTCATCAGTAGGCGCATTCTGTATGCTTTGCGCTTCTGCTCTTTTAGCTATTTCCGCTTTTACGTTCGGCGGTAGGTTAATTCCTTTTTGTCCGTCAATATCGTAAACCGTCCTCTTAATAGGAACAAGATCTTTCCCTAAAAGGACAGAGCTTATATTAACTAACAACCTTTCGCTTGAAATGGTGACAACTCCCCAAATGGATGTACCTTTGGGAATGATAACCCCTGTCTCGGTTTTCATATCTTCCAATAGTCTCAGCTTAATAGTACTTCCCTGCATGACGGTTTGTTCTCCCTGAACGACTGCGGAAATAGTATTCCCTTTTTGGGTACGTCTACGCCCTGTATAGAATTTGTTAGTTTTGACCTCTGTATCTTCTTGTATTTCGGGGTTTGTTACTTCCTCCTGCAAAATTTTCTCAGGCTTCTTTTGTGTTATTTCCTGAGCTGGGTTTGTTTTGGGTTGAACATACGCATTAACCGTTGGTGATGCTGTTGTCTGTGATTGTGGTTGCGTTTTATTTGTTGCTGGAGTATAAGATTGTGTTTGCTGATTTTTTTCTAAACTACTGTTCCTAATCTGTTGCTGGGTTTGCAATAATAATAAATCTTCATCATCGGTAATATCACTTAATGAAGTTTCATTATTTACAATTCCTGAATTATCACTCAAATTAGGTTCTGTTGTTTGCTCGGTTATCAACGTTCCTGTACTGCTTCCTGCTGTTTTTTCATCATAGTTCAGCCAATAATCAGCCTCTTTCCATGCCTGAGCCTCACTTTGCTTGGCTGAATTATAACTATCTATTGCATTCTGATCTTTGTTTGTCCCTGTTGTAAATAAAAGAATAAGACAAAGAAATAAGAGGATGCCCCCGCCTATAATAATTATTTTAATTTTCAGCTTCTTCTCCATAGTTGGTAATTGTTTGATTATATGAAGTGAAAAAATATCCTGTTACATTCTTTGGAAATTCAGGAGTTACATCTTTCAATTTACCCATAGCATTAATTCTATATTTACTTACCCTATTGCCATCTATAACCGTTAATATGGCTGAAAAATGAACGTCAAAAGGACTTACCCCCGCTTGAATATATGAAACATTTTCTATCTCACATCTGTAAATAACACCCCTCTCCTGTGCAGATAAATAAGACTTTTCTTGTTTATACTTTTCAAAGATGGGTAATAGCTCATTCTTAGCACAATAATAAAATGCTTTAGACTGATTGACTATAATTGAACTCCGATCAAATGAATTTGCTGATTCTACAAGTTGCTTGCAGGTATTCAGGACAAGTGTTGTTTGTAATTGGTCTAAATCCTGTACATCTATTTTAGGGTATATTCCCCCACTATCAATAACTACTATTTTATTCATTGCTGTTTGGAAAGTATAAACCATACCGACCACACAAACAGTAACAACAACAGCGCAGAATGTAATAACAAGCTTTAGAAGAGTAGCACTTTGTTTCTTCGATTTCAAAATAATATCGAAGTCCGTTAATACATCGGCTCTTTCTCTCTCTTCTTCGGTTTGGTTCTCTTTTGTATTTATTTCTTTTTTCATATGTAAATTTGTTTTTTGCTATCAGTTATTTTGCAGATCCGTTCCTGATGGCTCAGCTCTCCGTTTTTTTTGCTATCAAAATTATGCCAGGCACTTCGTGCCCGGATTCAATTTTGCTATCATATTTTTTAG
>RRZT010730259.1_pt1 | contig 16415 bp, 11 predicted proteins | sample 2165551 | NCBI WGS metagenome assembly RRZT01 (sample SAMN10456910, study PRJNA506462) | wastewater metagenome | biome: wastewater; feature: sludge; material: wastewater sludge; isolation source: wastewater sludge with Escherichia coli K12::gfp cells carrying plasmid... | place: USA: Moscow, Idaho...
CGGGCCGGAGGTGATGGCGTTGCCGTACTCGTCGTAGACGCCCAGGCCTGCCACCGTGCGCGTGGCCCCGTCGAGGGTCACCGTGGTGGCGATGGATCCGAGCGGGTCGACAACGTCCAACGTCACCCGCGAACCGGTCACAGTCGCGGCAAGGTCCCCGTTGATGCCCGAGACATAACGCGAGACGACCGGTTCACTACCGTCCGTGGTGGCCGTGGCCCAACCCGGGTTGTCGGAGGAGTCGGTGTAGTGACGCTGAACGGTGGTCGTCGAATCCTCGCTTACCGTCGTCTGCGCTGCTCGACGCTGCGCAGCGTCAAGCGGACATTGCCGCGTGGCTGCGCCTACGGGTGCGCACCACGCCCAAAGACCGGTAGTCCCGGACCGGGTGAACCACAGCCCTACTGCCGTGCGGGCCAGGCGGCTTCCTCTACGTGGCCACCGATGGCCGAGTCGTCCAGCGTCTCCCTCAAGCGCGAGGAACTCAGCACGCGCACTCAGCTCGGTCAAGAACATGGCGCACGGCGCTCCACCGCCGCCCCGCCGAGCACGAGAGAGCTCACCGCGAAGCCACCTGCATGTCCACGTTCAGGGGTCAAGCAAATCCCGCCCGAGGCGTCCAGCGCCGCCGCCTGGAGTCCGCCCCGCGCCTCTTTGGACCCTGAACATTCGCCGTCAGCGCTAGTACCGCGGCAACCGCAGCAGGCTCCTCCGGTAGCTCCACTCGGGGCATGGCATCGACGTGCATTCTCACAAAGCGTCGCGCCAAGTCGGCAAAGCCTGCTGCGTCCAACTCACCCGCAACAATAGAGAGGCTCACCCCCTCGTCCCGCATTGTCGGCAAACCATCCCGGGCCAGGTACTCAGCGTGGAACTTGCGGCCCCCGCGGTCATAGAGCGTAAACTCGACATCGTTCCGGCCTTCCAGGAGTTCGCCCAGGTCAGCGGCGCTGTCGCATATCCAAGCATTACAGTCCTCATCAAAGAAGAACAAGGGCCACATTACCACCACCCCTTTTGCCATGGTCGATGTGCCGCCATTCCGCCTTTGCCTCGGCGGTGATAGTGCAGCAATGGCACCTTGCGCCGGCCAAGGGAGACAGAATGTGAATGGATCCCGAATTTTCGCTGCCCGTTCCACAGGAGATCCGTTCCACGACCGCCGCGGCTCGAGAAGCGAACCCCAAGACCCTTACGGCTAGCCTGACCAAGCCTCCAACCCGCCGCCTTGGTGGCACCACCCCAAGCGGCGACAGATGCGCCTCCAATTGCAGCCGACTTTGCCAAGCCGGTCCATCGGAACGACTTAGTGCTACCGTGTCTCGCGGCATAGATCCCCGCACCGGCCACCGCACCCACGGCAACTCCACAGACGATACTTGCGCCGCAGGCGAGGGCACCGACCACGCTGGCCCCAATTATCGCCCCCTTGAGGATCTTGCGCCAGGAGCGACCATCGAGATCTAGCTTGTTGACTGGATCGTTCGGGTAACCGTTGACGGTCTCGTTGCCACCTTCGACGGGGTCGACGGAGGTGAACAGGCCCGTGACGGAGTTGTACAACCGTACGCCCATCAGGACCAGGCCTGACGAGTCCGCCGCCCTCTCCTTGCCGCCCAGCCATCCGTAGCTGACGGCTCCGGTGGACGGGCCGGAGGTGATGGCGTTGCCGTACTCGTCGTAGACGCCCAGGCCTGCCACCGTGCGCGTGGCCCCGTCGAGGGTCACCGTGGTGGCGATGGATCCGAGCGGGTCGACAACGTCCAACGTCGCCCGCGAACCGGTCACAGTCGCGGCAAGGTCCCCGTTGATGCCCGAGACATAACGTGAGACGACCGGATCGCCGTGGCCTGTGGTCGGCGTGGCCCAGCCCGGGTTGTCGGAGGAGTCGGTGTAGTGACGCTCGACGATCGTCCTCGAGCCGGCTGTGACGGTCGTCTGCGCTGCTCGCCGCTGCGCAGCGTCAAGGGCGAACGTCGTCGCCGCGTCCCCATGCGTGATCGAGTGCGCCAGGTCGTTGTCGAAGTATCCGACGGACAGCGCCCCACCGTCAGCGCCCACCACAGTATCGACGCCCGGCACGCTCGTCTGGCGTCCGAACACGTCATACACATAGGCGCCCTGACCGTTCGCGCCGGTCTGGACGCGCTCAGCGCCGTCGTAGGTCCACGCCCTCTCCTCGACCGCAGCCTCGCCGACGCACGCCTCTCCCTCGAAGGACGAACGACTGCGTGCGACCCTCCGTGCCAGCGCTCGGCCCCTCCTGGACCGTGACTCGTCCTTGGATGTCGTATCCCATGGACCACGCGGCCAGCTCGGCGTCACCCGAGGTGTAGGTCAGCGCCGTGCGCTGCCCAGCCCGGTCGTACGTGTTGGTCAACGTCAACTGACCTGCCAACGAGCTCGACACGGGGCTGCCCGCCGAACCTACGCTCGAGTTCTAACGCGCCATGTCCTGAATCAGCCTCAGAGTGTCATTCTCGGCCGAGCAACTCTCGCCCATCGGGCGAAATCAGCAAGAGGATGATGACAAGCACCATTCCGACCAGCAAGGCGCGACGGCGAAATCTGCTTTCCGGAAGCGGCTCCTTCCATAGGAGAAACAGGTTGGTATCGATGCCACGACGGCGCGCCAGCTTGCCATCGCGTAGCCACATCAAAACGGACAATACCAACAGGACAAATAGCGCGCAAGTGAGCACTCTATTCAACTGTTCCATGAATACACTCCAAGCCCTACTTGGCCCGCAGAGCGGGCGGCAGTTCGCTTCGGCCGAACCTTCCAATTCCCCCGAAGTTCTCGCCCGGACTGGCGCAGATTCGCACGAATTGCATTCCCGCCACGATGCACTCCGACACGCGCTTTGGTGACCCCACGGCCAACTCGTGCAGCTGTCGGGATCGCCCGACGCCCCATCAGGCGCGCGCCACGCGCCCCGGGGATGGCACTCATCGCGACGTCACCGCCCCCAAGGGCACCCACATCACCGACCGCCAGCCCTAGCCCACCGCCATCGCCGAAGAGCTCAACGAACGCCCCCGAGCGATCCTGGGCTTCCTGACCCCACGCGAAGCCTTCGAGAAGCTCCTCGTTGCTTCGACGCCTTGACACCGCCGTTTCGCACGAGCAGGAACCAGAAGATCGGCAGCATCGCGAACCACACGACCATGCAGTACGGGCACAGCGCGACGAGGACCTCGAGGTTCGTGTACACGAGGTATGTGATGGGGCGCGGCTCATTGTCAATTACACGTCCACCGCGAGGCGCCCGGACTTAATCTCCCCGCTCCCACCACGACCTTCCCTGCATCTGTCCCTCAGAATCCAATGTGGCTCGAATGTCAAAGAATCGTCGCTCAATGACACGTTCGGCCTCACCCGCCAACCAGATGACCCCCCATGAATCGACCAAGCCTTCGAGCGTGGTCGTGTCGATCCCAGGATTCTCAAACGAGAAATCAAACCCCGAAACTGTAAAATCGGCACTTGGCCCTTCTAAGCAGATAACCCAGAAGTCTTGAAGCGACTCTGGGTATACATATACGAACCGGCCGCACGCGCGACCGGCCGTCGCAACCCCCACGCAACCTAGGGCAGTTCGGGCCAAATTGATAGGCATCATAATCACCTGTGGCTAATATGGAAGGACTTGTACGCTGGCCGCCCCTGACCGTTGACGCCGCGAACGCCTATGGTGAGGTTTGAGGAAGTTCCAAAGCGCCCCTTTGAAGCCGCTGTCCGATATCCGTACTGCCCAGACTGGTACCAGCGCGCGCCATTCCTCGCCGTCTGCCCGACCACACGACTCCCCCCCTTTTTCACCCACATTGTCCCTGCGATTCGTGCAACTTGTGGCGATGCTCGAATGCTATTCCTTGCGGATGCCCCACTGACATATCGAGAAGCCGCCCGCACGACGACCCTAGCGCGCACGACTCGTGTGGCGTGCACAGCGGCGTGCACTGCACCCGCGCAAAACGCGGTCGCAAAAACGCACGTGGCTGCCACTGCAACAACTGCGACACCGACTGCGACCTTCTTCCAGTTGCGCGACCACCATCCCTTGCGGCCGTCAAGGTCGAGCTTGTTGACTGGATCGTTCGGGTAACCGTAGATGGTCTCGTTTCCGCCTTCGACTGGGTCGACGGAGGTGAACAGGCCGGTGACGGAGTTGTACAACCGTACGCCCATGAGCACAAGCCCTGATGAGTCGGTGGCCCTCTCCTTGCCGCCCAGCCATCCGTAGCTGACGGCTCCGGTGGACGGGCCGGAGACGATGGCGTTGCCGTACTCGTCGTAGACGCCCAGGCTCGCCACCGTGCGCGTGGCCCCGTCGAGGCTCAGCGTGGTGGCGATGGATCCGAGCGGGTCGACAACGTCCAACGTCACCCGCGAACCGGTCACCGTGGCGGCAAGGTCCCCGTTGATGCCCGAGACATAACGCGAGACGACCGGTTCACTACCGTCCGTGGTCGTCGTGGCCCACCCCGGGTTGTCGGAGGAGTCGGTGTAGTGCCGCTGGACGGTCGTCCGCGAGCCGGCTGTGACGGTCGTCTGCGCTGCTCGCCGCTGCGCAGCGTCAAGGGTGAACGTCGTCGCCGCGTCCCCTTGCGTGATCGAGTGCGCCAGGTCGTTGTCGAAGTACGCGAGGGAGAGCGCCCCACCGTCCGCGCCCACCACAGTATCGACGCCCGGCACGCTCGTCTGGCGTCCGAACACGTCATACACGTACACACCCTGACCGTTCGCGCCGGTCTGGACCCGCTCCGCGCCGTCGTAGGTCCACGCGCTCGCCTCGACCGCAGCCTCGCCGACGCACGTCTCTCCTTCGAAGGTCTTGACCGTCTTCGACAGACGGTTCCCCCCGTGGTCGAACCCGTAGTCCCGGGTCGTGCACATGCCGTCGAGCACGTCCTTGACGGACATCAGGCGATCAGCCCCGTCATACGCGAACGACTGCGTGCGACCTTCCGTGCCAGCGCTCGGCCCCTCCTGGACCGTGAGTCGCCCTTGGATGTCGTATCCCATGGACCACGCGGCAAGCTCGGCGTCACCCGAGGCATACGTCAGCGCCGTGCGCTGCCCAGCCCGGTCGTACGTGTTGGTCAACGTCAACTGGCCTGCCGACGAGCTCGACACGGGGTTGCCCGCGGCGTCGTACGTCGAGGTGAACTCACCCACGCCACTGACGCTCAAGGACGTCACCAGGCCGCGACGCTCGTCGGCCCCGTCGTAGGTGTAGGTGGTCGTGCCCGTCGGGTCCACTACCGCGGCGACTCGTCCAGCCGCATCGTAGGAGGTGGTGGTCACCGCACCGTCGGTGTCGGTGTAGGTCGTCTGCCGTCCCCACAGGTCATAGCCGGTAGAGATCGTGCCAGCCGAACCTGCGCTCGTCCCGGTCACCAACCCGGTCGCAGGGTCATAGAGCGTCGTGGTTCGTGGGAGCGCGGTCGAACCGTCCACGCCCGTGAGCGTGGTCTCCGACTGGATCGTCCTGCCTGCCGAGTCGAACGTCGTCGAGCTCGTACGCACAGCATCCCCGCGGGTCTCCGTGGTCGTCGCCGGGGCCAGGTAGCGCGAGTACTTCACCACCTGCGAGTCGGGAAGGCTCGGGTCGTCCTTCCACGTACGGCACGCCAGACCCGCCCACCCTGCGGACCGCGCGCTGCCGCCGCACGACGCGTCCGCACCCGACTGACTGTCCACGGTGTAGAAGGATGAGCGTGTCACCCCCGCCCCGGTTCCGCTCGAGCTCGCAGCCGGGTCACGCGTCTCGAGGACCCAGCCCTGCTCGTTGTAGCGGGTCTGCGACACCTGGTCGGGTCCACCTGCTACCACCTTGATCGCCTTCGTCGCCGCCCCCAGGACCCAGCCAGAGGTCTTGCCGGTCGCAGGCGCGCCGTCGATGGGGTCGTACTCCGAACGGCTCTTGCTGATCACCGGTTCCCCGGTCGCCGCCGGATCAACCGTCGACGCATCGGACTCGGTGACCGTCACCGTGGTGGGGAGCCTGAATGGCGACCCGGTGCTTGCGTTGATGCCCAGAGTGGGCACGCCTTCGTCATAGTCGGTGTGCGTGTGCTGGCGTGCGAGGCGCACGGTGCCGTCCTCGTCCGTCACCTCCGTTGCAGGCTCCCAGACATCCGTCACCAGCGTCCCCGCAGGCGACAGGATCGCATCCTTGGCGATGCTCACTGCAGGCGTCGTCTCGGTGGCCGCGAGGGTGATCGCCTCGGTGGCTCGAATGTCCTCGTTGTACCGGGTGATCGTCGCGTACGAGTCGGTGTCGACAAGGTTGCCGGCGGAAACCTCGGTCTTGATCTGGGCGATGGCTCCGGCGTCGAGCTCGCGAACCGGACGACCTCCGTCGTCGAGAGTCGTCGACGTGATCTGCCAGTCGCCCGCACCATACGACGCGGTGTTGATCACGTAGCCGTTGTCGTCGGTGTACTGGACTGAAGCGGCCTTCAGCTGCGCGGGCGTCGGCGTACCCGTCGCCCCGAGGGTCGGCGCCATGTCCTGGGAGAACACCGCGAACGCCTGCGTGGGAGCAGCCGCTTGCCCCCACACGGACACGGCGGCGGCACTCATGTCCGCCAGACCGGCGGTCTGCACGGACAGGGCATACCTGTAGGTCGACAGAATCGTCGAGGAGGCCCCTGCCGTCGCCTCGGCGCGGCTGACGGCAGTCAGTGCGGAGGAGAACGGGGTCGACGTTCCCGACACCGGCGAGTAGGACAGCGTGTACGGCGCAAGACCAGCGGGCTTGACCGTGGCGAGCAGCGGCACGCCGCCTGCGACGATCGCCGACTGGTAGCTGTAGCTCGTGGCGAGGTTGACGCGCGGGTCCGTCACCGAGACCAGACGCCCCGACGCGTCATACAGGTACGTCGCCACCGTGATCGTCGACATCCCCGCGCCGCCCGCCTTGTCCGGGTCATACGCGGTGTACGTGACGGACTTGACCTGCCCAGCAATGTCCCCGGGCGTCGTCGCGGTCGCCGTACTCGCAGCCGCGTAGACGATGCCGAGCACGCGGCAGCCTGGCTGCTCCGCGCCGGCGACGCACGTGACAGCGGGCTTGTCCCCGGAAGGAGGGGTCGGGGCAATGATCCGCACGAGCCGGCCCTGACCATCCTGCTCGTACGTCGTCGACAGGTTCGCACCCGGCTCACGGACCGACTCCACGAGCCACCGCTTCGAGGAGCCGTCCCACTTCCAGGTCGTTGCCGTGCCGTCGTCTTCGGTAAACACCAGGCGCTTGACGCTCGCCGTGCTCGTGATCGAGAGCGTGGCGCCGAGCGTCGCGGTGTCCTCGTCCAGCGGCTCGTACGCACCGACCATCTGCGCGACCTGGCCCGTGCCTGGCTGTGCGAACGTGAGCACCTCGCCCTCGTCGTCGACCAGCGAGATAGTGCCGTCGTAGTCGGTGTCGTCCTGAACCTCCACCCCCGCTACACCCGCGTCCGCGCCGTCGAACGACGGCGTCCACCCGGGTCCGAACGCGCCTGTCACGGACCCGTCATTGAACGTGTTGTACGTCCGTGAGACCGACAGGTCTCCCGAGTATCCCGGCACCGAGACATCGGTAGCAGACGTCGAGAACTCACCCGTCCACAGAGCAACCTGCCCCGGCCCTGCCTCAGCCGTGGGGAACCTGTCCCCGAACGCGTGAGGCACGTAAGTGACAGTCGCATGCGACGCTGGGGTCTTCGTCCAGCTGCACCGCGTCAAGCCGGACGGAGAATAGGTGAAGCAGACCTGAACGTCGATCACCGTAGCCTTGCGCGAACGCGACAGTGATCCAGCGATCGCCGCGGCGTCCAAGACGGCCGTCGCGTTCACCATCGCACCCGCCGCCGTCACGGTGGCAACATTCTGCTTCGTCCAGCCGGTCGTGGTGCCATTCGTATCAGAGAAATCGGCCGCATTCGCGCCGCGAACCCGCCAGTAGGCGCTCGCCGTCACAGAGCCCCCGCCAGGCCCGGGTGCGCCCGCCCGAAGTGTGGTCTTGGACGTCGTCTTGACACCCGCGACCGTGGGTGCGGTGATCGATGCGCCGCCGGACCCGAAGTTGAAGGTGGTCGCCGCCGACGCATTACCGGCGTGGTCAATCGCCTGGACGGTAAGACGGTGCCCGCCCTGCTCGTTCCACGCCAGCGTCGCCTTCTTGCCCGTGCCGTTAGCGACGGCAGCGACGTTCGACGCTGCGCCGCCGTCCTTGGAGTACCTGAACTGCACGACATCAGACGCCAGCGAGGTGAAAGTGAATGTGTTGGATGCCGGCAACGAGTCCAGCCAGCCATTGTTGGCGTAAGCACTCGAGGCGACAGACACCGAAGGCTTGTCGAGGTCCACCGTCATCTTCGACATCGATGAGGCAGGAGTCCACGACGACGTGAGGCCGTACGCGTTGACCGCCTGCGCCCGCAAGTAGTAGGTGCCGCTCGCCAGAGCGGTTCCAGGGGTGCAGCTCGTCGCCACCCCCGAGTACCCGAAAGCCGTGGTGCAGCTCGACTTCAATGTCGCAGCGGTCGCCGCCGTCGAGGTGTGTACCTGGATGTTGTACCTCACCGTGTCACCGAACGGATCGGTCGCCTTCGCCGTCAGCACCGGCTTGGCCACGTTCGTCACCCCGGCCGCAGACCCGGTCTGCACGAAGGTGGGACCCGACGGCACGCTAGGCGCCGATGAGAAGGTGACCGAGAGCTTCGGAATCCGGTCCGCAGTGAAGCATGCGTCATCCGAGGAGGCGTAGTCGGAGGAACAGAATCGCTTGCCGAAGCTCAGGTCCGTCGCCGATGCGGGCGGCGCCTTGAGCGAGACACCATAGTTGGCTGTCCCGTTCGCCCACTTCTGCACGAGCGACTTCAGGTCGAAGGTCACGCGGTCGTTACTCGTACTGCAGCCCGCGCCACCGACGTTGCGCGTCCACGACGAGACCGCCGTGCCGTTGATGTCCGGGCGCGACGTATAGACCGTCGCGCCTTCTGTCCACGTGCTCGTCACCTGGTAGACGTTCGTCGCCTTGGACGTCGAGCATGACTCCGCCTCGTACTGATACAGCGAGCCCGTCGCACTGATGATCGTGCTCCCAGGGATTGTGCTCCCGAGGTTCCACCAGACATAGCTAATCGTCTGCTCGGCAGACGTCGTGCCCATCCGCCCGACAAGAAGTCGTTCGTCCTTGCCCTTGACATCGGTTGTGCCGTTGCGCACCCATGTGTCTCGCGTCACGCCCAGCGCCGAGATGTTCGGGTCGATGATCACGGGGTACTCGATAGTGGGGTCCTCGAGGTAGCCCTCCGGAAGAGCCAGACTCAGCACCAGGTCGTCCGAATCTGAAGCTGCGCGCCGTGACAGCGCGGCCTGCCGCTTCGAGTCCTTGTCGACTGGCGCGAGCTCTACGTCGAGATCAACGACGTTGAGCGGTGCACCTGCGGCATCTTCGGATGCGTCCCATGCCACAAGGTCCGACGTCGCGCCCAGGACCTCTCCTGAATCGTCTCGGAGCTCGAGAACGCCGTCCTCCTCCACAACGTCGACGCCCGAGGAACTGAGCCCCAACGAGAAGCTCTGGCCGAGGTCTTCGGGCGCCTCGTTGAGCCGGATCCACGCCTTCGCCCCCGTCGACGAGGTGGAAATAACAAGGTCGGTCACCTCATCGATCGCGTAGGTCGCCACGCCGCCCTCAACGGTCGGTTCAGGCAGCTTCCCCTCCGGCCATGTCACTCCAAGCGACGAACCATCCTCAAACGTGACACGCGCCGCTTCCAGGGACCCGCCACCTCCGACCTCGACATCGACCGGCGCAACCCGAGGCGCCCACGAACCATCAGTTCCCTCAACTAGCGTGAGATCGATGTCGCGCCATGTGCCGTCATCTCCGAGCACCCGCTCGGGGCCCGCCGCCATCTCCGTGGTCCACGAACCGTCCGGATTCGCGAAGGTCTGCGACGTCTCGGTCCGCGCTGACAGGTCCTCGACGGGAGAGCCCTGGAGCCTCGCCTGCGCCTGAGCAGAGAACGCATCGGGGCGTTCATCGACGACCTTCGCGACTGGCGTGCTGGGTCCTCGCTCGTCGGCGCGTGCAATGGCGGGCTGAACCAGCCCGGCGGTGAGAATGAGCGAGACCCCGACCACCACAGCGGTCGACGACGCACTACGCCCCTGGATGCGCATGTATTTGTCCCCTGATCTGCGCCCACGCCATGTGCGTGAGTTTTGTGAGGGACGGTAGCACACGCGATCCTCACAAGACCTGCCCCGGGTTCCCCTTTGCCCTTTGTGCCGATCTCGCGAACTGGGACCGAGCCCGTGTACGGCGTCCGAGCCGACCTCGCCGGGGAGTCAGGCGAAGGCGCTCGCGACGCTCGGGCCGAGGCCGACGACGATCCAGGCCAGGAGGGCGACGAACGCCGCCGTGAGCAGAAGCCCGCGCTGACGCACGATGCCCGACGAGGCGGTGCCGCCGAACAGGCCGTCCTGGACGTTGCGCACGAGCAGGAACCAGAAGATCGGCAGCGTCGCGAACCACACGACCACGCAGTACGGGCACAGCGCGACGAGGACCTCGAGGCTCGTGTACACGAGGTATCCGATCAGCACCATCGCCGCGGTCGCGACCGCGAGGAACGTCCGCCAGAACCAGCGCGGGAAGGCCACGCCCGGAACCGCGAGGAGCACGACGCCGATCGTCACGACGACGGGGAACGCCCCGAGGCCGATGTACGGGTTGGGGAACCCGAGGAGGCTGCCCGCGTCGGACGCCATCGCCGGGCTGCACGTGAGCAGCGCGTTGATCGAGCAGGTCGGCTGGTGGTCCGGGTCGACGAGCGACAGGTAGCGCTCGATCGCGAGCGCGAGCGAGCCCGCGAAGCCGACGAGGCCGAGGACCACGAGGAGGCGGCCGAGGGTGCGGTCCGCGAGCGGGCGCGGCGCGAGGACTCCGTCGTCGGTCGCGTCGAGCTGCGACGCGCCGTCGGGCACGTGGGCGGCGGTCCTGTCGGTCACTGGGCGCTCCTCGGTTCCAGGCCGCCCGGCTGCGGCCGGGACCATGGTCCCATGCGACTCTGGACGCCGGCTGGGGGCGTCACGCCTCGTCGGCGGGCTCGTCCTCGAGGCTGCGGCGGACTCGCTCGGCGACCGGGAGGCCGACGCGCTGGCGCCCGGCGACGAGCACGATCACGAGCCCGACGGCGGTCAGCGCCGCCCCGACCCACGCGGTCGAGAGGTAGCCCCAGCCGGCGTCGATCACGAGCCCGCCGACGAACGCCCCCTCCGCGTTGCCCGCGTTGAGCGCTGAGTGGCACAGCGCTGCCCCGAGCGAAGGCGCGAGCGGCGAGAGGTCCATCAGCCGGGCCTGCATCGCGAGCCCGAGCACCTGCGAGGTCACGCCGAGCGCGACGAGCCCGACGACGAGCATGACGGGCGCGGAGCCCGTCGCCCCGAGAAGGACGAGTGCGAGCAGCGTCGACACGAAGCCGAGCACGACCGTGCGGAGCACGCCACGGTCGACGAGCCGACCGCCGAAGAACACCCCGACCGTCATCGCGAGCCCGAAGAGCCCCATGACGAGCGGCACGCTCGAGTCAGCCATGCCACCCACCTCGGTGACGAGCGGAGCGACGTACGTGTAGACGGCGAACAGGCCGCCGAAGCCGATCGCTCCGGCCGCGAACGCGATCCAGAGCGGGCCGTTGCGCAGGGCGCGCACCTCGTCCCGGACGGACGATCCCTCACCGCCGGCGCCGCGCGGCACGAGGCGCCAGAGCGCGAGCATCGTGAGGAGCGCCAGGACAGCGACGATCCAGAACGTCGCACGCCAGCCCCACAGCTGCCCGACGCGCGTCGTCAGCGGTACGCCGATCATGTTCGCGATGGTCAGGCCGGCCATCATCATCCCGATGGCCTTGCCGCGGTTCTGCGGCCCCGCGACCGCAGCCCCGACCACGGCGCCGACGCCGAAGAACGCGCCGTGCGGCAGCCCCGCGAGGAACCGCGCCACGATCAGCAGGCCCATCGAGCCCGCGAGCGCGGACAGCACGTGCCCGATCACGAACATGCCCATGAGGATCAGGAGCAGGCGGGTCCGCTCGACGCGCGCGGCGAGGCCGGTGAGGGTCGGCGCGCCCGCGACGACGCCGACGGCGTACGCGGTGACCGCGTGACCCGCGGTAGGGACGGAGACAGCGAGGTCGTCGGCGATGAGCGGGACGAGGCCCATGGACGCGAACTCGGTCGTGCCGATCGTGAAGCCTCCGACGGCGAGCGCGAGGAGCGCGGGCATCGCTGCCCGCAGGCCGGGCGTCTGGCCGTCCGTCGCGGCGGTCACTCCCCCGCCTCGGCGTCCACCACGTCGACCCACACGGCACGTGCGGCGGGGAGGCCGAGGTCCGCCTCCCGCTCGGGTCCGCCGTCGGCGGCCGTCCAGGCGACGGTGACGACGCCGGCGAACTCGCGGCGTGCGCGGACCTCGACGCGCGCGTCGAGGCCGAGGCCGAGGTCGGCGAACCAGCGCAGCATGTCGCCGTCGGCGTCGGAGATGCGGGTGACGACCCCGGCGGTGCCCTGCGGCATCTCCTCGATCGTGCGGGCGGAGCTCGGCTCGAGCTCGCCCTGCGCTGTGGGTATCGGGTCGCCGTGCGGGTCGCGGCGCGGGTGGCCCAGCGCTGCGTCCATACGGTCGATGAGCAGGTCGGAGACGGCGTGCTCGAGCACCTCGGCCTCCTCGTGGACCTCGTCCCACTGGTAACCGAGCCGCTCGACGAGGTAGGTCTCGAGCAGGCGGTGCCTGCGGACCATCGCGACGGCGAGGTTGCGGCCCTCCTCGGTGAGCGAGATCGCGCCGTAGCGCTCGTGCTCGAGGAGACCCATGCCGCACATGCGCCTGACGGTCTCCGAGACGGTCGACGCGCCGACCCCGAGCCGCTCGGCGAGCTGCTTGGTCGTCACTGGGGTGTCGGACCACTCCTGGGCCGACCACACGACCTTGAGGTAGTCCTCGACGACGGGGGTGATGTCGATGTCGCGGCGCACACGCTCACGATAACCGTCGGCGCGTGAGCCACGTGCCGAGGTGCACGCACGTGAACACGACACCCTGTGCGAGGACGACCATGCCGGCGGGCGACGCGTCGAGCGCGTACGACGCGGCGAACCCGACGACGGCGCACCCGGCCGCGACGAGGGGTGCGACGACAAGCATCCGGTCGATCCGGTCGCTCAGCAGGTAGGCGGTCGCGCCCGGGATGATGAGCATCGCGACGACGAGGATCACGCCGACCGCCTGCAGGGCGACGACGACGGTCACGGCGAGCAGGCCGAGGAGCAGCGCGCCGAGGCGCCGCGGCGAGAGGCCGATCGCGTGGGCGTGCGCGGGGTCGAACGCGTAGAGGGTCAGGTCGCGTCGCTTCGCGAGGAGGAGGACGACGACGATCGCACCGAGGACGGCGACCTGCACGAGGTCGGCGGGGGCGACGCCGAGGACGTTGCCGAACAAGATGTGGCTGAGGTCGACCTGGCTCGGGGTGACGGAGACGAGCACGAGCCCGAGCGCGAACAGGCTCGTGAAGACCACGCCGATCGCGGTGTCCTCCTTGAGCTTCGACGTGTCGCGCACGGTGCCGATGAGGGCGACCGACCCGATCCCGAAGACGAGGGCGCCGACGGCGAACGGCACACCGGCGAGGTAGGACAGCACGACGCCGGGCAGGACGGCGTGCGAGACGGCGTCGCCCATGAGCGACCAGCCGACGAGGACGAGCCAGCACGACAGCAGCGCGCACACGATCGACGCGACGAGCGTGACGGCGAACGCGCGCTGGAGGAACCCGTACTGGAACGGCTCGACGAGCGTGGCGATGACGTCGTTCATGAGGCGCTCCTCGGCGTCGTCGGGATGGTGGGGATGGAGCCGGAGGGAGCACGCAGGTCCCCGATCCGCCCGAGGTCGAGGCCGGTGAACGCCTCGACGAGGCGTTCGGGCGCGAGCGCCTCGTCGGGCGGGCCTGCGAACAGGACGCGGCGCTGCAGGAGGACGACCTGGTCGACGAGGCCGGGCAGCGTCGGGAGGTCGTGGGTGGACACGAGCACGGAGGTGCCGTCGGCGGCGAGGTCGCGCAGCAGCGCGAGGATCCCGGCTTCCTGGGGCTTGTCGACACCGGAGAACGGCTCGTCGAGCAGCAGGACGTCCGCTTCCTGGGCGATCGCCCGGGCGAGGAACACGCGCTGGCGCTGCCCGCCGGACAGGCGGCCGACCTGGCGGTCGGCGAGATCGGTGAGCCCGACGCGCTCGAGCGCGTCCGCGACAGCAGCGCGGTCGTGCGCGCGGAGCCGGCGCAGCGGGCCGAGGTGCGGGTAGCGCCCCGTCTCGACGACGTCGCGCACGACGACGGGGAACGTCCAGTCGACGTCCTGGCTCTGTGGCAGGTGGGCGAGCGCGCCCGCGCGCCGCGCCGTGTCGGCGGGCCGTCCGAGGATCGTCACGGTCCCGCTCGTGGGCCGGACGGCGCCGACGACGGCGCGCATGAGCGTCGACTTGCCGGAGCCGTTGACGCCGACGAGGCCCGTGACGGAGCCGCGCGGCAGCGTGAGGCTCACGGAGTCGAGGGCGACGACGTCTCCGTAGCGGACGCTGAGGTCGTCGACCTCGAGCGCGGGCGATGTGGTTGCGATGCTCACGGCTCCTCCTGGGTGAGTCCGGCGACGATCGTGGTTGTCGTGTGGCGGAGCAGGTCGAGGTAGGTGGGTACGGGCCCGTCGGGGCCCGAGAGGGAGTCGACGTAGAGCGGGCCTGCGAGGTGCGTGCCTGTCTCGCGGGCGACCTGGCGCTGCGCGACGTCGGGCACGGTCGACTCGCAGAAGACGGCGCGCGGGCGGCCCTGGCGCACCGTGTCGACGACGGCGACGGTCGAGCGCGGGGTCGCCTGAGACTCTGCGTTGACGGGCCAGAGGTATGCCTCGCGCAGGCGGGCGTCGCGGGCGAGGTAGGTGAACGCGCCTTCGCAGGTCACGAGGAGGCGCGCGCGCTCGGGAACGGTCGCGACGGCGTCGGCGAGCTCGCGAGCGAGGCCTGCGAGCTGCTCGCGGTAGGCCGCGGCGTTGGCCCGGTAGAGCGGCGCCCCCGCAGGGTCTGCGGTCGCGAGGGCGTCGGCGATGTTTGCGATGTACGTCTGACCGGCGGTCGGCGACATCCAGGCGTGCGGGTTCGGGTGGCCCGCTGCCTCACCTGACGTGATCGGCTGCGGGGCGATGCCGTCGCTCACCGTGACGTGCGGCGCGTCCACGTCGTCGAGGAAGCGTGCGAACCACGCCTCGAGGCCGAGCCCGTTGTCGACGACGAGGTCGGCACCCTGCGCGCGGACGAGGTCGGCGGGTGTCGGCTCGTACCCGTGGATCTCGGCGCCAGCCTTGGTGATCGACTCGACGCGGACGCGGTCGCCGCCGACCTCGGCGACCATGTCAGCGAGCACGGTGAACGTGGTGACGACGTGAAGGCGGTCGTCGGCGGACGGCGCCGGGGCAGCCGCAGGCTCCCCGCTGCAGGCTGCGACCGCGGCGGTCGCAAGGGCGACGACCAGGAGTCGTTCGTAGTGGCGAAACCGAAAGTTCGGCATATCGAACTTTCGCACGTCGCGCGGACACCTCGCAACGAGCACGAGCCCCGGCCGCGGCGGCGCGGCAGGTCAGGCGCGAGCGAGCACCAGGAGCATCTCGATCGTCCCGGCGTCCTCGACCTGCACGAACCCCAGGTTCGGCGCCGCGATCTCGAAGTCGGTGAACGTCACGGGGATCGAGCCGCTCACTCGCACGCCGTCGCCGGACCGCTGCACCTGCATGCTCACCGTGACCTCACGCGCGACGTCGCGGATCGTGAGAGTCCCCGTCACCTCGACCGCGACCGGCTCCCCCGTGAGCTCGGGAAGCGCGACTGGCGCTCCGAGCTCGAACGTCGCTTCCGGGAACGTGCTCGTCTCGAGCGTGTCTCGAAGGAAGTCGTCGCGCGGCCCCACACCCGTCTCGATCGTCGCGGTCGTGACCGCTCACGGCGTCTCGACCCGTGAACGCCCGCTCACTGCGGCGCGTCCTGCTCCTGGCCAGGCCCGCCCGACGGCACGCTCTCGGCGCCTGCGCCCGCCACCTGCTGCGGCGCCGGCGACGGGAACGCGACCGCACCACCGACGGTGACGCTGCCGTCCGGCCGCGCGACGACCACGCGCATGTCGAGCATCCGGTGCGTCGCGCGGTCGAACCGCAAGACCGTCATCTGCGACTCGCCGCGCAGCGGACCCACCGTGAGCTGGCCTTCCGCCGCCCCCGCCGTCGTCGAGCTGACGTACCGCACGCCGAGCCCGACACGCGTCGGGCCGATCCGACGGTGCACGTGCCCCGAGAGCTGCGTCGCGGCACAGCC
>RRZT012290446.1_pt1 | contig 16413 bp, 15 predicted proteins | sample 2165551 | NCBI WGS metagenome assembly RRZT01 (sample SAMN10456910, study PRJNA506462) | wastewater metagenome | biome: wastewater; feature: sludge; material: wastewater sludge; isolation source: wastewater sludge with Escherichia coli K12::gfp cells carrying plasmid... | place: USA: Moscow, Idaho...
AGGCCGGCAATCTGGCTTCGCAGCAAGAACAGGAGCACTACTACCGCGCCGAAGTTTTCTTGCGTGAAGGCAGCCAGGAATACGATTTGGTGGGCTACAGCAAAGAGCAAATCATCACCGATATGCTCAACCAATACGAGCGCCATATGCAGTTTTTACATCTGGAACGCTAGTTTTTAGTTAGGGCTTTCCATAATCGTTCAGGCAGCCTTTTAAAGGCTGCCTGAACGATTTTTTAAACTACGCCTTTCGAACTATTAAACGGCTTAAGCCTTTATGCCTGTGGTGGTACACACTGATTTTTGCTATTGTTGCCGCTCGTTCCCCTGCCGAAAGCCTTGCCATGTCTGCCCGTTCCCCCCGTTTGTTTGCCTTTGCCGCGCTGGCCTTGCTGGCTTTGCCGCTGAGTGCCAAAGATTTATTGGTTTCTGCCGCCGCCAGTTTGAGCGATGCGTTTAAAGAAATCGGCAGCCAGTATCAGCAGCAAAATCCGGGCGTTACCGTGCGCTTGAACACTGCGGGCTCCGGCACTTTATTGCAGCAATTGCTGCAAGGCGCGCCGGTGGACGTGTTGGCCACGGCCGACCAACAAACCATGGATACCGCCGTGGCCAAGCAAGCGGTGCAGCCGGCCAGCCGCAAAACCTTTGTGCGCAATGATTTGGTATTGGTGGTGCCCGCCACCAGTGCCTTGCGCCCGCAGCAACTGAGCGATTTGCAGCAAAGCGGCATTGTCCGCATTGCCTTAAGCAATCCGGACAGCGTGCCGGTGGGGCGCTATGCCAAGGCAGCGTTGAGCAAAGCCGGTTTGTTTGAGCGCTTGCAGCCCAAAATCATCACCACCCAAAATGTACGTCAGTCGTTGGATTATGTGGCACGCAAAGAAGTGGATGCCGGTTTTGTTTACCGCACCGATGCCGCGCTGATGCCGGACAAAGTGCGCGTTACCGCCACCGTGGCCTTGGATACGCCGGTTTCTTACCCGATTGCCGTTACCAGCAGCAGCAGCCAAGCTGCCGAAGCACAGCGCTTTGTGGATTTTGTGCTGTCACCCGCCGGACAGAAAGTGATGCAAAAATACGGCTTTAGCCGCCCTTAATGGCATATTTACACATAATTGACTATGCTGAATGATGTTTGGCCTGCCTTAAGCTTATCACTCAAAGTGGCGTTTTGCGCCACTTTGCTTAATTTGCTGCTGGGCGTGGCGGTGGGCTTTGTGCTGGCGCGGCGGCGCTTTATCGGCCGCGACCTGCTCGACACCTTGCTCACCCTGCCGATGGTGATGCCGCCCACCGTATTGGGCTATTACCTTTTGGTGCTGTTCGGCCGCCATGGCGTGCTGGGGCAAAGCTTGCAGCAGTGGTTTGGTGTGAGCCTGATTTTTACTTGGCAAGGTGCGGTGCTGGCGGCAATGGTGGTCACCTTCCCCTTGGTTTTCAAACCGGCACGCGCGGCTTTTGAAGGCGTAAACCCGCAATTGGAGCAAGCGGCGCGGGTGCTGGGGCTGCCTGAACGCGCGGTTTTCTGGCGTGTTACCCTGCCCTTGGCTTGGCGCGGCATTTTGGCCGGCTTGCTGCTGGCCTTTGCCCGCGCTTTGGGTGAATTTGGGGCTACTTTAATGATTGCGGGCAGCATTCCCGGCCAAACCCAAACCTTGTCGATTGCGGTATATGAAGCGGTACAAGCGGGCAACGACGTGCTGGCCAACCAGCTGGTGCTGCTGATTTCGGCAGTGTGTGCCGCTATTTTGTGGCTCACCAACCGCTTGGCCAAACCAAGGCAGCACACATGAACAACACGCCCTACGCCTTTGATTTCGCCTTTGCCACCCGGCTACTGGCCGGGAATAGCCATTTTGAGCTGGATGTACACTGCCAAAGCCGCGCCCGGCGTTTGGCGATTATCGGTCCTTCCGGATCCGGGAAAAGCCTGATTCTGCAAATGCTGGCGGGGCTGCTGCGCCCGCAAAGCGGCCATGTGCGCATCAACGGCCGCAATCTTGGCGATACCGCCAGCGGCCATTGGCCGCCACCGCAACAGCGGCAAGCCGGGCTGGTATTTCAAGATTACGCCTTATTTCCGCATTTAACCGTGGCGCAAAACATCGCCTTCGGCCTAAAGCCCGGCCTGCAAAACCCGCCGCACACCGCCGATGCCCTTACCCGTCAATGGCTGGAACGCATGCAACTACAAGCCGTGGCCGCGCATTATCCAGCGCAGATTTCCGGCGGCCAACGCCAACGCACCGCACTGGCCCGCGCCTGCATCACCCGCCCGCAATGGCTGCTGCTGGACGAGCCCTTTTCGGCACTGGACAGCGGCTTACGCACCCAAATGCGCCAGCTGGTGGCCGAATTGCAAGCCGAACTGGCGGTGCCGATGCTGCTCATCAGCCACGACAACGCCGACACCGAAATGCTGGCCGATGCGGTGGCCGATATCCGGCAAGGCCGCTTGCAGTATTGTGATTAAAGGCCTGCCGCATTAACTTCATTCATCTAAAAATAAGAAACGCGTACGTGAAGCCTTGTTCACGCACGCGTTTTTGTTTTTATACCAATTATAAAAAATAACCTTAAATTAAAATAATGACATAGGATGTGCCTTGGCGCATCAGCTTTACCGTTTTGGGCGTGATGCACCAAGGCGCATCCTATGCAATACCTTAATTTGTCAGTGAATTGCCGAATCAAGTTCGGCAATGACGGTTTTACTTTTCAGGCAGCCTTGATAAACAGGTACGTAACTTCAGTTAAATAAGTTTGTCTTCACCCGATATATGTTCATCCAAGCATTGCTCCAGCATTTCAGCGAATTGCTCAGTAAAAAAATGAATGGCTTCCTCTTTGTCATCTCGCAATTGATGCTCATTTTGGGCTTTCAAAGCCACTTCATAGGCCGTATATCGGGCGGCCGCATACAATAAAGAACCAGATGCCAGAAATGGATCGGCAATTTTAGCCTGTTGATTCACCAAATCAATAACTTGGTTAGCCCTGTCAAAGAAATCTTGGTCAATAGTGGCCATGATCGATTTTCCTATAAATGGTGTTACGCAGCACATGTGTACCAGCCTGGTAGGGTGCAATAAGCGCCAGCGCATTGCACCGGCTAGCGAATGCTGGCTGATGGATGAAAAGCCGACCATGCTCATCGGTGCAATGCGCTAGCGCTTATTGCACCTTACTACTATTGCCCCATCACCGCCTATTTTTGCCGAACATCACTGCCCGACCTACAAGGGCTGCCTGAAACGCACAATCCGTGCAGCCCACAGCTAAGCCAATGCCCCCAACACCACTTGGCTGGCATTAAAAATGGCGGTGGCCGGCTGCCCTGCTTGCAAGGCCAGGTTTTCGCTGCTGTAGAGGGTGATGGTGGCGGTGAGCTCGATGCCGCCGGGCAGGCTTAAAGTGACCACATTGTTTACGGTACCGGTTTCAATGTGTTTGATGGTGCCCTCAAGGCTGTTTTCGGCGCTTAGTTGCAGCGGTGCCAAATCGGTTACCAGCATAATCGACGACGCTTTCACCATCACCACCACCGTACCGCCCACGGTGAGTTTGAGCGCGGCGGCGCTGGCACGGCTCACCAAGGCCCGTACGCGGGTGCCACCGGCGCAGGCCACGGTGACATACTGCATGCCGCCTTCATCTTCGATGGTTTCAATCGTACCGCTTAATTGGTTGCGGGCGCTGCTTTTCATGGTGATTTCCTTGGTTTAGCGTACTGGATGAGATGGCTCGGTGGGATAGATTTAGGCTGCCTGAAACATTTATCATGGGTTAATTAATTTAAGTTATGCAGCTGTGTATCAAGGCTGCCTGAAAAATAAAACCGTCATTGCCGAACTTGATTCGGCAATCCATTGGCAGGAAGGTCCAGATAAAACCCTCTGTTCTAAAATCAATGATATTGATGCTGCTTCTCTATTGCAGCTGTATCGGTGTATTTTCACCATGGATTGCCGAATCAAGTTCGGCAATGACGGGTTTGATGGTTTCAGGCAGCATTTATCAATAAATACAGTATCTTCAGCTAATCTTGCGGTTGCGGTACTTTATGCTGCACTGCAAACACGGCGGCTTGCACGCGGCTGCTTAATTCCAGCTTGCGCAAGATGTTTTGCACATGCACTTTAATGGTGGATTCGGCCAAATCCAGCTTGCGGGCGATGATTTTATTGCTGTGTCCGGCAGCCAAGTGGCCGAGGATTTCCAGCTCGCGCGGGGTGAGGCTGTCTAAAACACTGGTGGGCGCGGCCGCTTGCGGCTGAATCAGCGATTGCACCAGCCGTGCGGTCATTTCCGGGGAAAACACATTGTCGCCATTGGCGGCTTTTTTAATGGCATCAACCAAAAAATCGGCATTGATGTTTTTGAGCAAAAAGCCGCGTGCGCCCAAGCGCATGCATTCGGTGAGGTCTTCGCTGTCTTCGGATACGGTGAGCATCACCACGGTTTGCTGCGGCTGGCTGCTTAAAATCTGCGCCAAGGCTTCGCGCCCGTTCATCACCGGCATATCCAAGTCCAGCAGCACCACATCGGGCTTGTGCTGCTCCACCAATTTTACGCCGCTTAAGCCGTCGGCCGCTTCGCCCACCACTTCGCAATCGGCCTGGCGTGCCAACAAGGCTTTGATGCCGCTGCGAAATAAGGTGTGGTCGTCGATTAAAACAATGCTGATTTTGGGGTTCATGCCAGGTTTCTTTCTTGGTGGGGCAGACACAGGCGCACTTGGCTGCCGGTGTCCGGCTGCGATGTGATGCTAAGCTCGGCGCGGATGCGCAAGGCACGTTCGCGCATAATGCCAAGGCCGACATGGCTGCCTGAAAGCTTGGCCAAGGCGGCGGTGTCAAAGCCGCAGCCGTTGTCGCTAATGGTCATGGTAAAGTTGTGCTGGTTGTCGAATTCAATGTTTACTTGGCCTGCGTGCGCATGTTTGCGGATATTGGACAGGCTTTCTTGCAGAATAAAAATAAACTGCAATTGCTGCTCGGCGTTTAGCGGCGGGCCGGTGCCCTGCCAGCGCACGCTGGTGGCCACGCGGGTTTGCTGCTCAAAGCGCTGTGCCAAGGTGCGCACGGCTTCGGTAAATTCTTTGCGGCTGATTTTGGTGCGGAAATTCAGCAGCAGCTCGCGCACGTCTTCATAGCATTCTTGCACGCCGTCTTTGATGAATTGCACGTTTTCAGCCGCTTGCTCGCGCTGCTGCGCTGCCAGCGCACTTTCCAGCATTTGCACCTGCAAATTCAGGAAGGTGAGTGTTTGGGCGATGCTGTCGTGCAGCCCTTGTGCCATCAGATTGCGCTCTTGCAGCACCGCCAATTGGCGGCTTTCTTCGGCCAGGCGGATATTGGTCACCGCTACGCCAAAATTAAGGCATAAGGCGTTGAGCAATTGGCTGGTGGCGGTGGCCAAGGAATAAGGTTGGTCAAAATACAAGGCCATCACCCCCAGCTCTTTCTCATTGTGGCGGATATGGAGCAAATGCAGATACTGAAAGCCGAATTTTTCGCAGCCGGTGGGCACACCGGTGCTGCCATCGGGCATGGACAAGCCAAAACGAATGGGCTGCCAATCGCCGCTTTGTACTGCTTGGCCGCAAAAGCAGTCGTCTAGGCGTTGGCAGGCTTCGGCGCTTTGCAAGGCTTCAGGCAGCCCCGTTTGCGCCACCAAGTCCATGCGCTGGCGCTGAAAATCAATCAGGCGCACGCTGCCCGCTTGTGCGGGCACAATGGCCATGATTTTACTGAGAAAACCTTGCGCCGCCGCTTCAATCGTGGTGGTTTGGTTTAAAAAGTGCAAAAAGAAATACAGCGTTTCCAAGGTGTAGTTTTTATCGGCCAAATCGCGGGTTTTGTCGGCCACTTGCTGCTCTAGGTTGGTGTAGAGCTGTTGCAGCCGCGTGCTCATCTGGTTAAAGCCGTCGTCTACTTGGGCAAATTCGGTGGCCTTGTCGCGCGGCACCTGCACGCCGAAATCGCCATCGTGAATCGCCACCACCCCGCGCTGCAAAGCCTCCAGCGGCTTGATAATCCACAAATACAGCAACACCACCATCACTCCGGCACTGAGCAGCACCATCGCCAACAGCCCGCTTTGAAACAGGCGCAGCCATTCGGTGTTGCGCGCATTCACGGTCTCCACCGCCAGCACCAATTCGTCAGTCCCCGCCACAAATGGCTGCAAGCGCTCATTGTGCACCGCTTGCGGCTGGTTTGAGGCTGCCTGAAACATGGGTTTCATTTCTTGCTGCCATTGCCGCTGCAAAGCCGCCATATGGGTTTGCACTTCGGCGGTGGGCGGCAAAAACAAGGGCCGCGACGGATCACCCTTCACCAAGGTGGCCAAAGTGGCATCGAAGCGTTCGATTTTCTGGTTGATTTCGGCGGCAGGCCGGTTTTCATACACCAGCAAGCCGAGCCGATAGGTTTGCATGCGCAAACTGCCCGCATCGTTGATCGCCGCCGCGCCGCCTTCCAAGCGCCACGACAGCAACAAAGTGAGCACAATTGATGCCACCGCCAGCGACACCCACAACAGGGTAAGCAGCTTTAAACGTGCAGACAGGCTTTGGGTGTACTTCATAAAGGATAAACCGGCTTGAGGGCAAGAAAAACAAGACTTCACACTATGGCGCATTTACCTGGTTTTGCCAATAGCTTACCCGCAGCGGCTGGCTAATACTTAAGAGGTAGGATAAATGGGGTTGATTGGCTAGATTTGGGCGGTTGTGTTTTCAGGCAGCCTTATTATTGTAAATTGAGCAGTGTTGCCAAACGCATGGCTCTTGCATAGGATGCGCCTTGGCGCATCGGTTGTGTATTTTGCTAAGTTTGATGCGCCAAGGCGCATCCTATGAGTCTTATTTTACAAGCGTCGGATTCAAGAATCCGACCTACGGCTGAAGCGATGCTTCAGACTGGGCTCCTGCCTGCGCAGGAGCGACGCAGTTCAATCTGGTGCGCATAGCGCACCCTACTTTCTTTTCAGGCAGCCTTCCGATTATCAACACCGCCCGCCTACCACGCCTGCCGTCGTTTCAATTGCAAATAGCGGTTAATCAGGCCGGTGCTGAGCTGGTTGGGCAAGGTGTTTAGGCAGGTGATGTTTCTGGCCTGCAATTGCTGCAATACCTGCGCCACTTGGTGTTGGTATTGCCGTGCGCCCAGATAGGCGGCGGCATCTTGGCTGTTGTGCACTGGGCGGGCGGCCATTTCGTCGGGCGTGTGCGGGCGCAGGCTGGCCAGCAGCACCAGATGGTGGCGTTTTAAACGCAGCAATTGGCGGCTGATGCCCTCGCTGTCTTCGTAATTCAAATGGGTGAGCACCACCACCAGCGCACGGCGGCGTTGTTTTTGCAACAGCAGGCTGATGGCGCTTTCCAAATCACCCGACTGCAACGACGGCTCGATGTCGTATACACCTTGCACCAGCCGCCCCAGTTGCGCCACGCCTTTGTGCGGCGGCACCCAGCGCGATTGTTCATGGGCAAAAGTGAGCAAGCCCACCGCATCGCCGTGTTTTAAGGCGGTAAACGACAGCAATAGCATGGCTTGCAGGCTGTGGTCGAAATGGCTTAGTCCGTCCATATGCAGGCGCATATTGCGGCCGCAGTCGAGCAGGAAAATCACTTGTTGGTCTTGCTCTTGCTGAAAGCTGCGCACAATCGGTTTATTGACGCGGGCGGTGGCTTTCCAGTCGATATGGCGGATGTCGTCGCCTTGTTGGTAGTCGCGCAATTGGTGAAAGTCTTGCCCTTGCCCCAAACGCGGCAGTTTGCGCACGCCCACCCAGTTAAGCCAGCGTTGCATCCCCACCAGCTCGGCGCCCAAAATACGCGAAAAATCGGGCAATACGCGCACGCCGGCCGCCGCGGTTTGGCGGTAACGGCGCTGCCACAAGCCCCAAGCCGAAGGCAGCCAGTATTCGATGCCGATAAATTCGGCTTCGCCGCGCCGCATCGGGGTGAGCGCATAGCGGATATAACTGGGGCGTCCGGGCAGGGTTTGCAGGGTAAGCAAAGGGGTGTCGGTGTGCCAGTGCGGCGGATGTAAATCGGCCAGCTGCAATTGGCGCGGTTGCTGCCAGAAGCGGGTGGCGGGCGGGGTAAATTGCAATTCGATTGGGTGCGGCTGCCCTTGCACAAATTGCGACGGCAATTGGCGCAGCACCTGCAAATCGCCCACCGCTTGGCGGCGCAAGGCATCCACCAGCGCGGCCAGCAGCAGCAACAGCAATACGCTGCCGCCGCCCAGCGTCAACACCCGCGCCAGCAGCGGCTGCAAATCGCGCAAGAGGCTGCCTGAAAGCGCCAGCGCGCACACAAGCGCCAGGCCAATCAGCAAAGGGCGGGCAGGTTTAAGGTTCATAAGGTATTTTATTTTCCGGCAGGCATCAAATACGCGGCGCGGGCACCGAAGCCAGCAGCTCGGACAACACCGTTTCCACGCTCACGCCTTCCATTTCCATTTGGGTAGACAAACGCACGCGGTGGCGCAAGGCCGGCAGCCACACGGCTTTGATGTCGTCGGGGGTGACAAAATCGCGTTGCTGAATCAGCGCATGGGCGCGCGCGCAGCCGATTAAGGCAATGCCGGCGCGCGGCCCCGCCCCCACCGATAAGGCGGGCCAAGTGCGGGTGGTGCCTGCCAAGCGCACGGCGTAGTCAATCAATTGGCTGTCTACCCGCACCTTGGCCGCCCATTTTTGCAGCTGCTCAATCTGGGCTGCCTGAAACACATGGCCGGGTGCATTGCCGTGCAGCACATCATTGCCTTCGCTGTTGATCACCGCCTGCACCAAAGCCACTTCATCGGCCATGTCCGGATAATCAATCAGCACTTTGAACATAAAGCGGTCCAGCTGCGCTTCCGGCAGCGGATAAGTGCCTTCCTGCTCAATCGGGTTTTGCGTGGCCAGCACCATAAACGGGCGCTGCAAAGTGTGGGTGGTGCCGTCCAGCGTGACCGCACGCTCCTGCATCACTTCCAGCAAAGCGGCTTGGGTTTTGGCCGGGGCGCGGTTGATTTCGTCGGCCAACAGCAAATGGGTAAACACCGGCCCTTGGCGCAGCACAAATTGATTATTGGCCGCGTCAAAGCGGTAGTGGCCGGTTACATCAGAGGGCATCAAATCGGGGGTGAACTGGATGCGGTTGAATTCGCCGCCAAAGGTTTGCGCCAGCGCCCGCACCAACAAAGTTTTGCCCACGCCGGGCACACCTTCGAGCAGCACATGCCCGCCGGCCAAAAACACGGTTAATACTTCGTCAACCACCCGGCGCTGGCCAATCAACACTTGATTGAGCCGCTGGCGCAATACCTGCACCGCGCGGGCGGCTTGCAACACGCCGGGATTGGCGGGCTGGTTGTCAGTGGGGTTGTGCATACGGATTACCTCGTGGATTGGGATAAAGAAGGCTTTTTACCGCGTAAAATACGCTGATGGCTGCGCAAATAAGCCAACCATTGCGCCGCGGTGGGTTGCGGCGGCACCGGCTGCAACCACAAACGCACCACTGCGGGCGGGGCGCCGGTGTGGCGGCACACTGCTTGCATACGGGCTTGGCCGTCCATCTGCGCCCAATGCGGCCATTGCTGCTGCCATTGTTGCCACAATTGTTGTTGCAGCCATTGCAATTGCGCCCCGCGCAAAGGTTTGCGTGCCAAAAACTGGCCTTGGGCGGTCAAATGTTCACTTAAATAGCGCTCTTGCGGCACCGGCAGCTGCCGCAAAGCGCCCATGCGCATACTCAAATACCACACGCCCGCGGCCACCAGCAACACCAGTGCACCCATCAGCAACGGCTCGGCCTGCCACAGCCGCCACCATGCCGGGGCGGTGTCGATGGGCGGCGGGCTGCCCAGCTGGCGCACAAACCACACCGCCGATTTGTCTTGCGCCAGATAGGCGGCCAGATAGGCGTGGTCGTATTGGTTAAGCCCGCTGACATCGGTGGGCGGATATTGCGGTGCCGCCAAGGCATCCCAGTTGCTCAGCAACACCACACTGCCCTGGCCATAAGCCACGCGCACAATATGGCTGCCTGAAGCACCTTCACCCTGCCACAGCGCGGTTTTGCCGCTGTTTAAACGCATGGTTTGCGTGGCCGGCGCCATCCACGCCAATGTGCGCCCTTCAGGCAGCCTGATTTGATTGAGCTGCTGGGCGCATTCGGTCAAACGTTGCGCTGCGGCGGTGTTGTTTTCGCTATGGTTGGTGGCGCGGGCGGCTTGTTGGCGCCGGTTTTCGGCGGCTTGGCAAGCGGCTGGTGCGGTTGCGGGTTTATTGCTTACAACCGCAACGGTGCCAATGCGCACCCCCAGCCGCGAAGCCAGCCACTGTTGGTATTGCTGCTTATCCATCAGGCCGTCTTCGTTGCCTGTGTCAACCGCAGAAGCGGCATCAACACTGCTTTCCTCATCCGGCAAGGGCAACACAACATGGTTGCCTGCGGCCACCCAGTCGAGCAATTCGTCGTAATCTTCTGCGCGGGCGCGGTTGACATTTTCCACCCACAGCAATACCGGTGCGGCGGTGTTGCCCGCTTCTTTGGCGGCACTTTGCCAGCGGCGCCAGCTTTGCTGCGGCAATGCGGGCGCTTGTTTGGCCAGAAATTTTTGCACGGCAAACAAGCGCCCTTGCATCATTTCTTGTGCCAAGGCATCGTTTTGCCAAATTTTGCGGGTTTCACTCACCGTATTGGTGGCCACCCATGCGCCCACGGCACCGAGCAACAGCAACAATATCGCCGTAATCAGCAACGCTTTGCGTTTCATGGCCGCGCCTCCCCTGTTGATGCCGATTGGGCGCGGGTGGTGGTGTTTTCAGGCAGCGTATTGTGTACAAAATGCCGGCGGTATTGATCGCACAGCTGCATCACTTCGGCTTCGCTGCTGCTGCGGTGGGCATAGGCTTGTTGCAACCAAGCATGGGTAAGGCGTTGCCAATAGTCGGCCAAGTTGGCGGCCGATTGCTGCACCCGCTGCAATACTTCGCCCTCGGTATCGCTGTCGCGCAAGGCGATGCCGTGGCGGCGCGGCAATTGCGCCAAGCTGGCGCGGTACAGCAAGCTCATGGCGGCACGGGCATCTTGCTGCTGCCACAAGCGCAGCACTTGGGTGGGGACATCGGCAGGCAGGCTTTCTGGCGTGATAGCCAAGCCAAATAAAGTTTCCGGTGCCTCGGCCACCTGTGCTTGGCTAAGGCCGCGGCTTTGCCGCCACCAATACGCCAACAGCCCGATAACACCCAGCAATACCAGCCCTGCCAGCGCGTACAACAGCAAATTAAACAGCGCAAACGGTGCTGTGGGCACGGTTGCGGGTTGTGTGTTGTCGGCTTTTTTATCGGTTTGCGTTTTGGTACAACTGCGCCAGCAGTAGTTGCGCTTGTCTTTCAAATGCGCAAACGGCGGCTGCACCAGCACCGCTTGGCGGCTATCGTCCACTTGCTGCGCATCAGGCAGCGTTTCCGCGCGCACGGGCATGGTCGGCAGCAATAAAGCCAAACCCAAGCACACGGCCACCAACGCGGCTAAGGGGTGCCCTAAACGGGCCGCCAAACGGCGGGCGGCCAAGCGCACATCCCAAGCTTCGGAAAGGGTGCGCGCATGTAAATAAAGGCCGAAACCGGCAGCCACATAAATCGGCCCCCAGAAGCACAGCACCAGTGCATACAAGAGGTTATAAACATAGTAAGGCCACAGCACATCGTCTTGCTGCAATAGCTGCATCAGCGTGCTCATGGTTTCGGTTGCCTGCTTCATGCTCATGGCCGACTGCACCAAGGCGTCTTGCACCGGGCTGCCAAACCACAGCCAATAGCCCACAATCAGCAAGCCGTAGGTGAGGATGGCCTCGAAATGGATGCCGAAAAACGACAACCACGCCCCTGCGCCGCCGCCATAGCGTGCCAACTCATCGCGGCGCAATTGATGGGCGCGGCCATCCAGCCCTTCCAGCACCGTTACCGGCAGCAGCAAAGAACGGCGCAAGCCCAAGCGCCGCCACGTTAAATCACCCAGCAAACGCGGCCGCCACAGCAAGCGCCAAGTGGCGGCCACGCATTGACGGTAAGACGGCGGCGGCGTGAACACCTGCTCCGCCAACACCTTGAGTATCGGCGCTTCAAACACCGGCTTCAGCCACCACAACAACACCCCTGCCCACCACGGCGCACGCCAAAACAACAGGCTGAGCAACAGCAGCAAGGGCAGCGAATAGGTGGCCCACAAAGCCGCATACAAACCCTTGCGCTCCGCCCACAGGCGTACCCCCAGATCCAGGGCTTCCCAAGCATTGCGGGTGCGCAGCGCCAAGCGCGAGGTGCCGATGTCCATTTATGCCCGCCCCGCCCGCCACAAATAGGCGTAAACCAGCAGCCACAACATAGTGCCCACCGCAAATTTCAGCGCAATCGGAATGCTGGTGAGCGGCGACCAAAAGCCTTCCACCAGCGCCGCCAGCGCCAACAATAAAAAAGCACCGCTCATCAGCTTTACCGCCACCGCGCCTTGCTGCCTGAGCGCATCTTTGCGCGATAAACCCTGCGGTGCCAATAAAGCCAGCCCCAAGCGCAAACCGCCGGCTGCCGCCAGCACCAAGCCGGTAAGCTCAAACGCACCGTGAGCCGACACAAACGAATAAAACGCCAAGGCCGAAGGCTCGTGCAGCATATAGCCCATAATCCCGCCGATAATAAAGCCGTTGTAAACGGTGGTGTACACCGCGCCGATGCCGAACAGCAAACCACCGGCAAAGCTTTGAAAAGCAATGCCGATATTATTGAACACATAAAAACCGAACATCATCCAGTTTTGCCACAACGGGCGGTTGCTGCCGGCGGCGTATTGCGCCGCCATTTCAGCATAGCTTTCCGCCGTATGGGCGCCGATATCGGCACCCGCCCATTTTTCCAATAACGGCGGATGCAAAGCCACCAACAGCAAAGACAGCAGCAACGGCAAGTAAAACAGCGCATGTGCCCACAGCACCGGCTTCCATTGCTGGCGCACGGTTTGCGGAAAATCGCGCCCCACAAAATGTTTAAAACGCCCCCACAGGCCGCTGTTTTGATAACGGTAAAGCTGCTTGTGACCGCGCTCGGCCAAATTTTGTAAATAAGATGCCAAGCCGCCGGAATATTGGCGGTCGTTGGCCAGCGCCAAATGGTGGCACACTTGGCTGTAATGGCCGCCGAATTGGCGTGCTTGCTCCGCCGCCAAACGCGTGCGCTTGCTTTCCAATTGTTGCAATTGGCGCTCAAAAGCCTGCCACAGTGCTTGGTTTTGTTGCTCAAAGGCCAGCTGTTTCATGGTGTACGCTCCGCCGCCGATCGCTCACCCACGCTGTAGCGCGCCATGCCCAGCGCCAGCGCCAAGGCATCGGTGCGGGCGGGCAGATGGCCATAAATGGCCACCACCAGCCCCTCGGCCAGCTCTTGCCGCCGCGCCGGCGGCAGCTTGTGTTGGCGCTCGGCAAACGACACCAAAGCCTGCTGCTCTTCCCGCGTGAGTGCCACCGGCGGCGCTTGCGGCGGCACGGTTTGCAACGCCTGCCAGCTGGCCTGCACCCGTGCGTCGTCGGTGTGCACCACCAAGGTAGACGCCAACACATCACCGATGCGCTTGCCCTGCGGATGCAGCAACATCACCGACATCCCCAGTGCATACAAAAACGGCAAACCGTCGGCCAAACGCAGCAGATTGCGTAATAAAGAAGCCGACCAGCCTATTTGGGCGCCGTTGTCGCTAATCACTTGCAAACGGAAAATGCGCTTGCCCGGCGTTTGCCCGTGCCAAAACACCTCAAACAGCACCGGATACAGCCACATGGTGGCAAACAGATTCAGAAATATCAGCCCCATCATCCATTCCGGCGAACCGCCACCCACAAACACAAACATCATCACCATGCTCGACAGCCACAGCCACAACAAACGAAACAGCAGATCCACCGCATAAGCACGCGCGCGCGCAAAAACACCCGCCGGGCGCAGGAAAATATCCATCGCTTCGGCGGTTTCTACACGTACATAAGTATCAATGGGGGCGTTGGGTGGCATAAAAAAGGAAATGATGTATAGAGATAGGCGGTTTTCAGGCTGCCTGAAAACCCAATAACAGATTCAGGTTAAAAATTGTTAGCGCCACACTTTGCCCGAAATCGGCCGGTTTGGCAATGGGGCAATGGCAAAACCCCGCCCGGCGGCACTTACGGTTATAATGGCAGCCAATATTGTATTTTAAGAATAGCCCCAACCATGTCTAACCAACGCCTGATTATCGGCTTTCACGCCGTCAACGCCCGCTTGTGGCAAAACCCCGCCAGTATTGTGGAATTGTATGTGCAAGACGGCCGCCAAGATGCGCGTATGCGCGATGTGCTGGCCAAGGCGGCGGCAGAAAACGTGCGCGTGGTGCACACCGATGCCGAACGCCTCGACACCCTTAGCAAAAAAGCCCGCCATCAAGGCGTGGTGGGCTTTATCGATGCCTCCAAAAACCATGTTGATTTGGACGATGTGCTCGACCACCTCACCGAGCCGCCGCTGCTGCTGATTTTGGACGGCATTACCGATCCGCACAACCTCGGCGCCTGTCTGCGTGTGGCCGATGCCATGGGCGTGCATGCGGTGATTGCACCCAAAGACAAAAGTGCCGGGCTGAACGCCACGGTGAGCAAAGTGGCTTGCGGCGCCGCCGAAGTGGTGCCTTATATCACCGTAACCAATCTGGCACGCACCTTGCGCCAGCTTAAAGAGCGCGACATCTGGATTGTGGGCACCGATATGGACGGCAGCAGCGATTTATTCCATTTCACCGCCCCGCCGGCCGTGGCTTGGGTGATGGGTGCCGAAGGCGACGGTATGCGCCGCCTCACCCGCGAACATTGCGATATGCTGGTGTCGATTCCCATGCTCGGCAGTGTGCAAAGCCTGAATGTGTCGGTGAGTGCGGGCATGGTGTTGGCGGAAACCCAGCGCCAGCGCAGCTTGGCAAAATAAGGCTGCCTGAAAGCCGTATTTAAGCAATAAAACCTTTCAGGCAGCCTATTGCAACAACCCAATAAAGGAGAAACCTTATGTTTTGGCTAATCGCCGCCGTGTTGCTGTTTGTGGCCGAAATGTTTATGGGCACTTTTTATTTACTGGTGGTAAGCGCCTCGTTTGTGAGCGCCGGTTTGGCCGAATGGCTGCTGGGCACACCCACCGCGGTGAATGTATCGATTGCCTCGCTGTTTTCTGTTATCGGCATTATCTTGGTGCGCCGCTGGCAAAAATCCCGCCCGCCGCGCGCGCGCGAACAGCACGACAATGATTTAGACATCGGCCAAACCGTGGTGCTGGAACACGCCCTGCCCGACGGCCTGTGGCTGGTGCGCTATCGCGGCACCCAATGGCAGGCGCAGCTGGAACAGCATGCCGATGCCCAAAGCGGTGCCCAAGCACGGATTACCGGCAAGCAGGGCAATGTTTTGCATATCCATCTGCACAGCGCCGATTAAACAAATTTTGATTCATCCCTTCCCACCCACCACCAAAGGAATACCCGCATGGAATTTATTTTCAGCCTGCCCATTCTGATTTTTATCGCCATCGCCGTTTTCGGCTTTAAAGCCTTCACCGTTGTGCCGCAACAAGAAGCCTATGTGGTAGAGCGCTGGGGCCGCTACTACAAAACCCTCACCCCCGGCCTGCGCTGGCTGGTGCCGTTTATGGACCGCATTGCCTACAAACACACGCTGAAAGAAATCCCGCTGGATGTGCCCAGCCAAGTGTGTATCACCCGCGACAACACCCAGCTCACCGTAGACGGCATTATTTATTTCCAAGTAACCGACCCGCAATTGGCCTCCTACGGCTCCAGCAACTATGTGATTGCCATTACCCAGCTGGCGCAAACCACCCTGCGCTCAGTGATTGGCCGCATGGAATTGGACAAAACCTTTGAAGAGCGCGATGACATCAACCGCACCGTAGTGGCCGCGCTGGATGAAGCCGCCATTTCTTGGGGCGTAAAAGTATTGCGCTACGAAATCAAAGACTTGGTGCCGCCGCAAGAAATTCTGCGCTCGATGCAGGCGCAAATCACCGCCGAGCGTGAAAAACGCGCCCGCATTGCCCAATCTGAAGGTGTGCGCCAAGAGCAAATCAACTTGGCCAGCGGCCAGCGTGAAGCCGACATCAAACAGTCTGAAGGTGAAGCGCAAGCGCAAGTCAACGAATCGCAAGGCAATAAAGTGGCGCAAATCAACCGCGCCGAAGGTGAAGCCCAAGCCCTGCGCTTGGTGGCCGATGCCACAGCCGACGCCATCCGCGTGGTGGCCGAAGCCATCCGCACTCCGGGCGGCAATGAAGCGGTAAACCTGAAAGTGGCCGAGCAATATGTGGAAGCCTTCGGCAA
>RRZT010017869.1_pt1 | contig 16408 bp, 12 predicted proteins | sample 2165551 | NCBI WGS metagenome assembly RRZT01 (sample SAMN10456910, study PRJNA506462) | wastewater metagenome | biome: wastewater; feature: sludge; material: wastewater sludge; isolation source: wastewater sludge with Escherichia coli K12::gfp cells carrying plasmid... | place: USA: Moscow, Idaho...
CCTCTCCGAGTACCTCACCGGTCGCGATGCCGAGTCCCTGGCCCTGGGCGAGGCCGGCCTCTACCGGCAGGAAGGCGTCAGCCTGCACCTGAACACCCAGGTGGTCGCCATCGACCGCGCGGCCCGCAAGGTCATCACCGAGCGCCAGGCCTTCGACTACGACCAGCTGATCCTCGCCACCGGCTCCTATCCGTTCATCCCCGCCATCGACGGCGCGACGGGCAGCGCCTGCCTGCCCTATCGCACCCTGGAGGATCTCGACCGGATCCGCCAGGCCGCCCGGGGGCAGCAGCGCGGCGTGGTGGTCGGCGGCGGCCTGCTCGGCCTGGAGGCGGCCAAGGCCCTGCAGTCGCTGGGACTCGAAGCACAGGTGGTCGAGTTCGCGCCGCGACTGATGCCGGTGCAGCTGGACGACTTCGGTGGCGCGGCCCTGCGCCAGCGCATCGAGGCTCTCGGCGTCGGCGTGCATACCGAGCGCACCACCCAGTCGATCAGCACCGGGCAGCACTACCGCTACCGGATGAACTTCGCCGACGGCCAGCACCTGGAGACCGACCTGATCGTCTTCTCCGCCGGCATCCGCCCGCAGGATGCCCTGGCCCGCGCGTGCGGCCTGGCACTCGGCGCGCGCGGCGGAATCGCCATCGACGAGCATTGCCTGACCAGCGACCCGCGCATCCATGCGATTGGCGAGTGCGCCGCCTGGCAGAACCTCAGCTACGGCCTGGTCGCCCCCGGCTACCAGATGGCCCGGCTGGTTGCCGCCCGCCTGTGCGCTGGCGAGGCGCCCGCCTTCCGTGGCGCGGACCTGTCCACCAAGCTCAAGCTGCTCGGCGTCGAGGTCGGCTCGATCGGTGACGCCCACGGCCAGACGCCCGGCTCGCGCAGCTACCGCTTCATCGACGAGGCACGTGCCGACTACCGCCGCCTGGTGGTCTCCGCCGACGGCCGCCACCTGCTCGGCGCCGTGCTGGTCGGCGACACCAGCCGCTACGACACCCTGCTGCAATACCAGCAGAATGGCCTGACCCTGCCGGAGGACCCGGCCAGTCTGATGCTGCCCGACACCAGCGAGGCACAGGCCCTGGGCGTCGACGCCCTGCCGGCCAGCGCCACGCTCTGCTCGTGCCACAACGTCAGCAAGGGCGCAGTCTGCGCGGCCATCGACGGCGGCTGCCACGACCTTGCCGCGCTCAAGTCGGCCACCCGCGCCGCCACCGGCTGCGGCGGCTGTGCGGCACTGCTCAAGCAGGTCTTCGAGCACGAACTGAGCGCCCGCGGCGTGACGGTCGAGCGCGGCCTGTGCGAGCACTTCGCGCATACCCGCCAGGAGCTCTACCACTTCGTCCGGGTCGAGGGGCTGACCCGCTTCGACGAACTGCTCGACCGCCACGGCCGGGGCCGCACCGGCTGCGACATCTGCAAGCCCGCGGTGGCCTCGATCCTCGCCTCCTGCTGGAACGAGCCGATCCAGGATCCGCCCCACGTCGCGCTGCAGGACACCAACGATGCCTTCATGGCCAACATGCAGAAAAACGGCAGCTACTCGGTGGTGCCGCGCATCGCCGCCGGGGAGATCACCCCGCAAGGGCTGATCGCGATCGGCGAGGTGGCGCGCCGCTACGACCTTTACACCAAGATCACCGGCGGCCAGCGCATCGACCTGTTCGGCGCCCAGCGCCATCAGTTGCCGGACATCTGGCGCGAACTGATCGAGGCCGGCTTCGAGACCGGCCACGCCTACGGCAAGTCGACCCGCACGGTGAAAAGCTGCGTGGGCAGCACCTGGTGCCGCTACGGCGTGCAGGACAGCGTGCAGATGGCGCTCGACATCGAGCATCGCTACAAGGGCCTGCGCGCACCGCACAAGCTCAAGTTCGCGGTCTCCGGCTGCACCCGCGAGTGCGCCGAGGCGCAGAGTAAGGATGTCGGGGTGATCGCCACCGAAAAGGGCTGGAACCTCTACGTCTGCGGCAATGGCGGCATGCGCCCGCGCCATGCCGAGCTGTTCGCCACCGACCTCGATGACGCCACGCTGATCCGCTACATCGACCGCTTCCTGATGTTCTACATCCGCACCGCCGACCGCCTGCAGCGCACCTCGGTGTGGCGGGAATCGCTGCAGGGCGGGCTGGGCTACCTGCAGGAAGTCATCATCCACGACAGCCTGGGACTGGCCGCCGAACTGGAGGCACAGATGCAGCTGCTGGTCGATCGCTACGAATGCGAATGGGCCAATGCCCTGAGCGATCCGGAAAAACTCAAGCGCTTCCGCACCTTCGTCAACGCCGCCGACGGCGAGTCGCTGGCCTTCGTGCGCGAGCGCGGTCAACGCCGCCCGGCGCGTCCGGGCGAAACCGTCAGTGCACCCATTGCAACCGTGGAGGTTTCCGCATGAATACCGGCAATACGGACTGGTTCCCGCTGTGCGCCGCCAGCGACCTGATTCGCGATGGCGGAGTCGTCGCGCGCTTCGCCGGCCAACCCATCGCGCTCTTCTACCTGCCGGACGAGGAGCCCGCCCTGTACGCGGTGGGCCACCAGGACCCGCGCTCCGGAGCGAACGTCATCGCCCACGGCCTGGTCGGCCGGCTCGGCGGCGAGCTGGTGGTCGCTGCCCCGCTGTACAAGCAGCACTTTCGCCTGAACGACGGCACCTGCCTGGAGGATGACGGCCAGCGCCTGCCGGTCTGGCCGGTCCGCCTGGAGAACCAGCAGGTCCTCATCACCCACCCCGTTCACAGCCACTGAATCCCGCACACATTCGAGAGGAAAGTCGTCATGTCATATCTCGCCCCTGCCGAATTCGTCACCAAGATGGTCGATGCCGGCGAAGCCAAGCTGCACATGGGTACCCGCGACGTGCTGATCCGCGGCTACATGGCCGGCGCCATCCTGGCCCTGGCGGCGGTCTTCGCCGTCAGCGTCGGGGTGCAGACCGGCAGCCCGCTGGTCGGCGCCATGCTGTTCCCGGTCGGTTTCATCATGCTCTACCTGATGGGCTTCGACCTGCTCACCGGGGTGTTCATGCTCACCCCGCTGGCGCTGCTCGACCGCCGCCCCGGGGTCACCGTCGAGCGTATCCTGCGCAACTGGGGGCTGGTGTTCCTCGGCAACTTCGCCGGCGCGCTGACCGTGGCCGTGCTGATGGCCTTCGTCTTCACCTACGGCTTTTCCACCGAGCCGGGGCCGATCGGCGAGAAGGTCGCGCACATCGGCGAAGACCGCACCCTCGGCTATGCCGAATACGGCCTGGCCGGCTGGATGACCATCTTCCTGCGCGGCGTACTGTGCAACTGGATGGTGTCCATGGGCGTGGTCGGCGCGATGATCTCCACCTCGGTCAGCGGCAAGGTCATCGCCATGTGGATGCCGATCATGCTGTTCTTCTTCATGGGCTTCGAGCATTCGGTGGTGAACATGTTCCTGTTCCCCTTCGGGATGATTCTCGGCGGCGACTTCTCGGTGATGGACTACATGATCTGGAACGAGATCCCCACCGCCCTGGGCAACCTGGTCGGCGGCCTCGCCTTCACCGGCCTGACCCTCTACGCCACCCATGTGCGCACCGCACCGCGACGCGCCCTGCGCTGACCGATGGCATGACCGCCCGGCACCCCGCCGGGCGCTCAGGAGCATAACGATGGACAGCCGCTTTCTCGAGGTGCGCTACGGCCAGTGCAGCAGCCGCGGGCGCAAGCCGCTCAACCAGGACCACCACGGCTGCTGCCTGCCGGCACGCGCGGTGCGCCAGCACAAGGGTATCGCCCTCGCGCTGGCCGACGGCATCAGCAGCAGCGAGGTCAGCCATGAGGCCAGCGCGGCCGCCGTGCGCGGCTTTCTCGGCGACTACTACGCCACGCCGGCCAGCTGGTCGGTTCGCCACGCGGCGCAGCGGGTGCTGGGCAGCCTCAACGCCTGGCTGTACGCCCACAGCCGCCTGCAGGCCGGCGACGACGATCGCGGGCATGTCTGCACCTTCAGCGCGCTGATCGTCAAATCGGCCACCGCACACCTGTTCCACGTCGGTGATGCGCGCATCTGGCGGCTGGCCGGCGACAGCCTGCAGCAGCTCACCGACGATCACCGCCTGTACGTCTCGCGCCAGCGCAGCTACCTGGCCCGCGCGCTGGGCACCGCGGCGCACGTCGAGATCGACTACCACACGGTCGGTCTCGCCGAGGGCGACCTGTGGCTGCTCACCACCGACGGCGTGCATGACCACCTGAGCCCGACGCAGATCCGCCAGATCGTCGAGGCGCACCACGAGGATCTGGATGCCGCCGCCCAGGCCCTGGTCGCTGCCGCGCTGCAGCAAGGCAGCGACGACAACCTGACCGTCCAGCTGCTGCGCATCGAGCAGCTGCCCGGCCGCGACGCCGGCGAACTGGCCTCATGGCTGGAGGACCTGCCGCCGCTGGAGCTGCTCGAGGAAGGCCGGCAGATCGACGGCCTGCGTGTGCTGCGCCGTCTGCACAGCAGCGCCCGCAGCCATGTATATCGGGTCGAGCCCGTGGACGGCGGCCCGTCCATGGTGCTCAAGGCACCCACCGCCGAGCTGCTGCAGGACCGGGTGGCCCGGCAGCGCTTTCTCCGCGAAACCTGGGTCGCCCAGCAACTGGACAATCCGCACCTGCTGCGCGCGTGCTGCCTCGAGCGGCCGCGCAGCCATCTCTACAGCCTGAGCGAGTTCATCGACGGGCAGACCCTGCGCCAGTGGATGCATGCCCACCCGCAACCGCCCCTGGAAACGGTGACCGCGCTCGTCGCGCAGATCATCCGCGGCCTGCAGGCCCTGCATCGGCTGGACATGCTCCATCGGGACCTGCGCCCGGAAAACATCCTGCTCGACCGCCAGGGACAGGTGCGCATCATCGACTACGGCGCCACGCAGGTCGCCAGCCTGCACGATGACCCGCACGCGACGGCCGTCGAGCCGGCACCGGGCAGCCTGGCCTACAGCGCACCGGAGTCCTGGAGCGGCGAGCCGGGTAGCGCGCAGGCGGATCAGTTCTCCCTGGCGGTGATCGCCTACGAGATGCTCTGCGGCCAGCTGCCCTACGGCACCGAGGTGCTTGCCCACGCCCATCGACAGCTGCGTCCGCTGCGCTACCGGCCGCTCGGCAACCGGCCGGCCTGGCTCGACCAGGTACTGTATCGCGCCCTGCAACCCACGCCGGAGCGGCGCTTCGAGGCGCTCTCGGCGTTTCTCTACCACCTGCGCCACCCCGACCAGCCGCTGGACACGCCGCCGCCCGTGCGCAGCCCCCGGCAGCGCCTGCGCCGCCTGCAATGGCTGTGTGCCGGCCAGGGACTGGCGCTGCTCCTGCTGCTGATCTGGGTGATCCACCTGCATGCCCTGCTACCGAGGACCTGAACCATGACCACGCCTTCCCTGCCCACCCCGCGCCACAGCGCCGAACCCCAGGTCTGGCTGGTCGGCGCCGGCCCCGGCGATCCCGAACTGCTGACCCTCAAGGCGGTGCGCGTGCTGAACCACGCCGAAATCGTCCTGGTCGACGATCTGGTCAACCCGCAGATCCTCCAGCACTGCCCGCAGGCGCGCATCGTCGCGGTCGGCAAGCGCGGCGGCTGCCGCTCGACGCCCCAGGACTTCATCCAGCGCCTGATGCTCCGCTACGCCCGCCAGGGCTACCGTCTGGTGCGCCTCAAGGGGGGCGACCCGTGCATCTTCGGCCGTGCCGGCGAGGAAATCGCCTGGCTGGCCAGCCACGGCGTGCGCGGTGAAATCGTCAACGGCATCACCGCCGGGCTGGCCGCCGCCACCGGCAGCGGCATTCCCCTGACCCTGCGCGGCGCCGTGCGCGGGGTCACCCTGCTGACCGCCCACAGTGCCGACGGCAGCGCACCCGACTGGCCGGCCCTGGTGCGCGGCAACACCACCCTGGTGATCTACATGGGCGTGGCCCTGCTGGACAGCATCCAGGCGCAGCTGCTGGCCGCCGGCATGCGCGCCGACATGCCGGTGGCGATGATCGAACAGGCCTCGCTGCCGGGGCAGCGCCAGCAGCGTGCGCAGCTCCGCTCGCTCAGCGCCCAGGCGCGGGCCTTCGGCCTGCGCAGCCCGGCCATCCTGGTCGTCGGCGAAGTCGCCGACTGGTGCGAGGACAGCCAGCCGGTTAGGCTGGCCTCCAGCCACTCCGCCTGAGGTCGCGCGCCCATGCCCACCGAGATGCCCCCGCGCGAACTGCCCGCCGCGCTGAACTTCCTGCTCGCCGCACGACGGTGCGAACTCGCCGGCCTGCAGCGGCTGGAGGAAACCTGCCAGCTGGTGCGCCTGAGCGGACAGCTGATCCATGCCCTGCAGCGCGAGCGGGGCTACTCGAACGTCTTCCTCGGCGATGTGCGGATCGCGCAGCACAGCCTCGACGAATACAGCCTGCTCGCCGGCCAGCTGGAAGCCCGTGTCTGCCAGTGGCTGGAGCCCTTGCAGCACGATGCCGGCGAGCGCGCCCGGCTGCTCGACCGGGTCGCCCATGCACTGTATGGCATGGCCAGCCTGCCGGATCTGCGCCGCCGCATCCGCGCCCGCCAGCTGCCGGCCAGCGAAGCCAGCCGGGCGTTCACCCAACTGATCGGCGGCCTGCTCAACGTGATTTTCGAAGCCGCCGGCAGCGTGGCGGATGCCGCGCTGACCCACCGCCTGGTGGCGCTGTTCAACTTCCTGCAGGGCAAGGAACTGGCCGGCCAGGAGCGCTCGCTCGGCGTGCAGGCGTTGTCACAGGGGTTCTTCGACGATGCCCAGAAGCATCAGCTGGAGGCGCTGATCGATGGCCAGCAACGCTGCTTCGAGACCTTCCTGCGCCACAGCGCCCCCCAGCTGCAGCAGGACTGGTCCACCCGACACGATGACCTGGCCGCCCTGCAGCAGTTGCGCGCCCTGGCCCGGCGCACCAGCGCGCAGCAACGGGTCGATGCGCAACTGGCACAGACCTGGTTCGAGGTCTGCAGCCAGCGACTGGATGCCCTGCATCGACTGGAGGCGCAGCTCGACAGCGTCCTGCAGCAGCAATGCCGCGAGCAGATCGCCCGTGCCCGCAAGGCCCTGGACAACCACCGCGCCCTGTGCCGCGAACTGGCCGAGCAGGCGGGCCAGACGCCGGTCGCACACTGGTTCAGCGTCCGTGAGCATCCGCTGCAGCAGACCGCGGACGAGCCGCGCACGGCACGCAGCGAGCATCAGCTGCTGAGCCTGCTGCAGGCGCAGCACCTGCGCCTGCAGCAGCTCGACGAGGCACTGCAGACGGCCCGCCACAGCCTGGATGAACGACGCCACATCGAGCAGGCCAAACGCCTGCTGATGGAGCATCAGGGACTCAGCGAGGCCGAGGCCCACGAGCGCCTGCGGCGGCTGGCCATGGACCACGGCTGGCGCCTGGGCGATGCCGCCTGCCGACTGCTGGAACTCCGTCAGGCGGCCATGCCTCAGAAGTGAATGACGCTGCGGATGCTCTTGCCTTCTTCCATCAGCTCGAAGGCCTTGTTGATGTCCTCAAGCCCCATGGTGTGGGTGATGAAGGTATCCAGCGGGATCTCGCCCTTCTGCGACTTCTCCACGTAGCCCGGCAGTTCGGTGCGGCCCTTGACGCCGCCGAAGGCGCTGCCGCGCCAGACCCGGCCGGTGACCAGCTGGAACGGGCGGGTGCTGATCTCCGCGCCGGCCGGCGCCACGCCGATGATGGTCGACTCGCCCCAGCCCTTGTGGCAGCACTCCAGCGCCGCGCGCATCAGCTGCACGTTGCCGACGCACTCGAAGCTGTAGTCGACGCCGCCGTCGGTCATCTCGACGATCACCTCCTGGATCGGCTTGGCATGATCCTTCGGATTGACGAAGTCGGTGAGGCCCAGCTCGCGGGCCACGGCTTCCTTGGCCGGGTTGATGTCGATGCCGATGATCCGGCTGGCCTTGGCCATCTTCGCGCCGATGATCGCCGCCAGACCGATGCCGCCGAGGCCGAAGATCGCCACGGTGGCGCCCTCTTCCACCTTGGCGGTGTTGAGCACCGCGCCGATGCCGGTGGTCACCCCGCAGCCGAGCAGGCAGACCTTCTCCAGCGGCGCTTCCTTGGGGATCACCGCCACCGAGACTTCCGGCAGCACGGTGTACTCGGAGAAGGTCGAGCAGCCCATGTAGTGGTAGATCGGCTGGCCGTTGTAGCTGAAGCGGCTGGTGCCGTCGGGCATCAGGCCCTTGCCCTGGGTGGCGCGCACCGCGCTGCACAGGTTGGTCTTGCCGGAGGTGCAGAACTTGCACTGGCGGCACTCGGCGGTATACAGCGGGATCACGTGGTCGCCGACCTGCACCGAGGTGACGCCCTCGCCGACCGCCTCGACGATGCCGCCGCCCTCGTGGCCGAGGATGCAGGGGAACACGCCCTCGCTGTCCTGGCCGGACAGGGTGTAGGCGTCGGTGTGGCACACGCCGCTGGCGACGATGCGCACCAGCACCTCGCCGGCCTGCGGCGGCGCGACGTCCACCTCGACGATCTGCAGCGGCTGGTTGGGGGCGAAGGCGACGGCGGCACGGGATTTGATCATCGGAAGGCTCCTGGCGATACGCGGACGGCACAGGGCGAAACCTGCGCCGGAATGTGCCGCACAGTGTAGATCAGCGGCTTTTGAGGAATAATCGCCCGCCTGGAAAAACATTATTGCCACATAGGGACAATCCCTTGCCCCACCGGAGAATCCCCATGAGCCAATGGGATGGGCTGGACGAGTTCGTCGCCGTCGCCGAGAGCGGCCAGTTCACCGCCGCCGCCGAGCGCCTCGGGGTGTCCTCGTCCCATGTCAGCCGGCGCATCGCCCAGCTCGAAGAACGCCTGCAGAGCCGCCTGCTGCATCGCAGCACCCGGCGGGTCAGCCTGACCGAGGCCGGGCAGATCTTCCTGCAGCACTGCCGCAGCCTGCAGGACGCCCGCGAGGACGCCTGGCGGGCGGTCGGCGACCTGTCCGCCGAGCCCAAGGGCCTGCTGCGCATGACCTGCGGGGTGGCCTACGGCGAGCGCTTCGTGGTGCCGCTGGTCAACCAGTTCATGGCCCGGCACCCACAGCTGCGGGTGGACATCCAGCTGAGCAACCGCACCCTCGACCTGCTCCACGAAGGCCTCGACCTGGCCGTGCGCCTCGGTCGCCTGAACGCCGAGCGGCTGGTGGCCACCCGCCTGGCGCCGCGCGAGATGTACCTGTGCGCCGCGCCGGCCTACCTCGAACGCGCCGGCGAGCCGCGCAGCCTGGCCGACCTGGCCCGGCACAACTGCCTGATCGGCAGCAGCGACCACTGGGTGTTCGCCGAACACGGCCAGGAAGCCCAGCTGCGCGTGCAGGGCAACTGGCGCTGCAACAGCGGCGCGGCGGTGCTCAATGCGGCGCTGCGCGGCTTCGGCCTGTGCCAGCTGCCCGACTACTACGTGCTGGAGCACCTGAGAAGCGGCGCGCTGGTCGCCCTGCTGGAACAGCACCGCCCGCCGAATACCGCGGTCTGGGCGCTGTATCCGCCGCAGCGCGGCCTGTCGCCCAAGGTCCGCCTGCTGGTGGATTTCCTCAAGCAGCGCCTCGGCCAGTTGCCCGAGTACCGCGACGCCGGCTAACCGGCCTCGGCCACCTGACGGTCCAGCTCGCCGCGCAGCGCCGGGTCGAGGCGCAGCTGGCGGGCCAGCTCGTCCAGGTAGGCGCGCTCCATGAAGTTTTCCTCGTCGATCAGCAGGCGGCTGGCCAGGTACATCTCGGCAGCCATCTCCGGGGTCTGCGCGGCGCGGGCCACCGCCGCCGGATCGAGCGGGCGGTTCAGCTCGCCGTCGATCCAGGCCAGCAGCTGCGCATCGCCGCTCAGACGCGCGACCTCGGCGTCGATCAGCTCGCGCTCGCGCGCGTCGATGTGCCCGTCGGCCTTGGCCGCGGCGATCAGCGCCTGGAGGATCGCATGGCTGTGCTGCTCGACCTGCGCCGGCGGCAGGCGGTCGAGGGTCTGCGGCGCGGTGGCCGGCTGGCTGGCGCCCTGCTGCTTCTGCCAGTTGCCATAGGCCTTGTAGGCCATCACCCCGAGCGCCGCCAGGCCGCCGTAGGTCAGCGCCTTGCCGCCGTACTTGCGCGCCTTCTTGCTGCCCAGCAGCAGACCGATGGCGCCGGCTGCCAGACCGCCACCGGCCGCGCCGGACAGCAGGCTGCCCAGCCCGCTGTCCTTGCCGCCCTTGCCTTCCTTGCCGTCCGGTCGCCCGGCGGGGCGCGACTTCGATGATGAACCGGCGCTGCCCAGCAGGCCGGGGGCGGCCTTGAGCAACTGGTCGAGCAGACTGCGTGTGTCCATGGGAGTTCTCCGCTGAAGATCGGGCGATTATGCCGAGGGCGCTGCGCGCCGGGCAGCGCGAAGCCGCGCAAAAGTGCAAGGCGATGTGACCGCTCAGTCCAGCCCGGCGGTGGAGTCGTGGATCGGCGTGTCCTGGCGGGCGGCGCGCACGTACTGCGCCGGCCAGGCCAGCCGGTGGCCGAGCGCCTCGGCGGCGTGCAGCGGCCAGTAGGGATCGCGCAGCAGCTCGCGGGCCAGCAGGACCAGATCGGCCTGACCGCAGCGCAGCACCTGCTCGGCCTGCGCCGGCTCGCTGATCTGCCCGACCGCGCCGGTGTCGATCTGCGCCTCGTGGCGCACCCGCTCGGCGAAGCGCACCTGGTAGCCCGGCCCCAGCGGGATCTGCGCGCCGGGCGCCAGGCCGCCGCTGGACAAGTCGATCAGGTCGACCCCGCGCGCCTTGAGCAGCCGCGCCAGCTCGACCGTTTCCGGCTCGCTCCAGCCGCCGTCCAGCCAGTCGGTGGCCGACAGCCGCACCAGCAGCGGCAGCTCTGCCGGCCACACCGCGCGCACCGCCTCGACCACCTCCAGCAGCAGGCGGGTACGGTTGGCGAAGCTGCCGCCGTAGTCGTCGTCGCGGACATTGCTCAGCGGCGAGAGGAACTGGTGCAGCAGGTAGCCGTGGGCCGCGTGGATCTCCACCACCCGGAATCCGGCCGCCCGGGCGCGCCCGGCGGCACTGGCGAAGTCGGCGATCAGCGTGGCGATCTGCGCACGGCTCATCGCACGGGGCGTGTGATGGTCGGCAGCGAAAGGCAGCGCCGAGGGCGCCAGGGGCGTCCAGCCGCCGTCGTCCAGCGGCAGCGCGCCGCTGCGCCCGGCCCACGGTCGCCACACGCCGGCCTTGCGCCCGGCATGGCCAAGCTGGATGCCGGCCACCGCGCCCTGGCTGTCGATAAAGCGGGTGATGCGCCGCAGCGGCTCGATCTGCGCGTCGCACCACAGCCCCAGGCACTGCGGGCTGATACGCCCCTCGGGCGCCACCGCAGTGGCTTCGGCGATCACCAGTCCGGCGCCGCCGGTGGCGCGGCTGCCAAGGTGGACCAGGTGCCAGTCGTTGGCCAGGCCGTCGCGGGCGCTGTACTGGCACATCGGCGACACCGCGATGCGGTTGGGCAGGGTCAGTTGCCGCAGGGTCAGCGGCTGGAACAGCTGGATCATGGCAGGGCTCCACGAATCGTCCGCTATCCCGAGGATATTGCGCCGCCCGGGCGCAGAATCAAGAGGGCATGCGCGGAGCGGTCGGGCGCCCGAGGGCCCGCAGCCTCCGAGGCTGGCTCAGCGCGGTTCGAGATGGGCGACCATCAGCTGCACGCTTTCCTGGCCACGGTACTCGTTGACGTCCAGCCGGTAGGCCACCTCGGCCCAGCGGATCGTCGGGTTGGGCCACAGTTCGCGGTCGACGTTGAAGGCGATGGCGTCGAGCTGGGCGCGGCCGCATTCGCTCTTCAGCACCAGCTTGAGATGGCGCTCGCCGACGATGCGCTGCTGGACGATCTCGAACACGCCGTGGAACAGCGGCTCGGGGAAGTGCTGGCCCCAGGGACCGGCGTGGCGCAGCTGCTGGGCGAGATCCAGGCGGAACTCCTCGGCGGCCAGCGAGCCGTCGGTGAGCAGGCGCCCGGTCAGGTCGTCCTCGACCAGCTGGCGGCGCACCTCGGCGTCGAAGGCGGCGGCGAAGGCGCCGAAGTTGGCCTGCGGCAGCGACAGACCGGCGGCCATGGCGTGGCCACCGAACTTGCTGATCAGCCCCGGATGACGAGCGGCCACCGCATCCAGCGCATCGCGGATGTGGAAACCGGGAATCGAGCGCGCCGAGCCCTTGAGCACGCCGTCGCCGGCGTCGGCGAAGGCGATGGTCGGCCGGTGGTAGCGCTCCTTGAGCCGCGAGGCGAGGATGCCGATCACCCCCTGATGCCAGTCGGCGTCGAACAGGCACAGGCCGAACGGCAGTTCCTCGACCTTCAGCTCCTTGAGCTGGGCCAGCGCCTCGCGCTGCATGCCCTGCTCGATGGCCTTGCGGTCGTGGTTGAGCTGGTCGAGCTGCCGGGCCATGTCACGGGCCAGCGCCTCGTCCTCGCAGAGCAGGCACTCGATGCCGAGGCTCATGTCGTCCAGCCGCCCGGCGGCGTTGAGGCGCGGACCGAGGATGAAGCCCAGGTCGGTGGAGGTGATGCGCCGGTGGTCGCGGCCGGCCACCTCGAGAATCGCCCGCAGCCCCGGCCGCGCCCGGCCGGCGCGGATGCGCGCCAGGCCCTGATGGACCAGGATGCGGTTGTTCGCGTCCAGCGGCACCACGTCGGCGACGCTGCCGAGGGCCACCAGGTCGAGCAGCTCGGCCAGGTTCGGTTCGGCAATGCCTGCGCGGGCGAACCAGTCCAGCTCGCGCAGCCGCGCGCGCAGGGCCAGCAGTACATAGAAGATCACCCCGACCCCGGCCAGCGCCTTGCTCGGGAAGCCGCAACCCGGCTGGTTGGGATTGACGATGGCATCGGCCGCCGGCAGCTCCGGGCCGGGCAGGTGGTGGTCGGTGACCAGCACCTTGAGGCCCGCCGCCTTGGCCGCCGCCACGCCGTCGATGCTGGAAATGCCGTTGTCGACGGTGATCAGCAGTTCGGGGCGCTTGTCCAGCGCCACCGCGACGATCTCCGGAGTCAGGCCGTAGCCGTACTCGAAGCGGTTGGGCACCAGGTAGTCGACGTGGGCGGCGCCGAGCATGCGCAGCGCCAGCACGCCGACGCTGCTCGCAGTGGCGCCGTCGGCGTCGAAATCGCCGACGATCAGCATGCGCTGACGGCTTTCCAGCGCCGTCACCAGCAGTTCGACCGCGGCGTCGATGCCCTTCAGCTCGCGGTACGGGATCAGCCGCGCCAGCGCCTTGTCCAGCTCGGCGGCGGACTGCACGCCGCGGGCGGCGTACAGGCGGGTCAGCAGCGGCGGCAGGTCGCCCAGGTCGGGCAGGACGGACGGCAGGGAGCGGGGAACGATGCGCATCGGAACTCGGGTCGTGTGGCCGGGACGGGCGGCGGCTGGAGCGCCGCAAGGGGCGGCAAGCATAACAGGAATGCCGTGGCCGCCGGACGGCGCGGAGCCGGGCAGGCGCGCGAAGCACCGCTGCCACCCTGAGCCTCGCGGGAGCGCCGCGCCGCTCGCCGCAGCGGCCGAAGCAGCCCGCCGGCACCCGGCGCAAGGCGCCGGGCGGTCGCTCAGCCGCGCTCGCCGAGCAGCCACTCCAGCTGCAGTTCGTGCTGCTGGCCGCGTTCGTCGGTGACGAACAGGGTGCCTTCGCTGATCATCAGGCTCCAGCTGATGCTGCGCGGCAGGTCGCGGGCCAGCTCGGCCAGCGGCTCCTGGGGCAGCGCGGCGATATGGACGTTCTTCAGGGTCTTCACCGCATCGACCACCTTGCCCTGCCAGACGCGCAGGTTGCCGTAGGCCAGCAGGCTGGTGCGCTCGGTGCGCCGCGAGCACCAGGTGATGCGCTCGGCGTCCGGCTGGCCGACCTCGATCCAGTGCAGCACGCGACCGTCCAGGCTCTTTTCCCACAGCGCCGGCTCGTCCACATCGGACAGGCCGCGACCGAAGGCCAGCTGCTCGTTGTAGAACAGCGCATAGGCGATCAGCCGCACCGCCATGCGCTCCTCGGTTTCCGAGGGGTGCTTGGCGACGGTGAAGCGCAGGTTCTCGTAGACCCCGCGATCCAGATCGGTGAGGTTGAGTTCGACTTTGTAGGGCGTGGACTGCAGGGCCATGGAGCGTTCCGGATGGAAGGAAAAAAGGCCGGCAGTGTACCCGAAACCACCCGGCGGCCCGGCACCCGCTGCAGCGCCACCGGCGCGCACCGGCGCGGACTCTCGCCGCGCGCCCGGCAATCGCCTAGGCTTGGCCAAGCCTTCCCTTTAGGAGCCACCATGTCCCTGCCCGCCAAACCCCTCGCCGGCCTCAAGGTCATCGAACTCGGCACCCTGATCGCCGGCCCGTTCGCCTCGCGCATCTGCGCCGAGTTCGGCGCCGATGTGATCAAGATCGAGTCGCCCGACGGCGGCGATCCGCTGCGCAAGTGGCGCAAGCTGTACGAGGGCACCTCGCTGTGGTGGTTCGTGCAGGCGCGCAACAAGCAGTCGCTGACCCTCAACCTCAAGCACCCCGAAGCCCAGGCCATCCTCAAGCAACTGGTGGCCGAAGCGGACATCGTCATCGAGAACTTCCGCCCCGGCGTGCTGGAGAAGCTCGGCCTCGGCTGGGAGGTGCTGCACGCGCTGAACCCGAAGCTGGTGATGGTGCGCCTGTCCGGCTTCGGCCAGACCGGACCGATGAAGGACCAGCCGGGCTTCGGCGCGGTCGGCGAATCCATGGGCGGGCTGCGCTACATCACCGGCTTCGAGGACCGCCCGCCGGTGCGCACCGGCATCTCCATCGGCGACTCGATCGCCGCGCTGTGGGGTGTGATCGGCGCGCTGATGGCGCTGCGCCACCGCGAGGTCAACGGCGGCCAGGGCCAGGTGGTGGACGTGGCGCTGTACGAGGCGGTATTCGCCATGATGGAAAGCCTGGTGCCGGAGTTCGACGTGTTCGGCTTCATCCGCGAGCGCACCGGCAACATCATGCCCGGCATCACCCCCTCGTCGATCCACACCAGCGCCGACGGCAAGCATGTGCAGATCGGCGCCAACGGCGATGCCATCTTCAAACGCTTCATGCTGGCCATCGGCCGCGAAGACCTGGCCAACGATCCGCAACTGGCCGACAACGCCGGCCGCGATGCGCGGCGCGACGAGCTGTACGCGGCGATCGACGTCTGGGTGCGCTCGCTGCCGCTGGACGCGGTACTGGCGGTGCTGCAGCAGGCCGAGGTACCGGCCAGTCGCATCTACAGCGCCGAGGACATGTTCGGCGACCCGCAGTTCCTCGCCCGCGACATGCTGCAGAAGGCGAAGCTGCCGGACGGCCGGGAGTTCAGGATGCCCGGCATCGTGCCGAAACTTTCCGAGACTCCCGGCGGCACCGAGTGGATCGGCCCGCAGCTGGGCGAGCATACCGCGACCATTCTCGCGCGCCTGGGCTACGACGCCGCCGCCATTGCCGCCCTGAAAGACGCCGGAACGATCTGAGCCGGCCGCCCGCCTCGCTCAGTGGGCAGGACCGGCCTACCGGGGACGCACCACCGCCCAGCCATGACAGGCCGGGCACTGCCAGTGCAGATGGCGGGCCTGGAAGCCGCATCGGCGGCAGCGCCAGGCCGGCACCTCCTCGGCCAGCCGAGCCAGCGCATCGCGCACGGCGCTGTCCGCCAGCGCTCCGGCGTCGGCCGGCGCACATTCCAGCAGGCGCCGGATCAGCGCCAGCGAGGGGTGTCTGACCAGTTGCTCGCGCAGCAGGGCCTGCGCCGCGGCGTCCCCCTCCCGCTGGCCGACCACGCGCGCCAGACTCAGCGCCAGCGCATCGCGCACCGTCGGCTCGTCGCGCGCCAGCTGCTCGCGCAGATAGGCTTCCAGCTGCGCCAGACTGCCGGTGCTCGCGGCATGCTGCAGCAACGGCTCCAGGCTTTCGGCCAGAAAGTCGCGATCCTGCTCGGCCACCTGCAGCAACCGGCCGATAGCCGCCCGCTCCTCGCCCTGCGCGGCATGCAGGCGCGCCAGCAGCAGGCTGGCCCGCGCACAGGCCGGATCGCTCTCCAGCGCTCGCTCGAGCAGGGCGCGCGCCTCGGCGGCTTCGCCACGGCGCAGGGACTGCTCGGCCCACTCGCAGTAGTAGTGGCCGAGCGCAACTTGCGGCGACGGCTCGCCGGGCGGCAATTGCCGGGCGATCTCGACGGCTCTTGCCCAGTCGCGCTCGCGCTCGTAGATGCGCTGCAGGTCGAGCAGCGCCTCGCCGCTCACTCCGGCGCGCGCCTCGACCAGTTCCTGCAACAGACGCTCGGCCCGGGAAAACACCCCGGCGGCGAGGAAATCGCGTGCCAGTTCGAGCTGCGCACGCTCCTGCTCGGCGCGGCCCAGCTCGGGACGGGCCAGCAGATTCTGATGGACCTGGGTGGCCCGCTCC
>RRZT010305753.1_pt1 | contig 16407 bp, 17 predicted proteins | sample 2165551 | NCBI WGS metagenome assembly RRZT01 (sample SAMN10456910, study PRJNA506462) | wastewater metagenome | biome: wastewater; feature: sludge; material: wastewater sludge; isolation source: wastewater sludge with Escherichia coli K12::gfp cells carrying plasmid... | place: USA: Moscow, Idaho...
AAAACTGTCAATTGAAAATTCTTATAATCAATTAACAAAAGTTGATAAAGATGAAGAGTTGTTAAATTTAATGAAATTTCAAGCAACATATACTGCAAATGCGAAAATAGTAACTGCAATAGATGAAATGATACAAACATTACTTGGACTAAAAAGATAAAAGGATAACCAATGGCTGAAGGTATTTTAGGATTAGGTATGGGGCAAGCAGCTTCTTTAAATAGTGAATTAATAGAGAAACTAAAAACAGCAGAAAAAAAATCAGTTATAGATCCGTATGATAAGAATATTGAAAAAATAACTGGTGAAAAGGAAACTTTTAAAAATATTCAAACAAAGGTATCAGAATTATTGGCTGCTGTTAAACCTTTTGATTTATTTGTTTCTGGTGGAGTTTCAGCATTTGAACAAAAATCAGCTACTACATCAGGTGATTCAGTTACTTTTGATGCAGTTGATCTTCAGGCTTTGAAAAAAGGTATTACAACAGTTAATGTAAGTCAACTTGCACAAAAAGATGTTTATCAATCAAATGCAGTCAATGCAACTACAAAAGATGCAGTTATAAATGCCGGTACATTGTCTATACAAGCAGGTTCATCTGTTGCAGAAGAATTTGATACTACAAATAAAACGTATAAACAATTAGCTGATGAAATAACAGCTAAAACAGGTATGAATGCATCAGTAGAACAAGTAGGAACAAATTCTTTTAGACTAGTAATCAAAAGTGAAGAATCAGGGATTGATAACAAACTTACAATAACTGGAGATGCAAGTCTGGCTTTAGGTTACACAACAACTGATGAAGCAATGGGTGAAACAATTACAAATTCAACTAATCATATTTTAGAAGCTAAAAATATGATGGCAAAAGTAGATGGCGTGGAATATAATGTTTCAACAAATAATATAACTGTTGATGGTCTAAAAATCACAGTAAATAAAGTTGATAGTGGTGGTTCAAGCAGTAGTATAAATATAGTTGAAGATAAAACTCAACTTGAAACACAAATGAGAAATTTTACGACAAAATATAATGAATTAGTTGCTTTAGTAGACAGCGAAGTTTTTAATGCTGATTCAAAAATTGCTGATAAATCTTCTATAAGAGATATTATATCTCAAATTAAAAGTAAGTTATTTGGTTCGTATGGTTCTTCGGGTGATAAATCAGTGTTTAATTATGGAATAGAATTAGCAAAAGATGGTGGATTATCATTGGATTCTGCAAAATTTAATAAAGCAGTAGAAGAAGATATGGCTGGATTAAAAGATTTATTTTTAGGTAGTGCAGAAAAAAAAGGATTAGGTACTATATTAAAAGAGAGCTTAGATGAAATGACATTTACTGGAGGAGTTTTAAGTACCTATGAGTCAAATATGCAAACAAGAGAAAAAAATTTAAATAGTGAAAAAGAAAAAGCGGAAAAAGCATTAAATACAAAATATGAGCAATTAGCATTGCAATTTAGTGCTTATGGTAGTTTAATTAATCAAATGGAAGCTTCATTTTCTGGATTAAAAATGTTAATACAGCAATCAACAGCAAGTAATTAATAGAGTATATAAGTTAATTATAATATACTTTTGAACTATAGTTTATGATGGAGTAATGATTTATGGGAATAGAAGAATATAATCAGCAAAATTCAATATCAGATGATCCTTATGTATTAGTTTTAAAACTTTATGAGGGTGCTATTAAATATCTGTCTTTTGTTAAAAATGCAATAGAAGAAGGTAACGTAGAACAAAAATTTACATATATAAATAAAACAATAGCAATTTTTGATGAGTTAAGAAATGTATTGGATTTCGATGGTGGTGAGGTTGCATATTATTTAGATGGATTATATTTATATCAAATAGAGACTCTGTTTAGTGCTGGAATTGATGATAATATAAATGCAATCAATCTAGTTATGAAAGTTACACAAGGATTGATTGACGCATGGAAAGAAGAAACTGGTCTTTAAAAGCATTGGGTGAATTAATATATATTGATTCACTCGATTCATTTGAAAAGGCAGATGCCCTAGTAAGATGGAATGATGATTATCTAAAAGAAAATAGTATTGAAGATTTTGATTTAGAATTAGTTGATTTAAAAAAGTTAGAAGAACTTTTTTTCAAAAATCTAAACTTTCTTAAAAATCATAAAGAAGATACTAGATTAGAACTTATTAGAATTCAAAAAATGAAAAGATTTCTAAAAAATTAGATTATTTGTATCAAATTGTTTTGAATAGATGTATGACCTGATATTTTTAGGAATTTTGTTTATTCTACATTTTTCTTTAAATTTCTTATCAATAGTTTCACTATAACTTGGTGCTATCCAGATATAATCTTCCTTTATTGAAATATTAATTTTATGAGAAATTGTTATCTCTTTTTGTTTTAATATCTCTTCTCTTTGTGAAGAACTAAGTAAAATACCTCTCTTTTTTATCTCATTATCAATTATTCTAATGTTTAAATTATCATTATTCATATTTTTAAATATTGATAATTCATCAAATATTTTTATCGGCTTATGCTCTACATTTAAAGATTCAATATCTTTTTGTAGATAGTTAAAACTTGATTTTATACCACTTTTGAAGTCATCTACTAATTGATTCGCAAAATTCTTTCTAAAGTAGTTTCTTTTATATTTTTCATCAAAATTAGAGTTATCTACAAAATAGTTAATATTATTTATTTTAAGATAGTTTTCTAATTCATTTTTACTGATTTCTAAAAGTGGTTTATAAACTTTATAACTCTCTTTCTCTTCAAACTCATTAAAACCAATTAGTTCAAAAAGACCTGCACCTTTTGTAAACTGCATTAAAAACCACTCTAATTTATCATTTAATTGATGAGCAGTAATTAAAATTTCATACGAGTTAGAAGTAATAATTTCTTCAAAAAAACTATATCTAATATCTCTTGCATTTTTTTCAAAATTTGATAGATTTTCTAGTGTGACTTCTTTTATAAAGATTTGTTTATTGTATTTAGTTGCAAGTTCTTTTGCATAAGCTAACTCTTCTTTTGATTGAACTCTTACATTATAATTAACAATAGCAATGTCAAAAGGGATATTTTGTTCAAGAAGTAAGAAAAATAGTGCAGTAGAATCAACTCCTGCAGAGAATGCTAGAAGGTTTTTTGATTCTTTTATTGCACTAAAATTTAGATTCATTTTTTATTTGATTACTGTTGCTAGTAATTTATCTCCAACTAATTCAGTAACTTTTACAGTATAAATTTTACCAAATTGTAATTGTAATGCTTCTCCATTTTCATCAACTAATTCATTATCATTGATATAGATTTCTCCATCAATATCAGGTGCCCAAATTGTTTTTCTTGCACTTAATAGATATTCATGTTCATCACTTTCCCCATCGATATAAACTTTAAATGTTTGTCCAACTTCTTTTTCTAAAGATTCCTGAGTTGTTTGAGCAATAATTTCTCCTAAAACTTCTGCTCTTTCATCGATTGTTTCTTGTTCAACTTTATCTTCTCTTGTAGCTGCTGTTGTTCCCTCTTCATCTGAGTATGAAAATACATTTGCTCTATCAAATTTGAAGTTCTCTACATAATCACAAAGTGCTTCAAAATCTTCTACTGTTTCACCAGGGTGCCCAGCGATAAATGTAGTTCTTACAAAAGAGTTTGGCTTTGATTTCATATGATTCATAAGTTCATTTAATTGCTCAACACCTTTTCCTCTTTTCATGATTTTAAGCATTGAAGGAGTGATATGTTGTAAAGGCATGTCAAAGTAGTTTACAAATACTTTTGAATCAGCAATTTTGTCAATTAAACTTAATGTTGTAGTTGATGGATAAAGGTATAAAATTCTAGCTGTTTTAATACCTTCAATTTTTTCAACTTCTTCAATTAAAAGTTCTAAACCATTTTTTATATCTTGGTCTCTTAAAAATGAAGATGAATCTTGAGATACAAAAGAGAAATCAACATATCCTTTTGATACAAGTGATTTAACTTCTTTTACTAAAGATTCTAAAGTTCTTGAGTGTAATTTACCTTTGAAAGAAGGAATTGCACAAAATGAACATGCTTGATTACATCCTTCACTTAGTTTTACGTAAGCGTGGTATGATGAACCAGTGATTACTCTCTCATTTGTTTCACTAGCTAAAAATACTTCAGATGAAAAATTACTTCTTTTTTCATTTACTAGTTGGTCGATTTTATCATAGTCACCAACTCCTGTGAATACGTCAATTTCTGGTAATTCACTTTGTAACTCTTCTTTATATCTTTCACTTAAACAACCTGCCATTACTAAAACAGATTCTTCTTTTCTATCTTCGTGTAGATTTAAAATTGTATTAATACTCTCTTGTTTTGCACTGTCAATAAATCCACATGTATTTACAATAATAACATCAGCATTTTGTGCATCATCAGTTATTTCATAATCACTTAATCTTCCAAGCATTACCTCAGAATCAACTAAATTTTTTGTACAACCAAGACTTACCATATGTAATGTTTTTTTAGGTTTTTGTGTTGAAAATTTCATTTATTATATACTTACCTTAATATTTTTTCGTGATTTTAACATAATCAAGTTTTTTTGTAAAATCTAAAGCCAAATATTATCAAGTAATCTAGTTGTTCCAAATCTAGCAACAACTAAGATTATTGTATTTTTTGGTTCAATTGTTTCTATTTCATTAAATTCTCTATCAACAATTGCAACATACTCTACATCTAAAGTTGACATAACTTCATAGATTTTTTCTTTTACAACTGCTACACTTCTTTCCCCTTTAGAAATAAGAGAACCTGCCATATAAAGAGATTTTGAAATAAGTAATGCATCTTTTCTTTGAGTAGGATTTAAATATACATTTCTAGAACTAAGTGCTAATCCATCATCTTCTCTAATAATTTCACAAGGAACAATATTGATTGGTAAGAAGAAGTTTTTAACCATTTGTTGAATTAGGCTTAATTGTTGAGCATCTTTTTTCCCAAAATATGCGTTTGTAGGTTGTACTAAATTAAATAGTTTTAAAACAACTTGTAATACTCCATCGAAATGCCCTGGTCTAGTTTTTCCTTCTAAGATATAACTTTTGTTAGGGGCTTTTACTAAAACCTCTTCTTTTGTATACATTGTTGAGATTTCTGGCATAAAAACATAATCAACTTTACACATATCACAAATTCTTTTATCTGCTTCATCTTTTCGAGGATATGCATCTAAATCTTCTCCAGCTAAAAACTGTGTTGGATTTACGAAAATAGAAACGATTACTATATCATTTTCATTTCTTGCTTGTTTAATAAGTGAAATATGACCATTGTGTAATGCTCCCATTGTTGGTATAAAACCAACCGTTCCAGATATATTTTTTCTAATATTTTGTAGTTCTTCAATTGTTTTTAAAACTTGCAATATTTTTCCTTCTATAAATTTATTTTTCTTCGTAATTAGGATTTAATTTTAATAATACTAAATCAGCAATCATATTTCCAATAAGTGTTAAAAAAGCACCAATTATAAGTATTCCCATGATAACTGGATAATCATGGCTTAATGCACTTTGATAAAACAGTAATCCCATTCCATCAATTGAGAAAATTGTTTCAAGTATCACTGAACCTCCAATGATTCCTGGAAGCGAAAGCCCAAGTAGAGTGATAACGGGTGGATATAAGTTTGGTAAGATATAAAATCTAAGAATTTGATTTTTACTTAATCCTCTAGCTTTTGCAAAGAAAATATAATCAGATTTTAAAATTTCAATAGTCAAACTTCTAATATATAAAATAAGGCTTCCAATTCCTCCAAAAACTATGATAAATATTGGAAGAATTAAATGCCAAGCATAATCTAAATAGTAGTTTAGACTTCCATCATTTGGAACACTGTGAAGTCCTGCAATTGGAACAATTTCAAATTTTATTGCAAAAACTAAAACTAAAATAAGTGCTAAATAAAAAGATGGCATTGAAAAACTTAAAAGTGATAATTGACCTGTGAATTTATCAAAAAATGAGTTTTTGTTTAGTGCTGATTTTATTCCAAAATATAAAGATATTATGAATATTAAAACCATAGAGATTATATTTATAGTTAATGTTACTGGAATTCTCTCCAAAATCTCATTTTTTACCATCTCTCCGCTTGAAAATGAGATACCAAAATCAAGTTGAATTATAGATGTAACCCATGAAAAGAATTGTATATAAAGAGGTTTATCAAGTCCATAAATTGACTTTAATTCTGCAATTGCCTCAGGAGTAATATTTGGATTTAATTCTCCACTTGCAAAAAAAGAGTTTGGTGCAGCATTTATTGCGATAAATGAAATCAAACTAATAATGAATAACATGATGATAAGATATAATAGTTTTTTAAAAAATAGATTCATGTTGGGATTATACAAAAGATAGGTTTAAAGCATTAGATTTTTTATATTATAAAAAGGATAGATTTGATTTCATTATTAAAGCAAATAAATGATTTAAAAAATTGGGATTATTACAATAGAAAAAATAATCAAAAAATACAAGATTGGAATGATGAACAAGAACATAGAAAATTTATTGAAGATTTTTTTGAAATTTCTAAAAAAGAGAATATTTTAAATGATTTTAAAATAGAAATAGATGACTTATCAAGACCTATACATACTAATTCAGTTTATTTTCTTGGTGCACTTTTTTATGAAAAATTAAATTTAAAGGAATTAGAAGAATATGAGAGAAATGATTTATCTAAGCAATTTTATTTTATCTGGTTTCTAAGTGCTCTCGTACATGATTTTTATCATGATAAAGAGAGAAAACAAGAAGCCTTTCCTGAAATAAATGAAGATATAAATTCTATTAAAGTTGAGAATAAGCTATTAGCTTATATAAAAGAAAATAAAAAAATACTGGAAAAAAATGAAAAGAATGAAAAATTTTTTAAAACTATTCCTAATTATTTTAAATATAGATTACGAGATGGAAAATTAGATCATGGAATTACAACTGGAATAAAATTATTTGATTCATTAGAAAAAAATAGGAAAGTAAGAAAAGAACAAGTAGAAAATGGTGTAGAAAATTCTATATTATATTGGGGAGATGATTTAACTCCACTTTATGCACAAGCAAGTTTATCTATTGCTATGCATAATATTTGGTCTTCAGGAGAAAAAGAAGAGATAAAAGAAAAATATAGGAATTTAGGTTTAGAATCATTAATTACTGGGGAAAGCGATATTTTCCCTATTTCTATAAAGGATAATCCATTACTTTTTTTACTTGGTTTAGTTGATACTATTGAACCAATAAAAACTTTTAATTGTCTAGAGCCTCAATATGTTTTAGAAAATATTTTAATAGATTTTGATAAAATAAAATTACTATTAGTAATAAAGAAACTTCAATCTTGAGTTTTGAAAGATTAATAAAAAATGTTAAAGGCTTAAAAGATTGGCTAGATGTTGAACTCCCTGATATTGATAATTCGATTAATAAAATAATTATTATAATAAAAAGATAGGTTTAAAATGATTGGTATAGATATAACATCAGTTGAAAGAATAACAAAAATGTATGAAAAATTTGGAATAAAAGCTTATGAAAAGTTTCTAAATCCAAAAGAGATTGAACTTGTAAAAAGACCAGAAACAGCAGCTGGTTTTTGGGCTGCAAAGGAAGCAGCAAGTAAAGCAATAGGAACAGGAATTGGAGCTAGCTGTGGTTTTCATGATATAAAAATAAGTAAAAGTGAAAAAGGTGCACCAAAATTAAAATATAAAAAGAGAGTAAGAAAAGCTTTTAATATAAAAGAGTCGCATCTTTCAATCACTCATGATAGAGATTTAGCAATAGCAGTTGTTGTAAACGTATTTAACTAAGGTTTTTTAGTTAAATACCTTTCAAGTATAATTTTTGCAGCAAGGGAATCAATTCTTCCATCTCTTTTGTATTTGATTTCACCTTTTATCATCTCTTCTGCTTCAATTGAACTCATATTCTCTTCACAAAATTCATAAGGAATAGAAAGATTTAAAAGTCCTACGAAGTGTTTAATTCTATTTTGCATATCAACACTAGCACTTGGAAAGCCAACTATTAGTTTTTCTATTTCCCACTCTTTTAAAAAAGCATTTACATCAGATGCTGCTTGGTCTCTATTTTTTCGTAAAATTGCAGTTTGTGGAGTTACAATATTTGAAGTTAAACAAATAGCAACTCCTATTCTTTTTAGTCCTACATCAATAGAGGCTAATTTCAAGATAGTAACTCATCTGCTATATCAAATCTATTTGCAGTCATTAAGTGAATTTTTGGGTGAAATTTATTTATTTCTCTAAATAAATCCATGCTTAATTGCATTCCTACTTTATACTCCTCTTCTTCAGAGATATTATGTGCAGCTTCAAGTGCATCAATCCAAAATTGAGGTACGTGAATTCCTGGAACTTGTGCAGATAAAAATAGTGCAGTTCTTAGTTTTGTAACAGGGAATAATCCAAAGATTAATTGTGCTTTTCTTTTATCTCCTTCAACTCCATCAAGTGCAGTGTTAAATGATTCTAAAAGTTTTTTTGCATTATCCACATCAAAAACAGGTTGAGTAATAATTCCCATAGCACCATTTTGTACTTTTAAGTGCATCTTTTTTTCTAAACTTGAAAAGTTTTTTGCATAAGAATTTACAACAGCAAAAGGAAAAATCTGTTTTGGTTCTATTTTAAAAGGTCGCCCTGCAAAATCCATTCCGTAGTTGAAAGATTTGATGATTTTTAAAAGCATTAATGAGTTCGCTTCAAATACACCTTTTGCATGGGGTTGGTCACTCATTTTAGCTGGATCTCCTGTTAAAGCCAAAATAGCTCTTACATCAAAATCATTTGCTCCCATAAGGTCTGATTGTAATGCAATTTTATTTCTATCTCTCATTGTCATTGTTGCAATTACAGGTTTTTTGAACTCCATTTGAAGTTTAAGAGCAGCAAATAAAGCATTGTATTTTAACTTTGCAAGTGGATTATCTGTACACGAAAAACCATCAACTTTATCTTGCAATTTAAACTTTTTGATTTTTTCAATAATATTATGCATAGAAGGTTCATGTTGAGGTGTTGTTTCAAGTGTTATGTACTTGTCTTCTTGCAGTTTTTGTATAAGTGTTTCAAACATTGTGAAAAACGTTCCTTTTATATATTTAGTTAAATTTGGGTAATATTATACCTTTTAAAGACTAAAACTAGGGAAAATTAATGAAATTAGCTGTTTTTGATTTTGATTCAACTTTGATGGATGGGGAAACAATTGACTTCCTTGCAGATGAGTTAGGTATAGGTGAACAAGTAAAACAAATTACTGAAGAAGCAATGAGTGGAAGATTGGATTTTTTTGAATCTTTAACTACAAGAGTTGCACTTTTAAAGGGAATGGATTACCAAAGAGTTGTTGATATTTGCTCAAATCTTCCTTTAATGCCAGGTGCAATTGAACTTGTTCCAGAACTTCAAAAAATGGGATATAAAGTAGTATGTTTTTCTGGTGGATTTAGAATTGGTACATCTCCTGCAAGGGAAAAATTAGGATTAGATGCTGATTTTTCAAATGTATTACATGAAAAAAATGGAAAATTAACTGGTCTTATTGGTGGTGATATGATGTTTGGTCACTCAAAAGGTGATATGTTAAGAAGAATTCAAGCATTAATGGGAATTACAAGAGCAGAAACTCTAGTTTGTGGAGATGGTGCAAATGATTTATCTATGTTCTCTGAAGCTGATACTAGAGTTGCATTTTGTGCAAGAGATGTTCTTAAAAAAGAGGCTAATATTGTTATTGATACAAAAGATTTAACAAAAATCTTAGATTATATAAAGGCTTAACAATGGGTTTAAAGGAAGATATTAATTACTCACTTTGGTGTGATTTTATTGAAAGAGATTTTTTAGAAAATAGATTTAAAGAGATTATCAAAAAAAAGATTATTCAAGGTGCTACTTCAAATCCAGCTATTTTTGAATCATCAATTACAAACTCTGTTGCATACAAACAACAACTTGATATGTTACAAGCAAATAGTGCAAAAACAATCTATGAAGAGTTAGCATTAACTGATATTAAAAGAGCAGCTACATTATTAGATGATTTACATAAAAAAGATGCTGATGATGGATTTATTTCTATTGAAGTTGACCCATTATTATGTGATGATGCAGCAGGAACTATTGAAGAGGGTGTTAGATTATATTCTTTAATCAACGCTGATAATGTAATGATTAAAGTTCCAGCAACTGAAGCTGGTTATATTGCTATGAGAGAATTAACTTCAAGAGGAATAAATGTAAATGCAACATTGATTTTTTCTCCTCTTCAAGCAATTAAATGTGCACAAGCTTTAGATGAAGGAATCAAAGATTCTAATAAAGATATTAAGGCAGTTGTTTCAGTATTTGTATCAAGACTTGATAGAATTGCTGATGCAGAACTTGTTGCAAAAGGATTACAGGCTTCAAAACTTGGAATTATGAATGCAACTAAGTGTTATCATGAGGTTAATAAATTCCAAAATGCAAATATTAGAACTTTATTTGCAAGTACAGGAGTTAAAGGAAATGATTTAAGTCCAACTTATTATATTGATAATCTAATCTATCCAAACTCAGTAAATACTGCACCACTTGCAACTATTGAAGATTGGTTAACTGATGGTTCAAAAGTAGAAACAACATTAATTAGTGAAGCTGAATGTAACAAATATTTTGAACTTTTAAAATCAAAAGATATTAAAATGGATGCTATTTATAATAAATTATTAGTTGATGGTTTAGAAGCATTTAAAAATTCATTCAAAGATTTACTCTCAAAATTAGTATACTAAAAAAACTAAGTAGCTAAAAAAGCTACTTAGTAAACCTATCCAATAATTTAAATTACAATTTAATAACAAATTTCAACTTACTACTTAAGAATTATTTGGATAAAATTTTTCCAAAGTAATTAAAACAAAAGGTAGAATAAATGAATAATTGGAATCCAAGTAGTTGGAGAGATTTCCCTATTAAGCAACAACCAACATATAATGATTTAGAAAAATTAGCTAAAGTTGAGTCTGAATTAGCTTCTTATCCTCCTTTAATCTTTGCAGGAGAGGCATTAAATCTAAAAAAACAGTTAGCAGATGTTGTAAATGGAAAAGCTTTTTTACTTCAAGGTGGAGATTGTGCTGAATCTTTTAATGCATTTAATGCACAAAATATAAAAGATTTATTTAAAGTAATGATGCAAATGGCAGTTGTTTTAACTTTCTCTGGAGGTTGTCCAGTTGTTAAAGTAGGACGTGTTGCAGGACAATTCGCAAAACCAAGAAGTGCAGATTTTGAAGAAATAGATGGAATTTCTTTACCTTCGTATAGAGGAGATATTATAAATGATATTGACTTTACAGAAAAATCAAGAAATCCAAGAGCTAAAAAATTATTAAAAGCATATAATCAAAGTGCTGCTACAATGAACCTTTTAAGAGCATTCTCAAGAGGTGGAATGGCTGATTTGAATCAAGTTCACTTATGGAATTTAGACTTTGTTAAAGATAATTATCTTGGTGCAAAATATCAAGAATTAGCAAATAAAATTAGTGAGAGTTTAACATTTATGAAAGCGTGTGGGATTACAAGTGAAAATACTCCTCAGTTAAATCAAACGACGTTATTTACTTCTCATGAAGCACTTTTATTAAATTATGAGCAAGCACTAACTAGACGTGATTCAATTACTGGTGATTGGTACAACTGTGCTGCTCATATGTTATGGATTGGTGATAGAACAAGAGATTTAAAAGATGCACATATTGAGTATTTTAGAGGAATTAATAATCCAATTGGTTGTAAAGTAGGACCTTCTATGAAAGAGGATGAATTAATTGAATTAATTGATACTTTAAATCCTACTAATGAAGCTGGAAGATTAAATCTTATTGTTAGAATGGGTGCAAATAAAGTAGGTGATTTCTTCCCAAAACTTTTACAAAAAGTAAAAGCAGAAGGTAAAAATGTATTATGGTCAAGTGATCCAATGCATGGAAATACTATAAAAGCTGATAATGGATATAAAACTAGAGATTTTGAAGCGATATTAAGTGAAGTAAAACAGTTTTTCCAAATTCATAGAGCAGAAGGTACTTATGCAGGTGGAATTCATCTTGAAATGACTGGACAAAATGTGACAGAATGTACAGGAAGTGCATCTTCTGCTGTAACACAAGAGAGTCTTTCAAGTAGGTATCACACTCAATGTGACCCAAGATTAAATGCTGACCAAGCTTTAGAATTATCATTTATGATAGCTGATACTTTAAAAGAAGCAAGAAAAAATATGTAATAAAAAGTAGGAAATCCTACTTTTTATTATAAGAAAGTGTTTTTGTAAGTTTCTTCATTCCATCCAATAATAACTTTATCACTAGATTCAATAATAGGTCTTTTTAAAAGCATTGGCTCTTTGCAAAGCCATTCAAACTTTCCATTATCATCTAAGTTAAGCTCTTTTAAGCCTAAACTTTTATATTTAGTCCCTTTCGCATTTAGAACTAAATCTATATTTGTTTTTTCAATCCAAGACTTGATAGAAGTAGAAGTTGGAGCTTGTTTTTTCGTATCGAAAAGCTCAACTTCAATGTTGTTGTCCTTAAAAAACCTTAAGGCTTTTCTAACAGAGTCTCAAGTTTTTATACCATAAACTCTTATCATGATTTTTATTCCTTATTCAATAATTTTTGGAACTATAAAGTATCCATCTTCACTTTTTGGAGCGTGATTTAAAATGTGATTAGATAGTTCTAAATCTTGTTTAGATACATCTTCTCTAAGTGGTGTTCCACCTTCAATTGTACTAAATGTAGCTTCAATATTTGACACATCAATTTCATTTAAATTTTCAACAAAGTTTATAATATCTCCAAGCTCTGATTTTAATTTCTCTTTTCTTGAATCATCAATCTCTAAACTTGAAAGTTTTGCTAATTTTGCTATTAAGTTATCATCAACAGTCATAATAAATTGTCCTTATTTTTTGTATTTTTAATTTTATCTAAAAAGAGTTTATTTGCTTCTTTTAGCGTAAAACTCTTTTTTAAATTCAACCCAAGTATCAGCTATTATAGCTTCTCTTGCTTGTTTCATAAGATTTAAATAATAGTGAATATTGTGAATTGAACCAAGTCTAAAATATGTAATTTCAGCAGCTCTATAAAGATGATTTAGATATGCTCTACTAAAATTTTTACAAGTGTAACATTCGCACTCTTCATCTATTGGTTTAATATCTTCTTTAAATTCTGCTTTTTTGATATTTAATCTTCCAAAGCTAGTAAAAAGTGTCCCATTTCTTGCATTTCTTGTAGGCATTACGCAGTCAAACATATCAACACCACGCTCAATATTTTCTATTAAATCCTCAGGTGTTCCAACACCCATTAAATATCTAGGTTTATCTTTTGGCATAAATTGAGTTGTCCACTCAACAGTTTCATACATATCAGCATTTGGTTCACCAACACTTAATCCACCAATTGCAAAACCATCATAATCACTTAATGCACAAAGTTGTTCAGCACTCATTTTTCTAAACTCTTTATCTGTTCCACCTTGAATAATGGCAAAGATATTTTGATTTACACCTATACCATTTGCTTTTTGTTCCATATGGTACTCAATAGCTTCTTTTGCCCATTTTGTAGTTCTCTCAATTGATTTTGCAATTCTCTCTTTTGTATTTGGAAGAGCCACTAAATCATCTAAAATCATCATGATGTCGCTTCCTAAATCATATTGTGTATCAAGAACACTTTTTTTTTTTTTTTTTTGTTTACTTACATCAATGCGAGATTTAAACATAATTCCATTTTCATCAGCTTTGCTGTTATCACTTAGGGAAAATGCTTGAAAACCACCTGAATCTGTTAAAAATGAATTTGGGAATTTTGCAAAACCATGAAGTCCACCAAACTTCTTTACAAGTTTGCTTCCAGGTCTTAAATACAAGTGATATGTATTTCCAAGTATTATTTTAGCTCCAAGCTCTAACATATCATTTGCATCAAGAGCTTTTACAGTTCCTTGAGTTCCAACTGGCATAAAAACTGGAGTTAAGATTGTACTATGAGCAGTTTTGATTGTACAAGCTCTAGCACCTTTTGAAGTTGCGTCTATTTTAAATTCCATAAATATTATAAACCTTTATTAAAATATAAATATTGTATCTAAAGTTTGGTAATAAGAAAATATACGGATTTTTTTTTATAAATAGAACTTTAGAAAAAGATAGAGATTTTGATTTAAATTTAATAAATCAGTTTTATAATAACAATTTTACACTTCTTGATAAAATTAAATAGGTTTTAGTAAGTAGAATCAAATATTTAGAACTAAGAGGATATAATCACGTTATGAAAAAAATATTAATTATATTAGATGGTATTGTTGCGAAAAAATTAATGCAACGAATTGTTGAAGCAAATACAGGTGATAACAATTACGATGTTATTTATATGAGTGATGTAATATTACCTATTCAAAAGCCTTCAAATTTTACATTTTATAAGTTTGATCCTACATCAAAATCAAAACTTGCTATGGTTTTAGATAAAAATATACATAGTGAAGTTTTAATTGCATTAAATTCTAAAGATGAGATGCTAAACGTAATCAGAAATATAAGAGAACATACAAAAAATCTTCAAATGACAGTATTAGATTATTGGGGTTTAAAAGTTAATGACCCCTTAGTTCGTATCTATAGAGGAATTGAAGTTTTAGCAAATGGAATGGTTGAAAAACTTCCAAATGTTCCAGTTCTAGCTCAAAATATTGGATTAAGACAAGGTGAAATTATGGAGATAAGAGTTCCTTTTGGGAGTTCTTATGCCTATAGATATATTGGTTCAATTGAGCAAAAACAGTGGAGAATTTTTGGTTTATATAGAAATCAGAAAATGATTGATATCAAACCATCTTTAGTTTTGAAGCCAAATGATGTGATTTTAGTTATTGGAAAACCTGATGTTTTAATGCAAGTTTATAATGTAATTGGAAAAACACAAGGTCAATTTCCTATGCCATTTGGAAGTAATATTTATTTATATCTTGATTTATATTTAGAAGATGAGGCTAATGTTAAAAAAGCTATTGATGAGGCTAAATATTTAAATCAAAAATTAAAAAATAGTTCAATGATTGTAAGAATTACTAGACCTACAAATGTACAAATCATGGAATTTATTAAAAATGAACTAAAACATTTCTCAACAATTTATCTGCAAATTGATTATGCTAATAAAGGTTTTTCTAAAATTATAAGAGAAGATTATAGGAAATACAATATTGGTATGATTATGTTAACTCAAGATATGTTTAAAAATAAAGATGAAATAAAAACGGTTTTAGAGTTAAAGATTCCAATATTTAAATTTGGTAAAGAGAAGCTAAAATCAGTAAAAAGAACAGTAATTGTATTAAATGATACAAACTCTTATGAGCAAATTTCTCCAATAGTATTTGATGTTTCAAGTCAATTAAAACTAAAAACAAAAGTATTTGATTTAGATCCAATAGGTGAAAAAGATGGAAAATCTGATTTATTAAGCCATTTTGAAAGTCTTGCAAAAATTTTTAATGAGAAATTAGAAATTGTAAGTAATGGTGAAAATCCAATTAGAGAGCTTAAAAAACAAAGAAATATGCTACAAATTTTACCTTTAAAAGAGGATATGTTTAAAAAACGATTCTTATTTAAATATTTTTACACAAATAGTGATTTTATTGCATTTGATATGAATAAATTCAACCAATTATTAATCCCAATATCTGAAGAATAAAAACAAGGAAATAGATTTTATGAATTTTGAAAAATACCCATTTGAAAAATTAAATGAACTATTAAAAGATATAGTTCCTAATGAAAAATATGAATTATCAGCTCTAACAATAGGAGAGCCAAAATTTGAAACACCACAATTTATACAGGATAAATTAAAAGAGACAAGTTCTCTTTTACGAAAATATCCATCAACAATTGGTGAACCTTTTTTAAGAGAATCAATGATTAATTTTGTAAGAAATAGATTTAATGTTGATTTAGAAATGAATCAAATTGTTCCAACATTTGGAACAAGAGAGGTTTTATTTAACTTTCCTCAATTTGCTTTATTTGACAAAAAAAATCCAGTAATTGCATTTACAAATCCTTTTTATCAAATTTATGAAGGTGCTGCAATTGCAAGTCGTGCTTCTGTTATTCACATTGATTTAACTAAGGAAAATGGATTTAAAGCAACACTTAGCGAAGAAGATTTAAAAAGATGTGATTTAGTAATCTTGAATTTCCCAAATAACCCAACATCAGCTTCAATGG
>RRZT010594355.1_pt1 | contig 16407 bp, 13 predicted proteins | sample 2165551 | NCBI WGS metagenome assembly RRZT01 (sample SAMN10456910, study PRJNA506462) | wastewater metagenome | biome: wastewater; feature: sludge; material: wastewater sludge; isolation source: wastewater sludge with Escherichia coli K12::gfp cells carrying plasmid... | place: USA: Moscow, Idaho...
AGTCGGCCCCGACCAGCGCCGCGTCGCCAAAAGCATCAATTTCGGGCTGATCTACGGCATGAGCGCTTTCGGCCTGGCTCGCCAGCTCGGGCTGGAACGCAGCGCGGCGCAGACCTATATCGACCGCTATTTCACGCGCTACCCGGGCGTTGCACACTATATGGAAGAGGCACGCAATACGGTGCGCGAGCATGGCTACGTCGAAACCGTCTTCGGACGCCGCCTCTGGCTACCGGAAATCCGCTCCAGCAACGGTAACCGCCGCCAGGCGGCCGAGCGCGCCGCGATCAACGCACCGATGCAGGGCACAGCAGCCGACCTGATCAAGCTGGCGATGATTGCCGTGCAGGACTGGCTGGAAAAATCGGGGCTGAAATCAAAACTGGTGCTGCAGGTGCATGACGAACTGCTGCTTGAAGTGCCGGATGAAGAGCTAATGGATGTCCGCACCCATCTGCCAAGACTGATGGGTCAGGTGGCCGAACTGAAAGTACCGCTCGTCGTTGAAGTCGGCGTCGGGCCAAACTGGGAAGCCGCGCATTAGGCGGGCCGCTTGCTTACGTTACAGACCAGCAAGCGTTCAAACGCCGCAAGCACTTCGTCCACGCCAATATCACCGACATCCTCCGATGATTTTTGCAGCAACTCATAGGGAACCCCCCATGGATGCCAGCGATTCGCCGGAGAGTTGCCAAAAAAGCAGACCATGGGCTTGCCCAGCCCGGCTGCCAGGTGCATCGCACCTCCATCGGAGAGTACGGCAAAATCGGTCAATGAAAGGCCGGCAATCAGTTCGGGCAAAGCTTCCGTGCGGACCGCTGATACCGGCAGGTCGGCAACGTCCGCCAGTAATTTTGCTGCCTTGCCATCATCGCCAGGATGAAAGGGATTGTTTTCGTCACCAGGCGACCAGAACACCAAGAAGCGTGCACCATACGCAGCGTTTAGCCTGTGTGCCAGTTCAGCAAAGCGCTCCACCGGCCAGCGCTGTTTCTCTTTACGGGCACTTAAATGCAAGGCAACGACAGGGCCGCAGGTGCGAGTAAAGTCAGCAGGAAAATCGGAAGCAATTTTCTCGGCTAGCACTCGATCCGGGACAACAGTCAATCCAGGAATGGGCCCCGACACATTCAAGGGTGCGAGCAGACGGCAGATATCTTCCGTTTCGTGCAGACATTCACCACCAGCATGTTCAATCGGAAGGCTAAGCCCGGCGGGGACGGTTCCTGAGAAAAAACCAACAATCGAGCGAGGCTTGAGCAGCTTCGCAAAACTCAATGCCCGGGCAGCAACGCCGCCATTGGGCAAGATTACATAATCAAAACGCTGGGCACGTAATCGCCAGATCAGCTTCAGGCGTTGCCAGTGAGCGTGAAGAACAGAACCGCCTGCGTGCTTACCCTTGGTGTAACAAAAAACATCATCCACAAACGGGTTACCAGCAATAGCCGGCGCATTGTAACTATTAACCAGCACAGCAATATATGCGTTTGGATAGCGCCGCCGTAGCGCTTCGAACATCGGGGTTGTCAGCACCAGATCGCCAATATTGTCGCGCCGAATAATCAGGAATGACTGCTTTTTTTGCATCATTTATCTTCCTGCTCCGTGCGTCGCCCGATGCCTGTCATTATCCCGATTAGCAACCACATCACGACACCCGCAGGCCCCCAGAAGAAATCGTCAGTCATCGACTTGCTCAAGCCACCGAGTAGCAGGGAAATTGCCGCCACGCGCCATTTGATTGCGGCGCTACCAGCCAGTTGCGCGTCTCCAAAGGCGAGTCGCCAAACACCGAACAATGCAATCAGGAAACAGAACAAACCGGCCAAACCCGTCTGGATCACGATGTTGAACAGGACATTATGCGCATGATGTTTTGCAGCCACATCCAATGCGGGGGAGCCAGTCGAAACACGCTCTGTGCCAATCATCGGCAAAATCCGACTACCGTAGCCGAAACCAGCTAAGGGGCGCTCCTCGACCACCGGCAACCAACTCTGCCAAAGCAACCACCGCGGATCACTCGCGTAACTGGCACCGATCTGTGTCACAACTTGCTCTGCCGCCGGTTCGAATTGGGTTTTCGCCACATAACTTGAATAGATCGTTCCGGCGACAAAGACTACCAACAGCCCCCCCCCCAGACCGAGTTTCCGCTTCAGGGAGCCACGGCCTAGCAACAGCAACCATGGCAACAGGCCAATCAATAGCGCGAACCAGAACATCCGGTTATGTCCCAGCGTGCCCATCAATAGCCCGAGCATCAACAAGCAGCACCCGAGAAACAGTAATCGTCGCTGGGTACCTGTTTGCCGTGTCCAATTGAGCGCCAGGAAGGCAACTCCGACTAACGAGAGAAAGACCCCTAGCGTACTAGCGACACCTCGACCGGCATAGGCCCCGACCAGCCACTCTGGAGTGGATGGCCAATAACCGGCATGGACATGGAGAGCCCCCAGGACGGCGAAGAATGCGGCTATTGCGAGCAATACAAACGGCCACCAGAGATGGCGATGTTCCAGACGACTGGCCAGTGATGATGCAAGTAGACCGGCAACAATGGGCGAAATCACCTCCTGCAAGGCATCTACCCCTGTCGTCATCGGCGCCAACGACCACGTAGTTGAGAGCAGTACGACAAGCAGCCAAGGAATGAAAAGCAGGCTTGATGAACGAATCCGTGACCGTTGAAACCATTCAACAATCCACGCTAGCAAGGCCAGCGACAAAAAAACGCGTCGCGGCGCCGGAGCATTGGCCAGCACGGCGCAGACGCCAAGCAAGGTCAGAATGGCCCAAACGCCCAAATCCCGATGGCTACCCGAACCACCTTTAGAAAGCGACGGTTCCGAAAAGCTCATGTGCGCTCGAAAAAGAAGACTTTTCCTGAAGAAGAAAGGAAATCGCAAATGAATCCTTCATCGATCAAGCGACCAAAGATTTCAGTAGTGGAGGCATTACCGATCACATGGGGATGCAGTTCGATACACAACTTATTGATCCCTGTCAGTGGTATGTAGGCCAATAATTCCTTCTCCCCGCCCTCAATATCGCAAATCAGGAATGTTGGCTGGATCTGCTCAATAAACCTCTGCGCATCGTAGCGCCGGGTTTTGACCGCTTGTGCTGAAGCGCTACGCTGCAGGGTTGAGGAAGAAATGAAGTTACCTTCAATGTAAAACGTTTCCTCACCGTCACCACGACCCAGCAGGCCACAGGTTAGCTGGGGCGTGACGCCATTCAGGCGATAGGTTTCGCGAATTGTTTCCGCCATCACGGGATTTGCCTCAACAGCAAATACCCGTTCACTACCGATTCGCTTCGCGCAATACGTCGAGATAAAACCAATTCCAGCCCCCAATTCAAGAACCACATCATCAGGAGCAAGTTTCTTATGAATTACCGCACGCTCATGGGCCTCATAGGGATCCAGATAGATCGCCCGGCGTAAGGCAGGAGAAATGCCCTCAGCCGCAACCGGCAGCAAAACCCCGCCGTTTTCTGCCGTTTGTGGCTTACTCAAGGCAAAGCGAAGCTTGCGTAAGCGGCGCATCGTACGACCGTCTTTTCTGATCATTTTGTCCTCATCGGTGCTAACGGCAATTCTGGTCTGCTGCCCTAATCGATATCGGCCAGCAACTTTCCAAGACGAGAAGCAAATTGCTGCCTGGAAAACTTTTGCATGTGTGCAACCGCACGCCGGGGATCAGGCAATTCACCACGCTGCCAGAGTGTTATGACATGTTCCAGCAACTCGGCAAATGGCGGATATTCATTTGACTTACCGCCCAAGCGGGGATCGGCGTACAGCCAACCAGTTTGTTCTGGCAATACAGTTTCGGTAAAAGGAGGTGCACCAGGAGCCATAACCGGTACGCCACAGGCCTGAGCCTCGATGACATTCAGACCCAGCGCTTCACGCTCAGGCAAGCCTGTCATCAAGACATCAATGCCGGCATAGGCGAGTGCAACATCATGCTGATGCCCCCAGAGTCTTACCCGGTCACCAAGTGGCTTCAGGGCACGCCGCAAATCGCGCACTGAGGCGAAACCCCCCGCCCCAAAAATTTCAAGATAGATGTTTTGACTGCTGGCCAATTGAGGTGCGAGCAATTCAAAAAGCAATGGAAATTGCTTGATTGGCGCAAGTCGGGAGACGATACCCAGCGTCAAGCCCTCTCGTTTATGGTATGCGGCCCGGCGCCGTAGCTTCGACCAGACCGGTTCGCTCAACCCGAGCAAACGATCACGGAATTTACGCCGATCCCACTCGAACTCGGACGAGGACACAATCCCCAGACCTTCCCCCTGCCGCCTGGTACTGGCCACACCATAGAATGGCTCAGGCCAAGGCTCAATGCCCAGATCACGTATGGTCTGGATCACATAATCCGATACCCCGACCACTCGCGTACATGTAGCGTAGGTATGGCGACTGGCGGCATAGAAATGATTCAGCGGCATGTGGGCGAAGCCGATCAGCGGCCGACTCGCCATAATCGCGTGTGCAATCTCTTCAGGTGGCGGCGCGTGGACAATGACCGGAACTTTTGGCGGCAACTTGGCAACCGCCTCGGCCCAATCGGTCGCTTCGATCACTTGGGTGTCGGGCAATTGCATAGTTGCCCAATGCCTGGCTTTCGGATGAACAACCAAGACCGAACTACCGCCAAGCGCTGTAGCCGCCTCTGCCAGATGAGCAGCAAATACCTCGCCACCACCAAAATAGGTGTGCAACTTTATCTGCGCGAACAGCGGTTGACCGCTCATAGCCGCCCTTTCTCCGCCAACATTGCCAGATGGGCAATATAGGTACGGATCGTATTTTCAGCACGAAAACGTTCAATATGCTGCTCGGTTATCGGCGGATAACTCTCCAGTGCCTCCCGGATGTTGGCACCCAGCGCCGGTGCATCGTCGACGGGCGACAGGAAGCGGGCTAGGTCGTCGGTCAGGATTTCCGAAGGACCTGTCGGACAGTCAGTGCTCACCACGGGCGTTCCAAGAATCAGGGATTCGATCAGCACCGTCGGCAAGCCCTCGCTATCCGAGGACATTGCAACCAGTGCCGCATGTTTGATCCACGGATAGGGATTCTGCTCGAAACCGAGGAAGCGGACCCGCCCGGCAATCCCCAATTTGGCAGCCAGCACCTTCATCTCTGCCTCGTATTTCTCGCCTTCCGCACCACTGACACCGCCCAAGAGTACCAACGGCAGCGTGACGCCAGATTGGGCATAGGCACGCAGCAGCAGGTCCTGGCGCTTGCGCGGCGTCAGGCGGGCGGGATAGAGGATGTAAGGCTCGGCCGGCAGTTCGCACGGTTCGGCGGCACGGCGACGCAGCAGATCGAAATCGAAGGGGTTGTAGATGGTCTTGATCGACTTCGGCTTGAGGCCGATTTCATGCACCAACTCTTCTTCCAGCGCCCGCGAGACGGTAACGATATGGCCACTGTAGAAACGGCGGAACTTATTCAACCAACGGGCATGACGAATACGGCGCTTGAGCCCCGTCGTATCTCCGACCTTGGCCGCCAGGAAGTGCTGCAGCGAATTGCGATAGCGGATAAATACCGGCCGCAGACCGGCCATCCGTGTCAGGCGATCGGAGTCCTCAGCATTCGAGATAAAGAAATCGAAAGGTTTGCCATCCGCCTCAATCTCGCGGACCAGCTTTTTGATGCGCTGGGCGTACAGCCATTTGTTCAGCGGCCGCCAGTTGGCCAGCTTGAACCGATCGCTGACCAGATGAATCGGCACATTGCCGGTCTGGTGCTCAATGGGCGGGTGCAGCACAAAAACCCGTGCATCGTGGCCGAGTTCGATGAATTTTTCGGCGAAATTGAGCGCCACCCGCTCGGCCCCACCACCCATTAGCGAATCGACAAACAAACCGACCCGTTTCTTGTTTTCCGGACTCATGTCCGCTCCCTGACCAGCACAATGCCGGTAACTTTTTCAATGGCCTGCACGACCCTTTGATTATCAATTTCCCAGATGCAGCGCGGCCGTCCACACTCGGCAACGCTGCGCCAGCAATGACGAACCCAAGGCAAGGGACGTTCGAACAGCAGATTCTGATTGCGACATTCGATGTTCTCTTCCCATACCACCGCAAACGGGCTGTCGTGCCAGAATCGGCCCGGCCCCGATACAATCGGCGACCCTGGACCAAACAGCACCACGGCCGGTGTCCCGGTCAAGCGCGCCAGATGGGCGACCCCGGTGTCAGGGCTGACCAGTAGCGCTGCCCCAGCCATCAAATGCCACAAACCCGCCAAATTGAACTGCCCGGCCAGGTTGGTGAAACGTCCTTGGGGGTCCGCCGCATTGACCAAGTCCCTTTCGTTTGGCCCGGCAGACCAAACCACGTTCAATCCTGATCCCGCCAAGGTTTCTGCCAAGGCCAGCCAACGCTCCGCCGGCCACAACTTGTGTGGGCTGGAGGCACCCAGATGCAGCACGACATAAGGTTTCGCCGGCGGGGCCGAATAACTATCCGGAACGGGTGGGGCCGGCCACTCTCCGACCACGTACGTTGCCGGCTCCGGGCCGGAAACCAAACGGCTGGCAATGTCACCCCAGGCTTCCGGGCTCTGTGGCCAGCCAACAAATTCATCCACGGGCCAATCCTTGACTCCGCCCCCACCACCGGAAAAAGCCGTCACCCAACGTGCTCCCATGGCCCTGGCGATCCACGCCCAACGGTTGTCGGCCGGAACAAGCGCCCAGTCATAGGGGCCTTCGGCGATCAGCTTTTGCTGGCTGACAACCACGCGTGGGTCATAGGGCAGTGCCCGCACGCCATAGGGTTGGCCGGCAAAAATAGGCAGCCAGGCCACTGGCATGAGTACATCAATCTGCGCCACAGGGTAATCGCGGCGTAGTTTTTTGAACAACCCGGCCAGCATGATGCTGTCGCCCAGCAATAAATGATGAGCGATCAGGATGCGCCGTGGCTGGCTTGGTTTTCTGCGGCCAAAAATCAGTCGCGGCAAGGCGTGTGACAGAACCAGCAAGCGAGACCAGAAGCGGCTGTTTTTAGTCATGCAGCGCCCTCGCCAAGCTGGCAAGTTGCTGGAGGGATTCATCAAGGATCAGCAATTGCAAGAGTTGTTCGCCGTATCCGTTGTCGCTCCTCCATTGCGCCAACGCCTGGGTCAATGCTGCCGCCGGCAACTGGTTAGCACTGTTTGCCGAGAGGCGTTCCGGCAAGCCTGCAAGCCGGCCCTGCAAGGATTTCAGCAAGGATCTGATTGGCGGATTGAAGCCCATTTTCTTGCGGGAGAAGAAGGCGAACTCTGCTGCCTGAGGGCAGACGCCCACCAACGCCTGCTTCGCGGGATCGGTGAAACGTTCGGCCGCCGGCATCGCCAGCACGCGGCCAACAAAGACGTGGTCGAGCAAGGGGGCACGCCCCTCAAGGCCATGCGCCATCGTCAGCAAGTCAGCCTTGCGCAGAATGTATTCCGGCAGATAGTTGTCGTTATCGATAGCCAGCAACTGCTCAATTGGAGACAGATTGGCCGCCATGTCGGGAATTCGCCAGTGATGGGCATTGACTGCGACATCCGGTTGCAGCGCCGCACGCTCGCTCAGGCCAATCCCGGAGAAGCGCAACGGATAGGCGGATAGCCAGTCGAGCGACGCCTCCAACGCCAAGCGCCCAGCCTTGCCGGGCAAGATCGCCGGCGGCGGGCGAAGGGCGGAAATCGCAGGCAGCTTTCGTCGCCACGCCGAACGCAGGTGTTGCCGATAACGCTTGTAACCGGCAAACATCTCGTCACCACCGTCACCGCAGAGCACGACCTTGACGCTCTTGACTGCTGCCTGCGCGAGATACCAGGTCGGAAAGCTGGACGGGTCGGCGAAAGGCTCGTCGAGATCGGCGACAATCTGCGCAAAATCAGCCACCGTATCCGCCGGCATGGCAATTCGTTCGTTCTCCATGCCCAATCGCCGGGCGATACCCGCAGCACGCTCGCTTTCGTCCATGGCGGGGTTATCGAAAGCAGCGGTAAACGTCCTGATGTTGCGATAGCCCTGCTCGGCCAGCCGGCTGGCAATTACTGTCGAATCGATACCGCTCGACAAAAAAAGCCCGACCGGCCGGTCAGCCGCCGTACGCAGGGCAATTGCCTCGTCCAGCTCGGTCTGCCAGCTCTTGTCGCCATCCGCCACCGGTTCGGGAGACCAGTAGCGGCGCTTCTCGAGTTTGCCACTGGCGAGATCGAACGCCAGACAATGGGCATTTTCCAGGCGCTGGATGTGGGTGAAGATGGTTCCCGGTGCAGGAATCGTTCGGTGGGTGAGATAAGCGTCGATGCCAGCCGCCGAAAACCCCCGCTTGTTAGCGGGCAGATAGGGCAACACGCCACGCACCAGTGAGCTGAAGGCAAACTCTCCACTGACTGCATCGTGGTAATAAACCAGCGGCTTCAAACCCATGCGGTCGCGTGCGGCAAAAACCTTGCCCAATTTCCGGTCGAGGATCACCAGTGCAAACATGCCGCGCAAGCGCGGCAGCAGCCCGTTCCAGCCCCACTGCTGGTAGGCGCGCAGGATGAATTCCGTGTCGGATGTCGTAGTGAAAACGTGACCTTGAGCCTGCAAACCTGCCTTGTCTTGTTCCCAGCCGTAAACTTCGCCGTTGTAGCAAAGCCAGATATCACCATCTTCGCTGGCCATCGGCTGGTCGGCAATCGGGCGCGGATCGCGGATCGAGAGACGGGCATGCAACAGCGCACTGCTCAGTCCGGCATACTGATCCAGCAAGACGAACTGAGCAGCAGAAACACGACAGCCGGCAACATGGAAGGCATCGGGACCGCGGCGGGCAATCGCCGCACGCATGGCGTCAACAGCCCCCCCGGAAACCGGACGGCAGCCAAAGAAGCCGGCGATGCCACACATCGTTTACTGCGCTCCAGGACGCCCGAAACGCCGGAAGATAGCTTCCATACGGTCCAGCATCAGGGTTTCACCGCAACGCACCACGGCCAGTTCGCGGGCGGCTGTGCCGAGGCGGCCAGCCAACGCCGGATCGTCGAGCAGCCGGGCAATTGCCGCAGCGAGGGCAGAGGCATCACGCGGCGGTACGATCAAGCCGGTTTCACCATCGTGGATGACCTCGGTCAGGCTCCCCACCGGAGTGGTGACGATCGGCAAAGCGCAGGCCATCGCCTGCATCAAGGCCTGCGACACGCCTTCGTCGCCCCAGGAGGGCAAGGTAAACACATCGATGACCGGTAGCCAGCGCTCGGCATCCGTGCGGTGACCAACAAAATCCAGCCTGTCGGTTATGCCCAGCACTTCGGCACGGGTATCAAGCCGGTCACGGTAAGGACCGTCGCCAATGATCAGCACACGCAGGTTCGGGCGACTCGGCAGCAGTTGAGTCAGCGCATCGAAGAGGACGGTGTGCCCTTTCCAGTCACGCAGGGTGGCCAGAATGCCGATGTAAGTCGCCTCTGCACTCAACCCAAGCGCCGCCCGCGCCGAGGCTCGTGGCTGCGGATGGAAACGTTCGAGGTCGATGCCGGTTGGCACAGAGGTCAGTTGTGCAGCAGGGAAGCCGTTATCGCGAATCAACTGCGCTTTCAGGGCCTCGCCGGTGACGACGACATGAGCGCAGCCTTTTTCGTACAACCAGCGGGTCGACCATGAGCGGTTGACCGCCGTCGACAAATGACGGGTACGAACGATGGGCGGGGCGTCAGCCAGCATCTTGCAAGCTAGCGCAGCCAGCCATGAATCTGTCGAGCTATGCGTATTGATGACGTCAAAACGGTTATCGCGCAGCAACGCGCGCATTGCCTTGAGCGCCGGCAAACGCTTCTTGCCGATTGGCAAGGCCCTGACGGGAACGCCGTAGGCAGGCGCCTCCTGAAAAATGCGGGCCTCCGACGGGCAGACCAGCTCCACCTGATGACCGCGGCGGATCAGTCCGCGCGCTTCAGTCAGGATCCGGATCTCCTGGCCGCCCCAGCCACAGGACGCTTCGGTGTGGAGAATTTTCACGCCGGTTCCCGCATCGATTCGGTCTGCATCTGCAGGCTGTGCAACCGGGCATAGGCACCGTTCATGGCGAGCAACTCTCCATGCTGCCCGGATTCGAGCACCCGGCCTTCGCCAAGAACCACGATGCGATCCGTCTTCTCGATTGTCGACAGGCGATGGGCAATGACCAGGGTGGTTCGCTTCTGCATCAAGTTCTCGAGCGCCCCCTGAACCAGACGCTCGGATTCGTTGTCGAGTGCCGAAGTCGCTTCATCGAGAATCAGGATCGGTGCATCCTTCAGGATGGCGCGGGCAATCGCCAAGCGCTGGCGCTGTCCACCGGAAAGATTGTTGCCATTCTCGCCGATCACTGTCTCGAAACCATTTGGCAGCGCACGAATGAAATCCAATGCATTGGCTGCGGCAGCTGCCGCCTCGATGGCCTCAAGCGACGCGCCAGCCATGTCACCATAGGCAATGTTGGCAGCCACGGTATCATTGAACAGCAGCACATCCTGGCTGACATAAGCGATATTGCGACGCAGGCTGTGCATGCTCAAGGCCTGCAGTTCATTGCCATCGAGCAGGATGGCGCCGCTATCGGGGGTGTGAAAACGCGGCACCAGCGCAGCCAGGGTCGACTTGCCACCGCCGGACTGGCCGACCAGAGCGACAGTTTGCCCTGGCGCGATGTCGAGATTGATACCGGATAGAGCGTTACGCTCGGCCCCCGGGTAACGGAAGCTGACATCGCTAAACACCAGGTGGCCAGCGACACGACCGGCGTCAATCTTGCCTTCATCACGTTCGATAGCCTCGTCAAGCAACTGGAAAACACTTTCCGCCGCAGCCAGGCCACGCTGCAGGGGCGCATTGACGTCAGCCAGGTGACGTAGCGGCGAAAGCAGCATCAGTAGCGCAGTGATGAAGGAAACAAAGCTGCCGACGGTTATCTGCCCCGAAGCCGACTGCACCTGTGCAACATAGATGACCACCGCCACCGCGGTTGCAGCAAACATCTGGACAATCGGATTGGTTGCAGCGGCAGCAACTGCCTGACGCATGTTCTGGCGGCGAACCTCATCGTTGGTTCGATGAAAGCGGGCCGCCTCCTGCGATTCGCCTCCAAAAACCTTGATCACCCGCTCACAATGTGCCGTCTCCTGCAGCACCTGAACCATGTTCGCCGTACTGAGCTGTGCCGCCCGGCTGGCTTTGCGCAAGCGCCCGGAAAATGTTCGCATCGCCCAAGCCACGGCTGGAATCAGTGCAAAGCAGATCAGCGTCAGTTGCCAGTTCAACCACAACAGCCAGCACAAGAGGCCGATCACCACCAGCCCGTCCTTGAGCACCGTGACGATAACGTTGGTTGCTGCCGACGCGACGCCATTCACGTCGTAGGCGATCTTGGTCAGCGGTACGCTGGATGCGTTTTTCTGGAAATAAGCGTTCGGCAGCCGGACCATCCGGGCATACATCTCGGCACGAATATCGGCAATCACCCGGTTCGAGACCCACGAGAAACCGTAGGAGGAAAAATAGTTAAAAACGCCACGCAACAGGAAAACGCCAACGATACCAAGCGGAATAAGCAGCGGATTTTCCATTCCGCCCCCTTGTTGGGTAAAACCTTCATCAAGCAGCGGCTTGAGCAGTGCCGGAAACATCGGTTCGGTTGCCGCCATGATCGCCGTCGCGCGCAAGGAAAGCACAATCGCCTTCCAGTAGGGGCGAACGTACTGAAGAAGGCGCAGATAAAGTTCACGGCTGCTCGCGGGTTTGGTCATAGGCGCTCGGCGATTAAACGAGCATTATACCGTTTCACCAATAGGCCTCAGAGCAGGCTGCGATAAAGTGCCAGCAAGCGCTCCGACATGGCCGCCAACCCCAGATGCTCAACCGCCGCCCGTGCCGCGCCCCGCATTCCGGCAGCGACACCGGGTTGGGCCAGCAGATCGATATGGGCGCTGAGCGCCGGCACGTCGAGCGCATCGCAAACTTCTCCGCTTACCCCCGGTTCGATCAGTTCCGCCGCCCCGCAATGGTCGCTGACGATGCATGGCAAACCGCAAGCCAGCGCTTCGAGCACTGCATTTGAGAGCGGTTCGTACAGCGTCGGCAAGACAAAGGCATCGGCCGCACCGTAACAGGGAAGAACATTCTTGAGCCCACCGGTAAAGATCACTCGCTTTGACAGACCGAGACCTTCCGCCTGCTGGCGATAGGAATCCAAGTGCTTGTCGGCACCAACAACCAGCAGGTAACTACTTTTTTCTCTCGCAGTTGCGAACGCAGCGAGTAGCGGCCCCACACCCTTCCGTTCGAAGCCGGAACCAACGTAAATAAACAACGGTGCCGATTCGGGAATGCCGTATTGCCGGCGCACCTCCGAGCGATGCTCGGTGGCCAGCCTCGGGTGATAACGATCCAGATCAATGCCGTTATAGATCACATGCAGTTTCTGCTCGGGCACACCGTAGAAGCGCCGGATATCATCTCGGACCAGTTCGGAGATACAGATAACGGCTCGCAAACGCGGGTCGGCAAACATCGCCCGCTCTGCTGCCAAGGTATAGCGATGCCAAGGCGAGAGCGCCGTACCGACGCGGCCAAGCAGGCTCTGCTGGCGCCGCCGCTGTTCCAGCCACGCAGCATGCACACCGTCACCGGCGCGAAAGATGTCGCAACCGGCAATCCTTTCATGCGACTGCACGAGATCAAATCGCTCACGCGCCAGCGTACGCTGGACGCAACGCGCAAAAGAGTAATCGCGCCCCAGGCGGCCGAGATGCGGCGGGGCGCACTCGATGACGGCGTGCTGGTGTTCACCACCAGTCCACTGGCGTGTAATCAGCGTCAGTGACAGGTCGTGATTCTTCATCAAGGCATCCAGCGTCGTTGCAACAAAACGCTCGGCCCCACCAAACGGGTTATAGCGCTGACGAATCAGAGCAAGCCTGATTGTCATCGCATTACCCCACGACTTTGATTCATGACATCCCGAACTGCGTGATAAACCTCATCGACGGTCAAGGACGATAGACACTCGCTAACTTTGCCCCCCCCGCAACCGTCAATGCCACAAGGCCGACACGGGTGCTTGGCACTGCTGACGACGCGCGAAGACACTCCCCACGGCCCCCACTGTCTGTCACCAGACGGCCCGAACAGTGCCACTGTTGGCGTACCCACTGCTGCCGCGATATGCATGGGCGCCGAGTCGACGCCGACAAACACGCTCGCCGCCTTGGTCAACGCTGCCAACTCCTTCAACGATAGCTGGCCGGAGAGGCTGAACACCGGCCTGGACAGGCGCGCCTGGATCGATTCCAGCATATTCTCTTCATGCGGACTTGGCGCTGCCGTCAAAATGACCGCATGCCCATCAATCTGCAACTTTTCAACCAAGGCTGCCATGTGCTCAACAGGCCAGCACTTGAAAAACCAGCGCGAAGCTGGGTGGATGTGAATAAAGTCGCCTCCTCCCAGCCCGAACCCGGCAAGGTGTCTAGCCACCACTGCCTCAGCCGCCACTCCGGGCACGAGGGTCATGCGACGCTCATCTACACTGGGCTGTATGCCGATACGGCGCAGCGCATCAAGGTTGGTTTCAACCATGTGGCGGAGCGCGTTGAGCGGCATGGTTTGCAGGTGCGTGAAACTCTGTTTCCAGCGCTTGCTCCGCCCACGCACCGCCGGCCCGACCGCCCAGCGCGGCTTCAACAGCCGGCACAACCAGGCACCGCGCCAATGCTCGGTCAGGTGGATGATCAGGTCGTACCCCCGCGCCTTCAGCGCGTTGTACAGCGCCAGCTCCGCCTTGAGCTGCCCCATCGCCCCCAACTGCTTCCATTTGCGGTCGATGGTGTGTACCTGCGCAATGGCTGGATGCAGCGTCACCATCTCGGCCGTATCGGCATAGACCAGCGCATCGATCTCGGCCTGCGGCGCATGGGCCTTGAGCACCGAGAACACCGGCGAACTGACCAGCACATCGCCGTGATGGCGCAGCTTGATGACCAGCGCCCGGCGGATTTCGCCGACCGGAATCGCATCGCGCAAGGGATTGAAGTTTTCCATACCCGGCATTTTACCGGGGGACATCGACCCGCGTGCAGGCGCCGTAGGCGAAGTTCAGCGCCGTCCACCGCTCGGGCGGCAAGCCCTGCCAATGCGCCAGCAGCGTGCGGATCACGCCGGCATGGGTGACGATCACCGCCTCCGGCACGGTGAGCGAAGCCACGAAATCGAGCGCCCGCCGCTGCAGGTCGCGCGGCGATTCGCCGCCCGGCGGTGCGTAGCCCGCGACATCGGCTGCCCAGGCATCGAGTTCGGCGCGCGGAATGTCATCCCAACGACGCCCCTCCCACTCGCCGAAATGCATCTCGGCCAGGCGGTCGTCAATCATCGGCCGGGCGTGCAAGTACGTCGCCAATTCGTGGCAACGGCGCAAGGGACTGGTCCACACCGGCAAACCTTGAGGCAACTCGGCCAACAAGGTATCGGCCACCGACGGCACATCCTCGGCCGGGCAGTCCAGCCGACCATAGCAGATGCCGCTTTCGATCAACGGTTTGGGGTGGCGGATCAAATGCAGGCGCATCAGCAACCCTATATCACCCGAGACCACTGGGCGAAGAATCCGAGATAAAACGCCACTTCCGTCACCTGCTGCACCGCCCCCAGACAATCCCCGGTATACCCCCCCAGCCAGCGCCGGAACTTGCCGGCCAGCCAGGCCGCCGCCAGCGCGGCGAGAACAATGCCGGCCAGCGCCTTGGCCAGTGGCAGCACGAAGAGTGGCAGCAGCGCGAAGCCGGCGGCCAGGAGCAGCGATGCGAGCGACGGTCGAGAGGTGGCCGGGCGGGCCTTGCTGCTCTCGTCGTCGCGGGCATAGTCCAGCGTCGCCATGATCAACGTGGCGCACAGGCGCGACACCGCATGGCCGGCGAGCAGCGCGGCCGGGACGAGCGCCGCATCGATCCCGGAGAGCAGTGCAAATTTGCCGAGCAGCGCCAGCACCAGCGCCACCACGCCATAGCTGCCGACGCGCGAGTCCTTCATGATCGCCAGGATGCGCGCCTTGTCCCAACCGCCGCCGAGGCCGTCTGCCGTATCCGACAGACCATCCTCGTGGAAGGCGCCGGTGGCATAGAGGGTTGCCGCCATCGACAGCAGCACGGCCACCGGCTGCGGCCACAGATGCAGCGCCAGCCAATACACCAGCGCCCCGATACCGCCGACCAGCAGGCCGACGGCCGGGAAATAGCGCGCGCACTGGCTCAGCGCGGCAGCCGAATGGCCGACCCAGCCGGGCACCGGCAGCCGCGTGAAGAAGCCGACGGCGCCGAGAAAGTAGCCGAGTTCGCGGCGGATCATCCCTGGTCGGATACGCCAGCCGACTCGAAGCTGGCCATCTCGTTGAGGAAGGCGACGGCCGATTGCACCAGCGGGTAAGCCAGCGCCGCGCCGGTGCCCTCACCAAGACGCAGGCCGAGATCGAGCAGCGGCTCGGCGCCCATGGCGAGCAGCTGCGTGCGATGGCCGGCTTCCGCCGAGCGGTGGCAGAAGACGCAATAGTCGAGCAGGGCCGGCGCCAGGCGCGAGGCAACCAGGGCGGCCGAGCCGACGATGAAGCCGTCGATGAGCAGCACCATCTTCGCTTCGGCCGCAGCCAGCATGGCGCCGACCATGCTCGCGATCTCGAAGCCGCCAAACTCGGCCAGCACCTTGAACGGATCGTTGTCACCGCCGCCGTTGCGGTAGCGGACCAGCGCCTGGTCGAGCAAGTCCTGCTTGCGGGCCAGGCCGGCATCGTCCAGCCCGGTGCCGCGCCCGACGCATTCAGCCAGCGGCAGGCCAGTCAGGCAATGGGTGAGCAGCGAGGCGGAGGCGGTATTGCCGATGCCCATTTCGCCGAAACCGACCACATTGCAGCCGGCGGCAGCCAGCCCGAGCACGATGCCGGCGCCCTGCTCGATGGCCTGGGCGCACTGGGCGACGGTCATCGCCGGCTGTTCGATGTAATTGGCCGTGCCGGCAGCCACCTTGACGTCGATCAACCCGGCGCGTTCGCCGCCGAAGTCGTGCGCCACACCGGCATCGACCACCGACAGCCCGAAGCCGTTCTGGCGGGCGAAGACGTTGATCGCCGCACCACCGGCCAGGAAATTCTCGACCATCTGCCAGGTCACTTCCTGCGGAAAGGCCGACACACCGGCCTTGGCCGCACCGTGATCACCGGCAAAGACCAGCATCTGCGGGTTGTTCAGGGCGGGGGTCAGGCTCTGCTGGATCAGGCCGATCTTCAGCGCCGTCTTTTCCAGCAGGCCGAGCGCGCCGAGCGGCTTGGTCTTGCGGTCGATCTTGTTGTGCAGGGCGGCGGCGATGCCACGGTCGGGGG
>RRZT012176548.1_pt1 | contig 16407 bp, 14 predicted proteins | sample 2165551 | NCBI WGS metagenome assembly RRZT01 (sample SAMN10456910, study PRJNA506462) | wastewater metagenome | biome: wastewater; feature: sludge; material: wastewater sludge; isolation source: wastewater sludge with Escherichia coli K12::gfp cells carrying plasmid... | place: USA: Moscow, Idaho...
CCACGCCCCCGTGAAGGGGCGACATCAGGAAGAGGCTGCGGACACAATCAGGATAGAGGTTTCAATCCACGCCCCCGTGAAGGGGCGACAGCGGCTGTGGCAGACAACAAATACACCGTCAACGTGTTTCAATCCACGCCCCCGTGAAGGGGCGACTGTCAATTCGTAACATACTGAAAGAATTGAGCTAATGTTAACGGTTTCGCGAACTCTCGCTTAAATTGGCAGTGGGCGCACTCAGCTTTCCTGTTTTACTACGGCAAACATCCTGAAATCAGCAAGCGCGAATCTCCCGGCTTTTTCTGTCTATGGTTTGTTCGCGCAAAGGATCTGGAGGCCATTGTTGTCTCTTTTTGCAGGCTAAAAAATCAACGGCCCCTCCTGGTCAATGGACTCTTTTGCCCCCACATGTTCCATTCGATTTCTCCAGTTTGCTCCTAAAAAGTAGAATCTGAGGCTATCGGAGTCACTGTCGATCTCGGTGATCGGCTTTTCCCGCAAAGCGGTCCACTGGGCAGGATCGACAATACACTCAAAGACAGAAAATTGGACCCGCTGGCCAAAATTTTTGCATACTTTGGCAACCCGACGCAGTCTCCTTGCACCGCCTTCTTCGCTTGTTTTCACGTCATAGCTTATCAGTACCATCATGGCTTATCTCCACAGCATGGGAGGGTAACCGTCCAGATCGCCCCGCAAAAAGCGGGCAAGCAACAGGGCCTGGGTATGAAAGAGCAGCCCTACGGTCATTTTTTTCTCCAGAAATGGATGATGAATCTCCTCCTGTTTTCGTTTTTGATAGTTGACAAGCAGCGTTTTCCTGGCTTCGTCTTTCATTGTTACCGCCCCTGTTTCGCTGACAACAAAGTCCTTTTTCTGCAGTTGACCAAGATTAACCAGCGAGAGTGCCAGCCGATCCGCCAGTGGACGAAACTCCTCCATAAGATCCAGGGCAAGACCGGGTCTGCCCGGACGGTCCCGGTGCAGAAAACCTACTGCCGGATCAAGACCGGTACACTCCAGGGCAGAGCGAATATCATGGAGCAAAAGGGTGTACAAAAAAGAGAGCAGACAATTCATCCGGTCAAGAGGCGGACGCCTGCTCCGCTGCTGGAAGGTGAAATCCTCTCTATTGCGACTGACCAACTGGTCAAAAAGAGAAAAATAGACATGGGCAGCATCTCCCTCAACGCCGCGAATCCCATCAAGATCGAGTCCTGCCTGCAAGCGTCTGAGCGATGCTGAGAGATGACCAATCGCCGTTTTAAAGGCAGAAACTTCTACTTTGTCGCCATGATCGCGCAGCATTCGACGCAACACGGTTCGGCAATTGGCCACCTTGCCGGTAATGAAGGCACTGCTGAGATTTGCTGATTGCTCCGGATTATCTGCCCGGCGATATTGTTCCCGTCGCAGCAGGACATTCCCTGAAACCGGACCAATGACCCTGGCCAGGAATCGGCCATTTTCAGTGAGGAAAGAGATGGTCACCCCGCTTTCCCCACATAAACCCATGAGAAATGGACTGCAGCTCACATTGCCAAAGCAGACAATGGATTCAAGGGTATGAACCGGTATTCGCAGCTTCACCTCTCCTTCCAGACGAACGGCCACGGTCTCGCCGTCCTTGGCCAGATAGCTGCCCTGGGTAGTAACAAACAGAGTGTTGAGGTGTTTCTTCATGATGTCTCCAGGCTTTTGAGATACCGAGCAACACTTCTTTTTTTGCCGCTTATTTGCGGCAGGCAAGTTTCAAAAAAAGAACAGCTCTCACACCCTTTGGTGTACTGTGGAGGCGGGGTAATGCCACTCTCCAGCAAAACATGAACCTGATTGGCCGTAAGTTCTGTTTCCTCACGCAATTGCGCATCAAAAAGTATGCTGCTACGCCGTTTGTTTTTGCCGTAAAAGAGCGCACCTGTCGGAACCTTAACATGGAGCATCTCTTCCAGACAGATGGCCTGGGCGCAGAGCTGAACCTTATCGACATTGTCCTTTTTGGGCCGACCGCGTTTGTACTCCACCGGAAAGGGTTGCCAGACCTTGGCCGACGCCTCTTCCTTACGATGAAATTCGACGATATCGGCCCGGCCAATCACTCCTAACCGCAATGAACGGATAGGCACGTCAAATTCTATCCGTGTTTCACGCCTGGATTCCTTCCCAGGCGTGTGCACCCGATCATGCAGCACTCGTCCCTCGGCAGTGTATTGGTTTTCCGTCCACTGCTGCTCAATGTGGACAAGAGCGCACTGCCTCGGACAAAAGAGATAGTGCTGCAGGGCAGAGATCATGATGAAGTCGTCTTCTTGATAGTTCATCGATTCTTTCACTGCTTGTTGTTTTTTAATTTTTTGTCAGATTACAGGTTCTTTTAATGCCCGTTTCCTGCAACGAAAACACCCAACCATCGGGCTGCCGAGCAAGATTACGCAACAACCATCTGAGATCTAAAATCACTGTTGTGCTGGTGTTGCCAGCTTTAAAGAAGCTCAAGGATCTCAACTCCTACCGGAGCATTACCCACAGTAACATTATAATCCTTGAACGACCGGGCCGGTCCCTCATTGTTGGTATTACGCTTGATCTCGATCAGGTCAAACAGTTTATGGGCCGGGGCGTTGCCTAGTGCGCTATCATGCTTAAAGACGATAAGTTTCTGGGTGCTCATCAGACCACGAGCCGCAGATCGGTCATGTTCGAACATTTGCTCTAAAGATTTCCAGAATAGTTCCAAATCATCTCCGGAAAAGCCAGTCTGAGCTGCCAAATGAGGTGAAACAAACCCATGTGCCACATACAGGCCATAAGGGACGGTGTTCTTACGTCCCATAGTTCTGTTGTCACCACCCTGTTTTTCCGCCTCTGCTTCAGTTGCTACTGCCATTCGAGTAATTGAATGTTCCAATGACACAATCCGGTCTGTAGACCGGCCAAAGGTCATTTGTATGGGGCCACGAACCTGACCGCAATTAGGCGCTGATTTTAGCGAGAGGACAGCACCAAATGTTCGGATATCAAAATAATCTTCACACATTTTCTTTCGCCCTTGTTCCGTCTCATCGGCAGTAGGTTTCCTGGGCTTCGCGTCTTTGAGGGCAGTATTAATTGCCGAGGCAATGCTTTTCTCAAGTTTTTCGTCCTTAATCCAAACCTTGATCACCTTCTTGTCAGCATCCGCTCCAACAATTAAGTGATGGTCAGCACCTTCTTCTTCGCCCTCTTCCAATGTAAGCCCTTCACATAAATCCAACTCTGATAGTTTTTCAAAGAGTTCTTGCGAGATTGGTTTTCTTGATTCTTCGCCAACACTGATTCCAAGCTCTTTAAATGCTTTGACATGAGCTGCTCCCAACACAGCTTTTTCCTTGATATAAATGTCGTAAGGCCGTTCACAGCCTTTAACTAATTGTACATAATTACGCACCTTACGTTTAAGACAGACGTCAGTGACAAGTCCTTTTCCTGTTTCAGCATCAATACGAGGAAGATTCCCGGCATCAGGATCTCCGTTAGGGTTTCCATCTTGAACATCAAAAATCAATGTGAAATCATAGCGGTTGTTCACTGTATTACTCATGGCAAGACTCCTGTTGATGAAATTAGGTGAATTATTATTTAGTGAAAAAATCATTCATCTGATGATAGTAGCCAATAGCAAATCGTCCCTGGTCCGAAAGGGCAAGATATGAGGGAAAGTCTTTTATTTCATCTGTTATTTCTCCGATCAATCGCTCGAAATTTACGCGTCGCCCCTTGTTTTCAAGTTTAGCTAAATGATGGTTCTTTAACCGCATCAGGTTCCCAAAAACGGTCACAGGCGAACTGGAGGCAGCGCCATAGAACTTATCGCGAATAGTCGCGTTGATCCCTGGATGTGATTCGGCCTGAATTTTTTCTAGCGTTGCAAACAACCGCCCCAATCGATAGCCGATGTTCTTATTGTCTTTGTCAAGGCTCACTTTGACCTCCTCCTCTTTTTCTGGATTATTGGTTCTTATTAAACGGTTAAGACAACCTTTTATAAGCGCAGCTCTAGGATACGTAACATTTCGTAATGATTTTCCGGTCTTGGGATCTTTTTTTGCTTGTTCAGCTCTGACCCTTCTTATTGCTGCCTGTAACAGGGTTTGCGGATAAGGTAGACCGTCCAGAATTGCGCGCATGGTTTCGCCCGCTAGATTGGGAGGGATATTGTCAGACTTCCCCTGTGCAGCGGTCGAAACCAACAAGCGAAAAAGAGAAAGAAACTCATGTTCCTTCACTCCATGACAAATCCGTATATCTTCAAAGTGCTGGGCAAAATGTCCGGCCATTTCTGGAACAGTGCCTACTTTCCAGAACCGAACCGAGATTCGGGCGGAATTGGGGGAAAGACCAAGAACATAAAATCGGTTGTCTTTATCTGTCATCGAATAAGCACCGGTCTCAACTGACCTAAAAAGAGAAATCACCGCGTGGGTTCCGCGATCAGGGTCATCTTTGGGAGGCTCGTTAAAAAAACTGGGAACCAGAGCTTCCAACTCGGACTCACTTGCTGACCAGAATACTGTCACCGCGTCACCAATCAATAACCGTTGATTTGATTTCAACAAAGTATTCAAACCTGTCGTGTAGGCGAATTCGGCCGATTTGCAGACTGGTGCGTTATAGCATTGTTCTTTTCCATAGGAGTCGTAACCTGAACTTTTCTGGAACGCGACAAAGCTCTTGGAGTCTTTGTTGATTGGTGTATACGCATGAATTCGGGCAATTGGTCCAACTTCCCCGCTAACAAGACATCTGCTTACAATGGCTTGCTCTTTATCTGTCGGAGATGTGTCTACCACCTTGTTTATTTTTGACATTTGGTAGGCCTTGACTGCTGGGCGACAAGGAACCGGGGTAGACTCTCCCACCAATTGAAAAGTCATATTACAAGAAGGAATTTTTATGCATTCTTGCCACTTTCCCGACGCAAGAACATCTTCAGTACCAGAACCTTCATAAAAGGCAAGGACCGCTTTTACTCCCCTATCTTCCTTTAAACTCTCCGGCAGACCTATTAAGGATCCGAGCCACGAGAGATGTTGGTTCTGCGCTTTTTCAAGCTCTTTTGGCTCAGCCGATTTTGTATAATTGAACAAGTATCCGATGTGGTCCCAGAGTAGAAAAGTCGTCTCGTATCCCTTCTTTCCTGTTCTTGTCTGGGAGCGTGGGAGAAGAAAACTCTTACCGACCATTTTTTTTCCTATTTGTTCACGGGTATTCACTAGATCAACAAAGCTTCCGTCTTCCTTGATAACCACAAGAAATGGAATTTCCTTTTTCTCAAACCCTTCCGGCGCAACTTCGCTATCGGGATCATCCGCCTTGCGATCATAATATTCTTTGAGTGCTTGAAGGATCATGAGCAAACCTCCACCTTGGTCAAGTCAATAATTCCATTATTGAGTTGAGCACGAAAAAACTGAGGTTGTGGCTTCTTCATGTCTGTAAAATCCATATCGTAAAGCATCCAACCGAGGTCGCGAGTTTCCTTGATGGGGATTGCGGGCTCACTGTCTTGAGCGACCAGGCGGAAATCACAAGAAAATTCACGACACCCAAAATAGGGCTGATTGAAACACTGTCCTTTCTTCGCTCTTCGTTCAAACATGGCAGCATACTTTGCCGGAGTTTCATCCTTGCGACGAAGTTCATCCGCTTCGACAGGGTCGGCTAGCCATTCAGGTGTTGGGTTGGCAACGCTATGTCGCTTCTCAGGTGGAATAAATGCAAATTCGGCATGAAGTCGGTATTTGACATCACGTAAAAACAAACCGGCACGCTGCTGACGACTTTCTTCAATGAAAATCTCTGATGACCGAGGTGAGGCAACTTTTCCAACTTCATTGCGGCGCACAGAAATCCAGCGAATCGGGGCCAACACTTCGATCTTCTTGATTCGCCATAAAATAGCGGGCTTCCATAAAATTGCGTCGAAAATGGCGCGTGCGGCCGACGGCGTAATGACGTCATAGCTGACCCGCTCCACTTTCATTTCCGGTCTGGTGAAACAGGCATACGGCCCGCTGACTTCTAAACAAAATCCTTTCATTTCATGTCTCCTCCTCCCGTTAAATAATCAGGTCGTTTGGTGTCCAGCCAGAACCGAACACATTCACCCCCATCAATCTGTCATAGGCAGGCGTCCAGCACCAATATTCCTCTCGCCAAAGGTCTTCTAGAAGACCAGACGAACGGGCATGCTCGAAATTGAATTGCGAAAGGTTTACCGAATACCGCTGCAAAGCCCGGAGATTTTCCCGGGTGGGGCCAATCGCCGCCAATTGTTTCAACCACTTTGCACTCTTTCCGTATCTGACAAAAATCGACCGTCCTTGTTCCGTTACGAGTTTGAATTCTCGTCCCGCTGTCCTGAATTGAAAAGATAAATCAGGGTTTGCATCTCTGACTAACCGTTCGTATAGCCACTCCTTGCCGGTATTATTGAGGGCACCATAAAACAGTTCAAAGTAACGACGGAATGTTGTGGGATGCTGTAAGTCAATTTCAGCCATCGCAAGAATTTCACGCGTTTTGTCTTCTCCTTTGCGGAGCAACCCAGGTGGGGAAGGTTTTGGCGGAACGAAAATATGCACCTGGCCCAACTTCCCCAAAGATGTTGAGTGACCTTCCCGGTCACAACGGCCAGCAGCTTGGGCAATGGAATCAAGACCGGCCAAAGCGCGAAACACAACTGGAAAATCGATATCAACTCCAGCTTCAACCAATTGCGTACTAATGACCCGAACAGGCAGACCTTTACGTAATCGCCACTTGATTAAACGAATCATCGCCGAACGATGACGACCGCACATAAGCGCTGATAAGTGAAGGGTGCCTTCCGGCATGGTTTGGTACAGATCGTGACAATCACGCCTGGTATTTACAATGCAAAGGACTTGCTCATACTGTTGCAGTTCGGACGCAACATCATCCCAATCTTCTGGATGCGTCATTTCTTGCGGAGGATGAATTTCTGTCCGCTTCAAACGCCGATAAAGATCCAATTGTGGAGGGATAATCTCGGTCACCGGGAGCAGGTCCGGCAATGCAGGTTGAGTCGCCGTCGCCAGTAACAGGGTCACCCCGTAATTCCTTACGAGGTGATTGATTGACTCGACGCAGGGTGCCAACCATTCGGCCGGTAGCAACTGCGCCTCATCGAGAATCACAATACTGTTGGCAATATTATGGAGTTTTCGACAACGAGACGATTTGGCGGCATAGAGCGACTCGAAAAACTGTACGTTGGTTGTCACTATGATCGGTGCGTCCCAGTTTTCAGAGGCCAACCGCGAACGTTGAGACTCTTTTTCCGGGGCAAGATTGCTGTGATGCTCGATCACATTTTCATGTCCGAAGATGCTGGCAAGGATACGAGCAGTCTGCTCAATAATACTGGTATAGGGAATGACATAGATGATCCGACGGAAGTTATGTTTTTGATGGAACTGAGCATGCCTGAAAGCAAAGGCTACTGCGGAGAGCGTTTTTCCACCTCCCGTGGGCACTGATAATGAATACAACCCTCGTTCACCTTCCGCTTTTTTCTCACAAACTTCCCTGATTTCTTTGCGTATGGCATTAACGGGTGTCTCTTTTGCAGTCTGTTCAAACTCTGTCATATGATCCCAAAAGCGTTCAGCCAAAACCGCCAAAGGCGGGTACTTTCCTCTTTCTTTGGCTTTTTCTCCATCCATGAATCGTTCAGTATCAAGAAAATCTGCATCGACCAGACAAGAAAAAAGCATCCGTATCCATAAGTGAAAATACGAATTTATGACAAATTGGGGAGGCCGTGTGATTTCTTTCAGGTTGCCCTCAACTAATTTCGCAAACCCAGGCATCGTTTTAAGATTTCTCCTCCCCTCCTCCAGGCGGCAGGAAAGTGCTGCATTACCCGTCTTATCTGTTTCCCAGTCAGGTAATCCTGCATGATGGCCAGCACACAGATAAGCAAGTACCTTCCCGATACAAGGCCCTTTTTCTTCAATGGCCCATGCCGAACCGGTACTGGCATGATTCGAGCTGCTACCATCTGAATCATATTCGGAGTCGTTCAGTCCATTGCTTCGCAACAAATACGACTGAAATGCATTTGTTGCCTTTCCAAGGTCATGAAGCCATCCGGCATTCCAGGCCCAATTCTCGCTGCAAAATGGTTTCGCAAACTGTTCCGCTAGCTTTGCCACACCCTCCAGATGCTCGGCGAGCGTCTGCCAATCCGACTTATCCGTTTTCTCCGTTGAGTGCGCGTAATATTGCATGGTCAATTCTCTTCAGGGTGAAGGGCCAGGAACTGTCCGGTGTCTCTTTAGCTTTTCTTCACTTTTTTTATTGTGCAGGATAAAAAATGAAAAATCATGCTGTTTAATTGCGGGTAACAAACATAATTTATGGATTTTAAAGATAAAAAAGCCGCGCAGAGGTGATAAAACCTAGGTGGTCTTAGGATTAAGAGTGCCTGAGGGAAAAAGCGGGGTGCTACAATGTGCCACAAAAAAAATCTGTAAATTTTTAGTATTTTTTTTGACTGTTTTTTAAAGCATCGATTGGTAATTGCAGGGAGAAATAGGCAGGGGATTTTAAGTGCGAGCCACTTAGAATCCCCTTGCCGGTTAAACGCCCTTCACCTACATGAAAAATATTGATTATCACCAAATATCAGTAGAGGTATCTCTCGAGTTGAATGCAATTTTTTCATGTTTTATTAGGTCTTTTCAATTGAAGGCCCTGAAATATGGTAACTAGGCCTAAATATCCAAGTCTATGGAACTACTGCTCTCCTGAGGCCGTCTGCGCTTTTATTTGCCGCCTAAAGTATATTGCCGATCAAGCCAAGGAGTGTGGCTATTTGCGTACTTTTTAATGCGGTCAGCAGTTCATCGGCGCAGTGTTCGAAACTGACCAAGGCATTACGATACATTTCCTCCCCGGTTTTAGAGAGCTGAACAAGACTTACTCGGGCATCCCGCGCATGCACCTCTTTTTGCACCAGATGGTTTTTTTCCATGGGATTAACCAGTCGTGTTACTCCCGAGGCACTCAGGCCAACGCTCTCAGCCAAGTCTATGCGTCGCATGGTCATGTTCACTGCGCCAAACAGGTGATGTAACACCAGAAATTCGGAAAAGCTTATGCCATGCACGCTTAGATTCTGATCAATTTTTTTTTGAAACTGCGACTGTAGCGTGGCAAGTGATATTACAACTTCTGCGTTTTGATTCATCCATTCTCCTTGATTTATTTTTGAATAATATTTGATTAAGCAAATATATGTCAACTGAATTGCCCTGTCAAGAGCTGAGAAAATGGGCACCGAAATAATTTCCCTCACATTTAACTCTTTATTTGGCTGTGATACATTCACTCGGATTTGCCAGCGTCAGGCGCAGACTTACAAAAAGTCTCGCAGCATCCTAGCAGCTTCTTTTTTCAATCACGCATGGTTTCTTTATCTTATCTTCATAAATGCTCTGTTATAAAGCGGCTTGGGCTACCATCGTCAAAAGGAGAATGTTACGTGCGCTTGTTCAAGAGTTTTTCCCATATATTGTTGCAGAAAGAGGCCATGCGGCCTAGCACATTGCTTATCCTTATTTCTTTGTTTTTTGTTTTATTTTGCAACTTTAGGTTTTTTGAAAACGTCTTTGCCGTGTTCCCGCCCACTGGGCGTAATCTTATTTTTCTTTTTTCTCTTGGAGGAGGAATTGCCGCGATACTCGTCTTGTTCCTCTCCTTGATTAGCACCAGGTACACACTCAAACCCATTTTGTACATTCTCCTTTTGATAACGCCTTTTACCGCCTATTTTATGGACGATTATAATGTTGTTATTGATAGGGAGATGATTAGAAATGTGCTGCAGACTAACTGGGCAGAGACCGCCGACCTGCTCAACTGGAAGATAATCTGGTATTTTCTCTTTCTTGGTATTCTTCCTGGCTTGTTTGTGTACAGGGTTAGGCTTGTTCATCCTCCGTTTAAAAAAGCAGTACTGTATAAAATAGCGACCTGTTTCGTATCGGTTGTAGTGGTCGCCCTCATGGTCTTCAGCTCCAGCAAATATTACGTCTCCTTTTTCAGGGAGCATAAGCCACTTCGTTACTACACTAATCCTTCCTATTATCTTTACTCGGTGGGTGATTTGGTGGCAAAATCACTTTCTTCCGGCAAGAAAGAAATTGTGCAAGTGGGGACAGATGCCAAGGTAGTTCAGGAGGCAGGCGCCGGCCCTGAACGTCCTAAATTGATTATTTTAGTGGTTGGTGAGGCAGCTCGGGCCGATCACTTTTCATTAAATGGCTATGGACGGGAAACGAACCCGCTTCTCGCTAAAGAAAATATCATCAATTATAGTAAGATGTATTCGTGCGGTACTTCCACGGCATATTCAGTACCCTGTATGTTTTCCCAGTTTACCCGCAATGACTATTCGCCAAAAAAAGGGCGCGGATTTGAAAATATCCTGGATGTGTTGCAGCGAACTGGCAGTATTAAGGTTTTGTGGCGGGATAATAATTCAGATTCAAAGGGGGTTGCCTTGCGCGTTCCCTACGAAGATTTCAGTAAAGCGGATAAGAATCCAACCTGCGAAGATGGTGAGTGCCGCGATGTGGGCATGCTGTCCGGGCTTGATGCGTACATTACCGGATCTAAAAACAAGGATCTGCTTATAGTGCTGCATCAGATGGGTAACCATGGCCCGGCATATTACAAACGATACCCGAAAGAGTTCGCACGCTATCAACCGGTTTGCGCCACCAATCAGCTGGAGAAGTGCAGCGAGAAGGAGATCACAAACGCCTATGATAACGCGCTACTCTATACTGATTACTTTCTCTCCCAGGTTATTGCCTTTTTAAAGAGGTATGATCCCAGCTATGACACTGCCTTGATGTATTTTAGCGATCATGGCGAGAGTCTTGGAGAAAATGGAGTCTATCTGCATGGTTTGCCCTATGCCTTTGCCCCGGATTCGCAAAAGCACATTGGTTCTTTCATGTGGTTTGGCGAGGAGATGAAGAAAAAACTCAATTTGGCAACAATGAAAGCACAGCAAAATGAAGAGCAAAGCCAAGACTCCATTTTCCACACCTTGCTTGGCATCTTTAATGTGGAGACTAAACTGTACAATTCACAGCTTGACTTGATAGCCAAGCCAGCAAACAATGATTCTGTCGTCCAAGACGTGCAGGTTTCTTCCAAGTGATAAATTGCCAAGGACAATGAGCATACTTAAAATTCGGGCAGGGCAGAGATTTTATCTGTATGCCATCATCCTGATACCCCTGGTTTTGTTGTTGCTGGCTGTTATTCTGGAATACAGCGATCTTGATCTGCTTTGGGAGTCGCAATTTTATGACGCGGGCAGGCAATTATGGCCCTATAAGAGTCACTGGCTTTTTAATGGCGTTATTCATACCGGCGGGCAATATCTCGACAAGTTCCTTGCCGTCCTCTGGTTGGTTATCTTTGTGGTCGTCAATGTTAAGAAAGAGCTGCGGTCGTACCGTAAGATTATGCTCTACTTCCTTGTGGCCACTGCACTTGGTCCGGCTCTGGTTGGGTTTTTAAAAGCACATACACATATATACACCCCCTGGGATCTCCAAATCTTTAACGGGAAAGAGCCCCATCTCAGAATCTTTGATCATGTGCCCCAGGGGCTTCCGGTTGGGCATGCCTTCCCTGCAGGTCATTCCTCTGGCGGCTTTTGTTTTGTGAGCCTCTATTTTGTTTTTTTGCGCTACCGTTCCCGCCTGCGCATATATGGACTGCTCTTTGGTGTAGCTTTAGGCCTTATTTTTGGCCTTGGCCAACAGGTAAGGGGAGCCCATTTTCCCAGCCATGATCTGGTTACTCTGGCCATCTGCTGGTATATCTCACTGGGCATGTATTTTATATTCTATCCCAAAGAGTGGACTGCCTTGCAAAATGAGACTGAATTAGCAGAGCGAAGGCGAAGTAGTTCTTTGCCCAATCAGAGTGGTTAAGTAAATCTAGATTAGAGGGCCAGGGGAAAAGTGGGCCTTTACCCGGTAGCTCAGTTCGGCCCAGCATCTGTTTGTCATCTTTATTTAAATTCCTTTTGTTTTTTTCAGCGAATTGCTTGGTGCCTGTATAAACCTCTATCGGCACCGTGTACCGGATCTGTCCGTTTCTTCTTTCGACACCAAGACCAAAACGATCGATGCCGATGTCGGCGGTGATCATCGCCCGCAGCCGCTCCGCGTTGCCCGGCAGGGGAAACGAGGCCTTGATCTGCGCTTCCAGTTCAATATCCACCGCATAGTGTGTCCGGTGGCAGTACTCCAGCCCGGCCTCACTAATCAGCCGTGCAAATTCCACCGTGGTCAGTGCATGGACATGGGAGGGGTCACGGATGACCTCCATGGCGTCGAAGGCCTGGGATTTCTCCGGCGGAAGGGCAATATCCGCGATGAGGATTTTTCCGCCTGGCCGGCAGACACGGATCATCTCCGCCAGAACTTCAGCCGGGTTGAGAAAATGGTGGAAGCTGTAGCGGGTCAGAACCAGCGAAAAGGCATCGTTTGCAAAGGGCAGGGGCAGGCAGGTGCCGATTTGCCAGGTGATATTGGCGATCTCCTGATCGGTCTGGTTTTTTTGCGCTTGCGCAATCATGGCCGGGGTGACGTCCAGCCCGGTGACATGGGCGCAATGGCGGGCGAAGGAGCAGGCAACGATTCCCGGTCCACAGGCCACATCCAGCATCTCGTCCGTGGCTGCGGGAGCAGCCATCTGGATCAGGAGGTCGATGGCATCGTAATGACCGTTTATTTGGGTAAAAGGGATTGCCTGGCGGGTAAATTGTTCGATGATGGTTTGCTTATGAGAGAACATGCGGGAAACCTCTGTTTTGTTGTTGATGCATGCCTCCATTATAGTTTGTTTTTAGTTGTCCGATTTTCTATGTTGCGACAATGAATAGCGAGAAACTGACAAAACTTGATCCGGTCACCATCGGCTATCGCCTCGACGCGGCCCTGCCTGTCATCCCTCTGGCCATGGAGGTGGAGCATGCCGGTTGCGCGTCGGCGCATGCGCATCCGCGCGGACAGGTCATCTATGCCAGCAGCGGGACGATGCGGGTCGTCTGCGGCCGCGGCATCTGGGTCGTCCCGCCTTCGCAGGCCGTGTGGGTTCCCGCCATGCAGGAGCATGAGGTGTCCTTTCCCGGCAAGGTACTTCTGCGCAATCTTTTTATTGATCCCTCGGCGGCGGGGTTGCCTGAGCGCTGTACGGTGCTCAAGGTCAGTGCGCTTTTAAGGGAACTGCTTGAGCGGGTGATGGCCATCGGCGAGGCGTATCAGCCAGAGAGCCCAGAATGGCGTGTGATGCAGGTGGTGTTGGATGAACTTGCGCACGCAGAAAAGACGGTCTTGCACCTGCCCATGGGTAGAGATCCGCGTCTTCTTCGGGTCATGGAGGCGCTATTGCAAACACCCGGCGATAGCCGCGACCTCGAGCAGTGGGGGCGCTCGACAGGAGCAAGCGGCCGCACCCTGGCTCGCCTCTTTTCAGCGGAAACCGGCTGCCCGCCCGGCTTTTTTCGGCTCCAACCGTGAAACGCGGGTAGCTCGCGCGGAAGGAATGGATTTTTGGGTATTCTATTTCTGATTTACTGCAAATGGTGCCGATCTTTGTGTGACAAACAGACAAAAATGCCATTAGCATATTTTTTAAAGGGACCCTTTTTTTTAATATTCTCCTTGACGCTAGTGACCTGCTTGGGTAAGGAATTATCAACGCCTCCGCTAATCGGGGAGGCAAATTTTGCTAAAGTATCTAAGGCATCCATGAAGATCAGCTTATCTCACATCACCAGTATTATTTCTCTGACAGCTGTCGTCGTCAGCGTGGTGGTCGTGCGTGCACAATTCGAGGCGCCTTAGCGGGAAATAATTTTATCATGTGATTTCACCCCGTTGGCGTTGGCCAACGGGGTTTTTTTTTGCCCAAACGCCATTAAAACAGTTCAGGAGGAAACAATATGGCCAAGCTAAGCGGCGCACAAATCATCATCAACTATCTCGAAAAACGCGGTATCTATCTGATCAGCGGTATTCCCGGCGGAGCCAATCTGCCTCTTTATGATGCCCTGGCAAGCGAGCCTGGCATTCGTCACGTCTTAGCCCGTCATGAGCAGGGTGCGGGTTTTATTGCCCAGGGGATGGCCCGTTCCACAGGAAAAATCGGAGTCTGTTTTGCCACTTCCGGACCTGGCGCTACCAATGTGCTCACTGCCATTGCCGATGCCTATCTCGATTCTGTGCCGCTTATATGTATCACTGGTCAGGTGCCGAGCGCATTACTGGGAACAGATGCCTTTCAGGAGGTCGATACCTACGGCATGTCGGTGCCCATCACCAAGCACAACTATCTGGTGCGCTCGGCCAAGGATCTGCTGAGGATTTTGCCTCGGGCCTTTTCCCTGGCGGGAAGCGGGCGGCCAGGCCCGGTGCTTATTGATGTGCCGAAAAATGTCCAGACCGAGGTGATCGAGTTTGACGGCTGGCCAGACGAAGCGACGCAGGAACGGGACCCGGAGATCTGCGGTGCATCCATCACAAAGGCGGCAGCCATGATCAACCAGGCCAAGCGGCCAATGCTCTATCTCGGCGGCGGCGTCATCCATGCCGGAGCAGCGGCCGAGGCCAGGAATTTGGCCGAGCAGGGCAATATCCCCGTGGTTATGACCCTGATGGGACTGGGGATCATGCCGGCTGATCACCCGCTCTCCCTGGGAATGCTCGGCATGCATGCAAGCCGTGCCACCAATCTGGCCATGGCGGAGTGCGACTTGCTGATTGCCGCGGGAGTTCGTTTCGACGACCGTGCTACAGGTCTTTTAAGTGGCTTCTGCCCCGAGGCCAAGGTAATCCATGTGGATATCGATGCCAGCGAGATCGGCAAGCTCCGATCGGTTGATGCGGGCATTCTTGCCGATGTGCGCCAAGCCTTTACCGCCCTGTTGCCAGAGGTGGCAGCGCAGCCGCGCGGGGAATGGATGGAACGGATTCGGGCTTTGCAGGAGAGCTTTCCCCAGAACCAGGCAGAGGATGTTTTGCCGGGGCACCCCTTTACCTATATTCGCAAGGTGGCGGAATTAGCCGGGCCAGATGCGCTGATCACGACTGATGTTGGCAAGCATCAGATGTGGGTGGCCCAGGCATATCCTTTTACTTTCCCCCGGCAGCTCCTTAGCTCGGGAGGTTTGGGCACTATGGGCTTCGGCATGCCGACGGCCATCGGTGCCTCGCTGGCCCATCCCGGCAGGCCAGTCATCTGCTTCACCGGAGACGGCAGTCTGCAGATGAATATCCAGGAACTTGCCACCGCCGTTGAGCAACAAGCGTCTATTAAGATTGTTCTGTTTAACAACCAGAGCCTGGGGCTGGTTCGTCAACAGCAGCGGCTCTTTTATCAACAGCACTATTTTGCCTCCTCCTACGGCATCAGGGTAGATTTTGCTGCCATTGCCCGTGGTTTTGGCATGCAGGCCTATGACCTGGGCGAACAGGTAAATCCAGACGAAATGCTGGCGGAAGCAATATGTAAACCCGGCCCCTGCTTAATCCATATTCCGATCGATATGGAAGACGAAGTCTCCCCAATAGTACCGCCTGGCGCGGCCAATACCACCATGCTTGGAGACGTTTATGTTTAAATCTATACACAGCTTAGCTGCAGCCTGGCACTTTTTCTTACTGTTGTAATTTTTGGCTGTCAGTAGTGACAAAGATCCTACACTTATTGGAGAATATATGATGGAAACGACTCTATTACGTTTGCAAGTGAACAATCATCCCGGAGTGATGTCGCAAATCTGCGGGCTTTTTGCCCGCCGTGCCTTCAACCTGGAAGGTATTTTCTGTAACGCCACCGGACAGGGTGAGACCAGTTGTATCTGGCTCAAGGTTAATGCGAATGATAAACTCGATCAGATAACTAAGCAATTGGCCAAACTAGAAGATGTGCTTCTCGTGGAAGAGCGCCGCGATGCCGGTCCGCAACTTCACACAATTGAACAGGTGATGTCTCAGGCCAGCTAATTTTCCGGTCGAAGTCGTTTAGCGCTGTTGACAAGCGATGAAAGAGCCGCTAACTTGTGCGGCACACTTCAATTGATGACGAGGATTAATAACGATATGCAGTATATGATAGCGGCAGCCGCAGCGATGAACCCGGTTCATTGGCGAGCGGTTGCTTAGAAAAAAAACCGTACATACAAACACTGCGCCATGGACTGGAACCTTAGTCCATGGCGTTTTTTATTGCAGCCTGGGCTCTTGGTTCAGGCTTTTTTATGCTGTCCGTGGCCGAAACCAGCTAAGGAGCGCGCCATGAACAATGAAG
>RRZT010193753.1_pt1 | contig 16400 bp, 17 predicted proteins | sample 2165551 | NCBI WGS metagenome assembly RRZT01 (sample SAMN10456910, study PRJNA506462) | wastewater metagenome | biome: wastewater; feature: sludge; material: wastewater sludge; isolation source: wastewater sludge with Escherichia coli K12::gfp cells carrying plasmid... | place: USA: Moscow, Idaho...
AAACGCCGCTTTATCCAGCTCGGCATAATTAAACGCCGTATTGCCCTGCCCGTAATACGACACCGCATGCCTGTCGGCATCCAGCAAATACAGCACTGCGCCTTGCCCCAGCTCGTTGCCCACACTTTGGGCAGACATGCAGGCGTTCACCGCGCCCAGCAAATACGCGTTTTCATAGCCGGGCGCCGCAAAAGGCACGGCATATATCGTCAAGGTTCCATTTGTAAAAATGCGCTGCATATTGGAAGCCTGGATGGCATAATAAAACTCCCGCGCTTCCATCACCGTAAATGCGCCGTTCGACGTAAACACATTTTTATCGTTGCCGCTGATAATACCCAGCGCGCTAAACTCTTCCTGCTCTAAAATAACGGCAAGGTTTTTTTGCAGCTCTGCCTCGCTGATATTTTCCGATGCCGCTAAAACATCCGCATAAAATGTGAGTGTTCGGGTTTTTTGTGCAAGGCTTTGCTCGAGCACCGTTGCCAATTGCCCTGCCACCTTGTCCGCAGAGGCGCAGTCCATATAAAACGTGTTGATTAGCGTGTTTATCAGCGCCAACGCCGAAAACAGCGCCACACCGATAAATAAAACCGCCATGCCCAAAATTGTGGGCCAAATGCGCATTTTGCCGATTGTGTTTCGTTTGATGCCATCACCGCCATTTATTATAATAAAAGCCGCATCCATGCATCTGGTTTATAACTATTAAACTGTATTTTATCACAAAACCCACATTTTTGCCACGCAATTTTGCTTTTTGCTGGAGCAGATGCACTCTTTAACGCTAAAACCCAATTGCGGCGGTATTTTATCGAAAAATAAAGCGGTTTTGTATTTGAAAGCTAATTAAAAACAGCACCATGTCCACCACAATCTTCACGCCCACCTCAGAGTACGGCAGCACCGAGAAAATCGCCGTCACCAGCAACGCGCTGGCCGCCATTTGTACCGCGCAAAGTGCAAAGTATTTCAGCATGGTTTTATGCGTTGCATCGCTGCTTTCAAACACCAAATTGCTGTTTACAAAATAATTAAACAGCGCCGAAATTACGCGCGCGGCCACAGTGGCAAACACGATATAATTGCTTAGTGCAAACGGGCGCAAAATGGCCACAAACACGCTGAACATCACGATATCCACAATACTGGATGCCAAAGACGATGCCACAAACTTAAACAAAAGCCCATAAATGCGCAGCGAATCCCGCAAAGGGTTAAAATGCGAAGCCGCGTTATTGTCTATGTATATCGTTGCAATCGGCACTTCCACTATGGCAATGCCGGCGCGCCTTGTTTCCAAAAGCATATTGGTTTCAAACTCATAACGCTCGCCCGAAAGGGTTAAAAGCCGCCGCATAAAACCTGTGCCCAGTGCGCGAAGCCCCGTTTGCGTGTCGGACACCGTTACCCCGCACAAAACTTTCATTGCCGTGCGCGTAAGCTTATTGCCAAAGCGGCTTTTAAACGGCACAATGCTTTCATCAAATTGTCGGCATCCCATAATCAAGGCATCGGGGCTTTCCAAAAGGCGCTCGGCACAGGCCACAATATCCGTGCACGCATGTTGCCCATCCGCATCGGCCATTACAGCGCCCGTGATATGCGGCATTGCACTTAAAATGTGATTAAACGCCGTTTTCAGTGCACGTCCTTTGCCCATGTTGACAGCATGGCAAAGCACAGTTGCGCCGCACTCGCGCGCCGCTTTAAATAGCGGGGCATATTCCTCGCCGCTGCCGTCGTCTACCACTATCATCGCGCCAACACCGTGCATTTTTAGTTCCTCAATCAGCGTCAGCATGCTATCGGCCGGTTTATATGCCGGAATAATCACGGCGTGTTGCCCATTAAAACGCAAATCTCTATCTCCCTTTTTGCAAAATATGCCGTTATCATCGGCTAATCATCTAAACAGCGCAGGCTTGCGGTGCCGTCCTGCTGTTTCGTCACCGAAAACAGTTTATCCACCACCACTTTGCTTTCGTCTTCAAACACTGGCAAAAACTCGCGCACAAACTGATCCTCTGGGCACAATATGTATACATAATCATAGCGCTCATACAATTCGCGGCTCCATTCTTGCCAGGTGCAATGCTTCACCCATTCATCCTCAAGGAATGCATTCGTGGCTAAGATGGAGCTTTGCTGCGGAAGCTTTTGCGGCAAAAGCTCATATTCCACGCGCATTTGCGAGATGCCCGCATCGTTCGCGGTGATTAAATATAAGCGCGGATTTTCCACCCCAAGCGACAAAATGCGCTGGGCAGAATATCGGCAAATATATCGATCCTGATTGCTGCTGGCCGCATAAATCGGCGCATTGGCAATGCTGTTCATAATATACGGCACATTAAAAATGCACGTGCATCCAAGCGCCACCACTGGCAAAGCCATCCAAACGCCGCGCGCTTCGCAATTATATAGCGCATACGCAAACACCGCCATCGAAACTTGTATCAGCAGTACAACACAGGTGTTTAAATAGCGTGAAATCGAGGCAAGGTCCAGCGCTTCACCCTCGCTGAACAGTATAACATATGTATACAAAAGCGACAGCACAAATATCCCCGCCACCGCAAAAGCCGACACAGCCGCAAACGCAATGCGTTTTCTGTCTTCGCGCTTTGTAATGATAAACGCCGCGGCCAATAACATGGCGGCTATCACAAACCAAAATATAAACGAAAACGAAAACGCCACGCCGTAATTGTTTTCGCCTGTGATGCTTTTCCAAAACAGCGATGGCACTTGATACCGATAAGACGGTGCCGTGCCGCCCAGCATTTGCCCCAAAATTTGCAGCGGCGAGCCATCACTTTGCCAGCGCTCGCTTACGCCCATAAGGCTTGTGTGCACACTCCACGTCAGCTTGCCCGCCGCCACCGCCAAAAACGGAGAAGCCAAAAGCAGCACCTGCTTTACGCGGGCAGCTTGCGTGCCTTGCTTTTTTTCGGCGCGGCTTTGCAGCCATTGCTCTGCTACAATCGCCAGCGCCGCCAGCACCGCCAGCCCCGCGCCGGAGCTTTTGGTTAGCACAAGCGCAAATAAGCCGCAAAGTTGCAGCCATTTAGTAGCGTTCGTGCGCGGCAAAATGGCCGTTAGCAAAAGAAAGCCCGTTTGCACCCCCAAAAGAACATCCACGCCCGCGCGCTTATAAAATTCCGGAAACGCCAATAGCACCGTAACACATAGCACAGCCGCCAAAACGCTGCGCAACGGCTTTTTTGCAAACGCAAAATATCCCAGCGGAAACACCAGCATGGATGCCATCCACAAAGCGTTTGTAAACAGCACAATATCCTCGCGAAAGCCAAAGCCGCATACCTTTAAAAGCAAATACTGCAATATCGCTGTGGCCGGCGGATAAGACGAAAACCCGCTGACATACTCTGGCGAGGTGTACAGCTGGTTTTCGTAAAACATAAATTTGACGGCCTTGCCCCAGTGCGACATGTCATCCCAGTCCACAAACGCGCACCCGCGGCAAAACCACCAAAACAGTGCCGCTATCGCGCAAAAAACCAATGTTTCAAATAAAACGGCGGTAAAATCTGCCCGCCGTTTTATAATAAGCCGATACACCGCAAGCCCTGCCGCAGCCACAAGCAAAATGCGCACCAGCCACACCGCAGCAGGCAAAACGCCAAATATACCTGCTAAATAGCCTATGATAACCAGCGCAAAGCCTGTCAGCGGCAAGCTTTGCGCCATCTTGCAGTTTAGGGCGGCAGCAATGCCCGCTGCTAAAATCACAAATACGCCCAGCACAATCAAAAAACTCAAAAATATCCTCCCGCCTCTTGCGTCTGTTTTTTATGCAGCTGCCGCTTTTTTGCATGCCTTTTTGGCATAAAATGCACACACGCAAAACGCAGCTGAACAAACGCAAGCGCCCTATCTCCTTTATTATCCCAGCGACACACCCATGCGCCGCGCCACCGTAAGCATATCGCAGGTATCGGGCACTAAGCGCGATTTGCCCGCCACGTCCGAAAGCGCGTTTTCGGTAACAATCGTGTTTTTCATGGCCACCGCCACACCGTAATGCTCGGCCTCCACCAGCTTTGCCGCATAGGTGCCAAATTGCGTGGCCAGCACGCGGTCATACGCCGACGGGCTGCCGCCGCGCTGCATGTGCCCAGGCACGCACACACGCGTTTCAAAGCCCGAAGCGGCTTCAATTTGCCTTGCAATGCGGTTTGTGGCCGTCACTTCGCCTGCCGCTGCGCGCTTTGCCGCGCGCTCTTTCTTTTTCATCGCGGCTTCTTCAATGTCATACACGCCCTCGGCCACCGCCACTATTGAAAAGGTTTTGCCTTTATCGCTGCGCTTGCCGATGGCTGCGCAGACATTGTCGATATTATACGGCAGCTCTGGAATCAAAATAATGTCCGCGCCGCCCGCGATGCCCGCATACAGCGTCAGCCAGCCCGCCTTGTTGCCCATCAATTCAATCACCATCACGCGCCGATGGCTAGACGCCGTTGTGTGGATGCGGTCAATCACTTCGGTGGCGATGTCCACCGCCGTATGAAAACCAAACGACACATCTGTGCCAAAAATATCATTATCAATGGTTTTGGGCAGCGCAATAATATTGAGCCCCTCTTCATATAAAAGATTGGCCGTTTTATGCGTGCCGTTGCCGCCAAGACACAAAAGGCAATCCAGCTTCATTTGCGCATAATGCTTTTTCATGGCGGCCACCTTGTCCACCTTGTCCTCTTCCACCACCGTCATCAGCTTAAACGGCGTGCGCTTAGTGCCCAAAATGGTGCCGCCCACTGTTAAAATGCCCGAAAATTCATAGGGCTGCATCTCGCGCCATTCGCCATTAATAAGGCCCGAATACCCGTTTGAAATGCCCACAATTTCCACTTCATCTCCAAAACGATGATACAGCGCCTTTGCCGCACCACGAATTGTGGCGTTTAAACCCGGGCAATCACCGCCAGACGTAAGGATACCAACACGTTTTTTCATACTGTAAACCCTTCCTTTCTTAGGCAATCGAAACTGCCCGCATGCTGAAACCACCTGTATTAACAAAATGCTCTCGCTTTTTGCAAGCAAAACCCCAAATGCAGGTTAAAAGCTTGTTCTTTTAACCGCTTTCTGTTGCTTTTCTGTACGGTGGGCGCTTTTGCCATATTCGCAGCTTGCGCGCCGCTGGCCAATTGCCGCCGTAAACAGCGGATTTTGCAAAAGCGCTGCAAGCCTGCCCCATTTTCTTTGCAGATTCTTCTATAATAAGAGTATAGCCGCTATAGCGCTTTGTCAAGCAAAAAGCGCCAAAATTCCGTTACCTGCGCGCAAAAAGCCTGCAAAATACCGTTAAAAAGGATGCATCCACCCGCTAATCACAATACATCGAAATTTTACCGCAAAGTATTGACACGCAAGTGGCGATACGATATAATAATAAAGCTGTTAAAAAGTAAATATTCGGCACGATGCGGAATTGTGTAATGGTAGCACGACAGACTCTGACTCTGTTTGTGAGGGTTCGAGTCCTTCTTCCGCAACCAATGGCAGCAGCATTTGCTGCCATTCTTTTTCGGGGTATAGCGCAGATGGTAGCGCGCTTGGTTCGGGACCAAGAGGCCGGGCGTTCAAATCGCCCTACTCCGACCATTAAACCGCCGTGGGCTTTTGCCCACGGCGGTTTAATTTCGTTTAGGCGATTTGAATAGGCGCGGAGCGAACAAGGCGCAACGCGCCGCAGTAAGCGACAGAGAAACAGTGTAGTACACTGTTTCGAGCGCCGTGGTTCCTTATCGCCGCCCTACTCCGACCATAAAATCAGCACAGGTATTTGCCTGTGCTGATTTTATTTTTGAATGGCGATTTGAATAGCTGTCCGGTTGCGCAGCAATTCAGCCTCCGGTGGAGGCTGAAAGGACACAAGCGGTTTTGTGGCGCATCGCGCCGACAAAACGCGACCGAACGGGAGCGAGCTTCGGAGCGAGGCCGACCACAGGGAGGCAATAGTCGACAGAGAAACAGTGTAGTACACTGTTTCGAGCTGCGTGGTTCCTTATTGCCGCCCTACTCCGACCATTAAACCGCCGTGGGCTTTTGCCCACGGCGGTTTAATTTCGTTGATTTATTCAATAATGCACGGTAGCGCGTCCTTTCATCGGATTTGTTACCCTGTTTATGCAGCGCTTGATGACAACAGCGTACACAAAACCCCACTATCATTCCACAGCGAACACAGGCACAGCAAACCATATCATACTTGACATACGCCGCCAGCCGTGCCAAAAAGATATCCCCCGCGCATATTGCGCAGGGGATATCGTTTACTATTTTATCGTTCCGGCACCAAAAGGCCGTAGCTGCCGTTTTTGCGGCGATACACCACATTGATTTCATCCGATGCTGCATCGCGAAACAGGAAAAACTCGTGCCCGAGCATATTCATTTCCAAAATGGCTTCAACCACCGTAGAGGGCTTCACATAAAAATGCTTTTCGCGGATAACGTTATATGGCTCGTCCTCTGCGGGCTCCTCTTGCCCTGCCTCGTCCGCGATGGGCTGATGAATTTTATTTTCAAGGCGCTTGCGGTTTTTCACAATACGGCGCGAAAGCAAATCCACTGCTACATCCAGTGCATCTTCCATGCGGTCGGCCGATTTTTCGCAGCGCGTAACAAAGCCCTTGTCCTTGATTGTCACCTCCACGGTTTGCCAATCCTTCTCAACCGTAACGGTAATTTGCGCCTCCGCTTCCTGCGAGAAAAACTTGTTCAATTTTGAAAGCTTTTTCTCTGCCTTTTCAAGGAAATTTTCTTTCAAATTGACTTTTCGTCCTGTGCATGTGATCTTCATAGCAAAGCCTCCTTACTCTATGAGCAAGACGCAAAAGCGCGGCGCCGCGCGGCGGAACCCGCTGCCGAAAGCGTCCTTGCTTCTAGCTTTAGTATAGCACACAACATGCAAAATAACAATAAAAAATATAAGGAATTTACAGTTTATTTTTATTTTTATAGCAATTTATTGTGCAATGCGTATAGCAAAAAGCAAAAGAAAACCCCATAAAGCGAAAGCGCAATCGCAGCTCGCTTTATGGGGTTTTTGCGTATATTATCGGCCTCTGCGGGAATATCCGCCGCCACGGCGCGCCTCGGTGACGCGCTTTAAATCGGATATTTTTTCCTCGCTGCGGGTTTTAAACTGCGCCATCATATCCTCAAAGGTTGGCTCGCCCGCCACGGGGGCTGGTGTGCGCGGCTGCCATGTGCGGCCTTGATCGCTGCGCGGCTTCGGGCGCTCTAATGTGCGCTTAATAGAAAGCGCCACCTTGCCGTCCGGCGAAATGGAAAGCACCTTCACTTTTACCTCTTGCCCCTCACTTAGCACCTCGGAAAGCTCTTGAATATACTCGTTCGACACTTCGCTGATATGCACCATACCGGTGGAGCCATCAGCCATTTCCACAAACGCGCCGAATTTTTTAACGCCTGTTACCTTGCCCTCAACAATACTCCCTACTTCTAATGCCATTAACTGCGTTTACTCCTTTTTGTTATGAATATAAAACGCCACACGGCGCTAAAGACCTGTATTTATTTGCCGGACATATCCATAAAAATGCGCTCGTCCGGCCTTGCATAGCCCAGCTTGTCGCGGGCAATGCGCTCCACCAGCTCTGCTTCAGTGCTGGATTCCAGCACGCGCTGAATTTCCGTGTTTTGCGCCTTTTGCGTTTCAATTTCCGCAAGCACCGCGTTAAATTGATTGCGCCCTGCCACGATTTCCACCTGCGTAGTAATCAGCGACACCACCAAATATAAGCCGATTACACAAACGCCCAGCCTTAGCAGAACTGTAGTCAGCTTTGTTTTCTGTTGTGGTTTCGTATTTTGCATAGTGGCCGGCGTTCCTTTCAAAGGAAATTCAAATGCGATATGGGCTTTATGCGCACAAAGCGGATATTACATCTCATTTTGAATTATACAACACTTGTGACGGGTTTTGCAACTGTTTTGCGTGTTTTATCTTGGCTTTTTTTCGTTTGGCTTTGCTTTTTGCACGATGCGCTTCGCTTTTGCCTTTTACGTACAGAAAAAGCGGGCGCAGCGCGGCATGCCACAGCAATTTAAACGGCGCACAAAATGCAGTTTCCAGCACTTTTGCAAGCGCATGTAACGATGGGTGCAAACATAATCGCCACGCCAAATACCCCGCTAAAAGTGCCGCCATTGTGTACCAGCGCGGTATGCCGGAATAAAAGCGTGCCATTGCCGCGCTATAATATAAAATCGCGCCTAACACAAACACCAAAATGTCGCAAAACAGCACAATCGGCTTTGCCGAAGGCAGCACCATCCGCAAAAAAGAGTACACAGCGGCCAGCACAAGTCCCAGCCCGCCCGCATACAAAGCGTCCGCCGCGGCAAGCGGCAGCGGGATATGGGCAACCATTACTTCACCAGCCTTTTAAAAAACGGTTCGGCTTTTTCCTTTTTGGCAGCGTATTGCACATATTCGATTTCGCCCTGCACTTTCACTTCGCCTGTTTCCACAGATAGTTCACTGACATGAATATCCTTTCCGCCTACCACCAGCGTACCAAAGTTTGTTTCCATTGTGGCCGCAAATTCGTCGTAAGAGATAATGGATACAATGCCCGTGGCGCTTAAAAGGTGTCGGTTTTCAATGGCAAGGTGATGCGGCGCCTTTGCCGCCAAAAGAGTGGTGGGTTTTTCCGTAGTCATTTTTTCATCCATTCCTTTCCTGTTAAAATTGATTCCTATCACTTTGCTTAAAGCACAAATAGTCCATCAAAAGGAACGGATGTTTGCGCATAAGCGGCGTTTGTGCGCAAGCGGTGGGCGCTTGCGCTTTTTGAATGTATAGCGCGTTTTCCGCGCTACTATTCTACGCTATTTATACGCAAAAATGCTGCCGAATATAACCCTTTCGGGGCGGGCATCCGATGATATTATTCAGTTGACAAGCTTTCCCGCATATTCTGCGGCAAAGCCCGCGTGGCCGCGCAGACGCACAGCCTTTCGCGGCTTGGCATAAGGGTCATCCCGCGCTTTGCAAGTGGGGGCATAGAGATAGCCTAGCACCGATGCCCAAAAACGCAGCCTTGTTATGATTCGATAATCTCATACAGGAAGCTGGCGCTTATGCAAAAGCGATAGAGCGCCTAAGCCGTTATGATTCGATAATCTCATACATTTCTCTGGGCGCGTCCTTGCCTGTGGGCGTATCTGTAGACAGCACTTTAATAAAAACCGGCTTTGTGCCAAACTGTATTTCCACGATGTCGCCTGTTTTCACCGCATAGCTTGCCTTCACGCTTTTGCCGTTCACCGTGATGCGCCCTGCATCCGCCACCTCGTTTGCAACGGTGCGGCGTTTGATAACGCGGCTTACTTTCAAAAATTTATCAATGCGCATGGTATTCTCCTTTTTCTATATACTTTGCCCTGTATAGGCAGTGGATAAACGCCTATATTCCGGTGCCTATACGATTTGCGCTGGTATAAAAAATGGGATTGTTCTGCCAGGCAGAACAATCCCACAAAAAAGCAAAGCTTATTTCGCCACGGCGTCTTTCAGAGCCTTACCAGCTTTGAAAGCAGGAGCAGTGGTTGCCGGAATGGTGATTTCTTCCTTTGTGCGGGGGTTGCGGCCTTTGCGCGCGGGACGCTTGCGGGTTTCAAATGTGCCAAAGCCCACAAGAGCAACTTTGTCGCCGCTCACGAGTGCGCTTGTAATGCCCTCAAGCACTGCAGCAACAGCCTTCTCGGCATCTTTTTTGGTAAGGCTAGCATCTGCGGCTACCTTTGCAATAAGTTCTACTTTTGTCATTTTAAAAAACCTCCGATAATTTTATGTTCACAGATAGAATCTGTAAAACCCGTTGTTTTGCTCTGATAGAGCGATAATATGTACGCGGCGCTTTAGCGCATGCTGTATGGCGCTTGCCGCTTTATCCAAAAGGTTTGCATGCATTTGCCGCTTTGCCCTATATGCGCTGCAAAGCTGCCTTGTTTGCTTCTTCGCACGGCGGTGCATCCTGCAAGGCTACCACGCGCGCGGTAAACGCGTCACTTGCATGGCCAAGCGCTTCCTCGGCATTGATTTTCAGCAGCCGCGCCACATGCGCTGTACCCAGTAGCACATCGCCCAGCTCGTCCTTTTTTGCGGCATCCGTGCCATCGGCTATTGCCGCGCGCAGGTGTTGTATGCTCATCTCCAGCGCGTCCAGTGCCGCCGCGGGCGATGCAAATTGCACGCCGCAATCCCCCGCGCGTTTTGAAAGCTTTTCGGCGCGTAGCAAGGCGGGCAGGTTTTTCGGCACGCTGGAAAGATTGTCTTTTGCAGTTAAACGGCCTTTTTCGGCACGCTTTAAGGCCTCCCAGTTTTGCAGCACTTCGCCGCTTGTTTCGGCCACTACGTCGCCAAACACATGCGGGTGGCGGTATATCAGCTTTTTGCAAATGCCGTCCGTTACATCGCCAAACGAAAACGTGCTCGCTTCCGTTTCAATTTGAGCATGAAACGCCACTTGCAAAAGCACATCGCCCAGCTCTTCACAAAGCATGTGGCTATCGGCTTGCTCAATGGCGTCCGTTACTTCATACGCTTCTTCCAAAAAGTTCATCTTAATGCTTTCATGCGTTTGCTGAATGTCCCACGGACAGCCGCCATCGGGGCTGCGCAGCAACGCGACGATTTGCAAAAGATCCTGCATGTCATAGACGGATTTTTGTTCAAACTCTGCCAATACGACACGCCCCTTCCAGAAGCGCTGTGCGCTTTTTGGTTTACCTCATTGATTTTACCGCATTGCACAGCAGTTTGCAAGGGTTTTCCGCACTTTTGGCTAACTTTACAAAAATAAGTGTACAAAAAAGCAAATTACCGCAAAAAAGGCGCCAAAATGTCGCACTAATCGCTAAAATTGCCCGTGACACTGCCCTTTTTGCCCCTTATTATAAAGGCGGTTTTGTGTGGTTTAACGTTTGCTCCCGCACACAGTACAAAAGAGGGCATCCTCGTCCACCTCCGCGCCACACGTGTTGCAAAGATTTACAATTGTGGCTGTTTGGCGTTTGCCGCCTGCGTTAAGGGCTTCAATTTGCGTTTCGATACGTGTGATTGCGTCTAAATAGCGTTTTACCAGCAGCGTGTTTTCCTGCTCTGTTTTATAAAGCGAGTGTATTAACGCGCCTAGCTGGCGCTGGGCTTTTGCAAGACGATTTTCCAGCGCGATTAAATCCACTTGCTTTTTGCCTTTCGATGCAAGCTCCCCTGCCGCGCGCCCCGCGCCCGTTAATGCCTCTGCGGATGCCGCCGCAAGCCGTTCAATCACTGTCATACAATGCCTCTTTCCCCGCCGATGGCGGTATCTTTTTCCGAGCGGATGCCCGCAAAATGCACGCTTGGCCCTTTATAATTTTTCCACGCCTTCAATCAGATATTTTTGCTGCTTAAATAGCAGCTCCACCACCAGCGAAAGATATTTCACTACAATGGCCAGCACCAAAAACACGCCAAAAAAGCCAAACGAAAGCACCAGCATCGTTGTAGTCCACCCCTCGATCGGGCGCCCGCTGAAATTGATTACTACCGTATATACAAGCTCCACAAGCGTGGCAAGTAAAAGCGCGCCCGATATGCCAAGCGAAAGCTTGTATGCCGCGTCGGTGTAAAGCGCCAGCGAGTTTACAGCCAGCGCCATGCGCGGGCCTTTGCGCTTACCCTGCTTTTGATTGGTATACAGCATGCCCACGGCAAGCCCGCTTGCCGCATATGCCGCCTTGCGATAAGGCATCGTTGCGGTAATGGCATGCACGCGATTAATTGCGCGGCGCGAAAGCACGCGAAAAATATCCGTTTGCAGCTTATATTTGGATTTGGAAGCCGAATTGAACAAGCGGTAAAACAAATTGCTGCCCAAATTGCGCGCGCGGCGCGGACAAACCGACACAATGTCGTGCCCCTCCAGCACCGTGTAATACGCTTTGCAAATCAGCTCTTCTTCATAGGATAGCATAAGCGTGTCAAATTCATACACAAAATCGCCGATGGCAAGGTCAAGCCCTGCATTCATGGCAAGCTCTACCCCTTGATAAATGCTCATATTCACAATGGTGATGGGTGCCTTGATGCCTGCTTCGCGCACAAATTCTTTGGCTTCCTGCACGCTGGCATCGCTGCATGCATCGTTGACCAAAATAATTTCATAAGTGGCAAAGGCTGCATCAAATTGCGCATATAGCCGCTGTAAAAACGGCTTTACCCGTCCGGCATCGTTGTGAATGTAGGCAACAGCCGATATAAAGTTTTTTTCTTTTTCCATCACAACACACCATCCAAATCATAAACTGTATTGATTTTACCCGACAAAACGCTTACAAACTTTGGTTCCTCGCACATTGTGCGGATCACCGTTGGGCGCGAATCATCAATTTCGCTGGCTTTCAAAATCGGCTTCATGCTGAATAGGCTTTTTTGATAGGTAAAGCCATATTCCTCTTTTAGATATTTGCGCGCAAGCTGGCTCATATACGGCCATGCCGAGGCGGGCTTTGCGGGGCACTCGTTGCAATTATACAAGCTGCCTGGCGCGCAAAGGCCGCCGCTTTGGGCTTGGCAGGCAAACGTGGGCAGCGCGTCATAGCTGGTGACATGCGGCGTAAACGACACGCTTGTAAGCGAATGCATGCCCGTTTTGCCAAATGGCATTAAGGAAAAAAACGGGCCATCCATCACCGTGATGCCCACATCGTTTAAGCGCGCATCCACCGTGCAAAGGATAATCTCGCAAAGCTCGTATTTAATTTTAAACATCTCTGCCCCAATGAGGCTGTGCACATCGTTCACGCCTGCATATGTGGCGTTAAGGATATAGGGTGTTTGATATTGCGCCGCGTTTTGCGTTGTTACCTGCCACACGCCATCCGCCTTTACGATGCTTACGGGGCGCTGGCCGCATTGCAGCTCCACACTGGGCAAGGCGGCAATTTCGCGCAAAAAATAGTCCCGCAGCAGCATGGCATCATAGGTATATTCTCTTGTAAGAAACGCGCCGTCGCACATGCCCGCATTAAAATATTTGGTAGTGGCAATCTCCTCGCAGCGAATGTGCGCCGCATTACAAAAGCGGCTAAACTCTTGCGCATTTGTCCAGCTATAGGCAGCGCTGGTGGCATATACCTGATCAAAGCTATCCAAAAGGCAAAACGGATAATCCGCGCAAAACCGTTCAAAATATTGAGCGCTTTTAATAGCGGTAGAATAGCTGCGCGGATAATGATAGCCCATATGCACCCTCGCTTGGTTAATATACGTGGCGCGCATAAAGGGCGCGGCGTCCCGTTCAAGCACCAGCACGCGCTGGCCTTGCATGGCACAATGCCGCGCCGCATAAAGGCCGTAAAGCCCCGCACCGAATATAATTTTATCGTAAGTCAAGGCTGTGCCTCCTTCATGAAACTGTGCCTGTAAACAGGCACAAAGATACTGCCCATCCGGCACATTGCCGCGCAAAGCGCTTTCGCCCCAAAAGGCCGTATGCCTCTTGCACGTAGGGTAAATCCCCTGCGCTTAGTTAGCTGCGCTTTCGGGCTTTAGCAGATGCCTGCACATTTATGGATTGTATGCGCCTTTTGCATTTGCAAACAGCACGCGCAACAATTCTCGATTGCCCGCGAAGCCTTTAATTTTGGTGGGTGTGGGCTGCCCCTTTGGATATACGCGCTCCACTGGCACTTCACACGTGCGCATGCCCAGCTGCGACGCACGCACCGATAAGTACGCCAAAAGCTCATATCCCATAAAGATATCGCGCAAGGGCTGCACCGCATCGTGCAAAAGATAGTTTGCCGAATAAGCGCGAAACGCATTGGTGGTATCGGTAAAACGCGCATGCGCAGTAAGGCTGATAACAGGCGCATGGATACAGCGCACCGCAATATAGCGCGCAAGCGGCGTATTCTCGGCTTTGCCGCCTTTCACAAAGCGGCTGCCCTGCACAAGGTCATATCCTTCGCGCAGCTTTGCAATCAATAGCGGCACGGATTCAATGCTGTCTTTATTATTACCATCTATGGTGATAATGCCCGTATAGCCGCGCTGCAAAGCATAATAAATCCCCATACGCAGCTGTGCGCCCTGCTTGCCAGGCCCCAGCTTTGTTAAGCACGCCGCAACGGGCAGTGTTTTCAGCGTTTGTGTTTCCATAGAGCCATCGGTAGAGCCGCCATCACACAGGATGATGTCTGCATATTTATCAATCAGTGCCGCTTTGGCGCGTTGCAGCTCTGCGTGGATGCGCTCGCCTTCGTTAATCACGGGAATCAGCACGCAATATTCGCTGCTTTTTCCACGAAATACCTGCGCTGAAAAAGCGGGCACACCGCTGATATCTTGATAAATCATTGAAAAACCTCCGCTAAATATTCAGCCGTTTCGCGCACTTGTGCAAAGCTTTGTGTGGCCATTTCAGCAGACACAAAGCCACCATACCCGCCGCCTTGCAGCACCGCCGCCAGTTCCTTGTGCGCCGCGCGCCGCGCAATGGGCGCAAGCGCAGGCTCGCTGATATGCACATGGCTTACAAGGTCCAGATGTTTATCCAGTGTTGCCAGGCTTTCCCCATTCATCAGCACCGTGCCAAAATCGTAATTCACTTTTAAATGCGGAACAGTTTGGGCAAAAGCAAATGCAGCTTCACTGGTATTGATAAAATTGGTGCCGTACACGGGCGCGTTTGCTTCAAGGGCAATGGCCGTGCCGTGCGCGTTTGCAAAGGCCGCGATATGCGCAAAAAACGGCTGTGCATCCGCTACGCTTTTGCCATCCGGCACATTGCGGTTTTTGGGGCAGCCAAACACCATGCTTTTGCAGCCGATGGCCTGCGCAAACAAAATAGCCTTTTCGGTATACTGCGTAAGCCGCGCTGCATCATCCGGCACAAAAATATTGCCCTGCATGCCATACCAAATGCTTTGCATTGATGCAATGCAAAGGCCATACTGCGCGTGCAGCGCCGCTGCTTTTGTGGCGGCTGCGGCGCATTGATCATACGGCGCATCGCCCACAAAGCGCGTAGGCGCAATTTCAAGGCCCTCATAGCCCAAGCGCATCAAAAGCCCGTAGGCCGTTTCATCGTCCTCGGGCAAAAAGCCGATATTAGAAAAAGAAAGCCGCATGAAACCCTCCTCGGCACAGTTTTGCACCGCGCTGAAAAATTAGACGTATTATTGTAATTCTCTCACGAAAGAGGCTATTTCGTCAAGTATTTCCTGCTTATTATATAGATATCCGCCCGCGCCGTGATAAAGCGTGTCGTAAACCGAGCGCATATCATACTGCACAGGCTCTGCGGGCAATTCATTGCAAAAGGCCCCGCCTTTCGTAAGATGTGCGTATAGCTCGGCGGCGGCAATGGGCTCGCAGGCAATATTTAAAAGCGTGAGGTTGGCCGCAAGCGCCCATGCAATATCCCGCCACAGATTGGATAAATCGTAAAATTGATAACACGCGCGTGAATCGGTAAACGAAAGCGCGTTAAAATCATTTGCCTCAAAAAACGCACGCAAAGCAGCTTTTTCGTCTGCGCTCGTGTCGAAAAGCTGATAAAATCCGTTTTTGGCGGGGGCATACAGCCGCTGCACAAGCGCAGATTTTTTCGATAGCTCGGCATATTTTTCGCTTTTCAGCATACCCGGCGTGCTGGTGATCAAATCATAAATAAAATTCTTTTTCAAGCCCGCGCCAAAAAGGCCTGGTAAACGGATAATTAGCGCATTGGGATATTTGTCCCGCACAAGCGCTTCTAAATGCGCGCGATTTTTGCCATAGGCCTGCATGCCTTGCTGCACGATAGGCGTTTTTTCGTCTACCTTGCAGGGGTTTTGATACACATCCACCGTGCTGATAAGCACCAAGCGCTGCGGCTGTATGGCACAAATGTTTGCAAATGCGGCCTCGCACAGTGCCAAATCCTCTTGCGGCGCTGTGTTGGCAAGATATTTTGCCGCGGGCAAGCCCGCATAAATAAGAAGCTCCGGCTTTTGGCCGAAGGCTTCTTGAATATTTTTGGAATTGTAAAGGCCGTCAAACGGGTGCGAGGCGGCAATATTTCCGCCCACAAAGCCCGTATAACCCACAAGTGCGTTTTTCATCTGCATTGCTCCTATTGATTGATATGGTTATTGCCGTGCGGCTTCCTTGCGCTCGTATCCGCCGCCGATTACCACGCGCAGCTTGCTTTCCACCACGGCATTGGCCTGTGCGGCCTGCTTGCGGGGCTGAGAGGGATAGCCCCTTTGGGGCTGCGGCGCGCGCTGTGCATTTGCGTACGCGGGGCGTTTTTGTGCATAGGTTTGCGGCATCATAGACGGGGCATTCATGCCGTAAAGGT
>RRZT011507322.1_pt1 | contig 16400 bp, 18 predicted proteins | sample 2165551 | NCBI WGS metagenome assembly RRZT01 (sample SAMN10456910, study PRJNA506462) | wastewater metagenome | biome: wastewater; feature: sludge; material: wastewater sludge; isolation source: wastewater sludge with Escherichia coli K12::gfp cells carrying plasmid... | place: USA: Moscow, Idaho...
AACGCACTTGCAGTTGATGCTCACCGGCACTGACTTGAAAGTAACGCGCATCGATAACCTTATTGCCATCCATACGTTGCGCTGAAAGCCTTTGCCCTGCCTGTGACAGCACATCAATCCACGCCATACTTGGATCATGCTCAGGCAGCGGTGCCGCACAAGCATTACAGCTCACCAATAATGCTGCACTCGATATAGATTTCAACCACATCTACAGTCTCCTCTATGATAGCTTTTAACCAAAGAACCAATAACAAACACTGATTGCCGCAATCACGCCGGCCAGTTCAGCCAGCAACGCGCACCCCACAGCATGGCGCGCACGCTGGATACCCACTGCTCCAAAGTACACAGCCAGTACATAGAAAGTGGTTTCAGTACTGCCTTGAATGGTTGCGGCAACCAATGCAGGGAAGCTATCTACACCCTGGCTTTGCATGGTTTCAATTAACATCGCCCGCGCGGCACTACCAGAGAATGGTTTAACCATCGCGGTGGGCAGCGCATCAACAAAACGCGAATCCCATTGCAGCCAATCGACTAACCAACGAATGCCATCTAAACCAAACTCGAGCGCTCCGGAAGCGCGCAATACTCCGACAGCACATAGCATAGCGATTAAGTACGGCAGTAACTCTTTAGCGACCTGAAAGCCTTCTTTAGCACCTTCAATAAAGGTTTCGTAAACGGGTACTTTACGGATCATGCCCAACACCAAGAAACTCATGATGATGCCAAACAGAGTTAGATTGCCCAGCAAAGACGATAAACTTGCTAATGCGGTTGCACTTAAGCTGCCTAATAGCGCCATAAACAAACCGAGTAGCAACGCACAAGGGATGAGGTAGGCTAAAACCACTGGGTGCCAAATCCGTAAGCGCTGCATAAAGGCTACGGATAACAGTCCAACTAAACTCGATGCGCTGGTGGCTAATAATATCGGCAAAAACACTAAGGTGGGATCAGCTGCTCCTTGCTGGGCTCGATACATAAAGATGGTGACCGGCAGCAAGGTTAACGATGAAGCATTCAAAACCAAGAATAGTATCTGCGCATTACTGGCAGTGGTCGCAGAAGGATTGATCTCTTGTAAGGCGCGCATGGCTTTAAGGCCAATGGGCGTGGCGGCATTATCTAAGCCCAAGCCATTGGCAGCAAAGTTTAAGGTAATTAAACCCAATGCCGGATGTCCGCGCGGCACCTCTGGCATCAGTTTGGCAAACAACGGCCCGAGCAGTCTAGCCAAGAGATCGACTAAACCTGCTTTTTCAGCAATCTTTAGAAAGCCCAACCACAAGGTCAGAGTGCCAAACAGCAGGAGCATGACATCCACCGATAGCTTGGCCATATTAAACAGGCTTTCTACCATCGCCGCCCACACACCCGGATCACCACCGAACCAGCGCACCAGCCCAGCAATACTGGCAACGATAAAGAAACTCAGCCATAAGCCATTTAACATGCAAGGTGCTCCTAGGGTTAACGGCTCATTTGTGTGGTCAGAGCTAACAGCATTGCTGCTGTTTGCGCATCCGGCTCACCGTCATAAACATCTGGTCGGTACTTCATTTGAAAAGCGGCAAGAACATTGCGCGTTGCTTCATCCAGCTCACCATGCTCAGGTACGGCGTAACCCACTTTAGCCAAATGCTCTTGATACCAAGCTATTGAAGGCAACTGCTGAGTAAATACAGCTAAATTCATCGCTACCGCGTCTGGGTCAGGCCAGCGAATTAAACCCTCTTGTGCAAGGCGCTGCCATGGAAAAGCAGGACCTGGATCAACTTTGCGCTGTGGTGCAATGTCACTATGGCCGACCACACTGTCAGCCGTTAAACCATGTCTTTGCATAATGTCTTTCAGTAGCAACACCAAGGCGTCAATTTGCTCGGCACTCCAAGGTTGCCACACTCGCCCTGCAGCTGTGTCGCTATAACCCTGATTAACCATTTCAATACCGATGGAACTGGAGTTCAGCCAAGTACGTCCATTCCACTGGCTGTTACCGGCATGCCAAGCCCGTCGGTTTTCATCGACCAAACGATAAATCGTCGCCGGTTGTTCAGCAATCAGATAATGACTGCTGACATCTTTTTGACTTAACAAATACAAAGAGCGTGGTAGGTCACTGGACGTGTAATGCAGCACAATAAACTGCACACGGCTGTCTTGCCCTACGGCTTGATAACTGTCATCAAGTTTCAGCCCACTACAGCCTGACAACAATAGGGTCGCAAACAACACCATGGGATATTTCATCTTCAACCTATTTTTATACCTAAAAGAAACCCTAAAGCCTGATACTTGCTAAAACTTAAAGGCGGCATTCTCACTGACCATGCACACGATACCTTGTTGACAGCAGCCTTTCAGTAGTTGCTCTATTATCACTGGTAACTCAACACTGTTCGTATCGCTTATTTTAGCTATGATCACGACTCAACAACCTCCAATAGAGCCTACAAGGACAATAATAATGAAAACTCTAACCGATCATTTGACACAGTATGCGGCCTATCACCGTGACCAACGCAATATCATCACTCACTTTATTGGTATTCCTTTAATCGTCGTGGCCGTCGCTATTTTACTCTCACGCCCAAACTTGATGATAAACGGACTATGGGTTTCCCCTGCCATGGCTGTCGCCATTGTTGCTGCTTTGTTTTATCTAAAGCTCGACCGCGCTTTGGGCGCATGTATGGCTCTATTACTTGCTCTGTGTGTGTGGCTGGGAATGTATTGCGCGCAATTGTCCACAGGTGCTTGGCTTGGCTGGGGTATTGGTAGTTTTATTGTCGGTTGGATTATTCAATTTATCGGCCACTACTATGAAGGCCGTAAGCCCGCTTTTGTCGATGATATTATGGGCTTAGCCATTGGTCCTCTGTTTGTCGTAGCAGAATTAGCTTTTCTGTGCGGACTGCGCAAACCTCTGCAAGAAGAAATTGAAAAACGTTTAAGCACACAGAGCAGGAAATAAGTGGGCAACTATTTAAATAAGCGTGAGTCTTACGGCTACAAAATAGATTAAGGATCTTATTATGCGTTACGACACTGACAGTCACACTCCCGTTATGGGGTACTTACTGTGGATCTTTGGTTTTTTAGGTTCGCATCGTTTCTATTATGGTAAACCTGTAACTGGCACCCTCTGGTTTTTTACTTTGGGCTTATTGGGTATTGGCTGGATCATTGATTTATTTTTAATCCCCGCTATGGACCGACAAGCCAACATGCGTTTTCACACTGGGCGCATAGATTACAACGTGGCATGGATACTTCTAACCTTTTTAGGTGTATTCGGTGTGCACCGCATGTATCAAGGTAAATGGATCACTGGGATTTTGTACCTATGCACAGGCGGCTTCTTCTTAATTGGTGTGCTCTATGATTTCTGGACCATGAACCAGCAAATCTCGATTAAGAATCAAATTTTTAACTCATCTTTTTAATAATCGACCGCGCTAATAAAAAAGCTGCTTAACGCGCAAAACGAGAAGCAGCTTTCAATGTTGATCCTTTCACTCAGCGCTTTTTCGGCCGCGCCCAGTTTTCTAAATTACGCTGACGCCCACGTCCTACCGCTAAAGCATGCGCGGGTACATCCGCCGTAATAGTCGAGCCAGCACCCGTGGTCGAGCCATCACCTAAATTCAGCGGCGCAACCAATGAACTGTTAGAACCGATAAAGACATCTTCGCCCATTATCGTCTTAAACTTATTAGCACCATCATAATTACAAGTAATAGTGCCAGCGCCAATATTGCTGCGCGCACCAATCTCACTGTCGCCTAAATAGGTTAAATGTCCAGCTTTAGCACCTTCACCTAAGCGTGTATTTTTAAGCTCTACGAAATTTCCCACATGAGCACGTGCAGCCAATACTGTTCCTGGGCGTAAACGTGCAAATGGACCACAATCAGCCCCTTCACCCACATCAGCACCATCTAAGTGAGTATTGGCTTTAATCACCGCACCGGCGCGCAAAATAGAGTCCTTAATCACGCAGTTGGGGCCAATTGAGACATTATCAGCAATTTCAACTTTACCTTCTAAAATCACATTTATATCAATCAATACATCGCGGCCGACACTGACTTCGCCACGCACATCAAAACGCGCGGGATCTAACAAAGTAACCCCTTGTGCCATCAATCGCCGTGCCGCACGTTGTTGATAATGACGCTCTAACTCCGAGAGCTGTAAGCGGTCATTGGCACCTTGTACTTCCATGGCATCACTGGCTGTTTCAGTAGCGACAGTTAAGCCATCGGCTACCGCCATGGCGATAATATCGGTGAGATAATACTCACCTTGCGCGTTGCTGTTGGAGAGTCGGCCGAGCCAATCAATTAAACGTTGACGAGGTGCCGCAAGAATACCGGTATTGCCTTCACAGATGTTTAACTGCTCAGGGTTGGCATCTTTATGCTCAACAATGGCTTGAACAGCGTTTGCTTGGTTACGAACAATGCGACCGTAACCCGCTGGATTAGCCAAGTTAACCGTCAGCAGCGCCATGCTGTCGGCACTTAAATGGCTCAGCAAACTTTGTAGGGTAGCACCTTCAATCAAAGGCACATCACCGTACAGCACTAAGGTATTCTCAGCTTTTAAGTGAGGAATGGCTTGAGCAACAGCATGACCTGTACCCAACTGTTCACTCTGCAGGACAAAATTCACATCAGCAGCGGCTAATTGTTCACGCACCAAGTCAGCACCATGTCCAATGACCACTTGAATACTGGTAGGTTTTAAACTGCGCGCAGTTTGCAGAACATGGGCCAACATGGATTGACCGGCGATCGGGTGTAACACTTTGGGTAACGCCGAACGCATGCGCGTACCTTGGCCAGCGGCGAGAATAACAATATCCAGCGACATGCTATACATCCTATATAAAATTAAATAGCGCTTAAAATATGAAAAGTAAGCAATAAAAAAAGGGCAGCCTTAGGCTACCCTTTTTCAGTGTTACGATGAAGCTAGATTTTCTTATCGGCGAACATTTTTACGCAGTTCGCTGATCGTACGCAGTTGCGCTGCCGCTTCTGCTAAACGTATTGCTGCTGCTGCATATTCAAAATCAGCTGATTGATTCTGAAGTTCTTGCTCTGCAGCTTTTTTAGCTTCAAGGGCTGCAACTTCATCAAGGTCAGCAGCACGAATTGCTGTGTCTGCTAAAACCTTAACAGTGTATGGCTGTACCTCGATAAAACCACCAGAGATGTAATACACCTCTTCTGTGCCACCCTGCTTAATCACCCGGACCGGGCCCGGCTTGATTGTCGAGATCAGTGGTGCGTGACCAGGCAAAATACCCAAATCACCCATGTGACCATGAGCGATGACCATTTCGACCCGACCCGAGAACAACTCTTCTTCTGCACTAACAATGTCACACTGGACTGTTCTGCTGGCCATATAAATCGCCTCAGTTTTTAGGCGGAGCGGATGCCAATGCATCCGCTGCCATATTGCTTACCATTAAGGTTCGCAAATTACATTTTGTTCGCTTTTTCAACGGCTTCGTCGATGGTACCGACCATGTAGAACGCTTGTTCTGGCATGTCATCGTAGTCACCGTTCAAGATACCTTGGAAACCACGGATGGTTTCTTTCAGCGAAACGTACTTACCAGGCGAACCGGTGAAAACTTCAGCCACGAAGAATGGCTGAGACAGGAAGCGCTGGATTTTACGTGCACGAGATACTAACTGCTTATCTTCTTCAGACAGCTCGTCCATACCAAGAATCGCAATGATATCTTTCAGCTCAGTGTAACGCTGCAATACATACTGAACACCACGAGCACAGTCATAATGCTCTTGACCGATAATTGCGGCATCAAGCTGACGTGAAGTTGAGTCCAGTGGGTCAATTGCAGGGTAGATACCCAAAGATGCAATGTCACGTGACAGAACAACGGTGGCATCCAAGTGCGCAAACGTAGTGGCTGGAGATGGGTCAGTTAAGTCATCCGCAGGTACGTAAACGGCTTGAATTGAAGTAATAGAGCCTGACTTAGTAGAGGTAATACGCTCTTGCAGAACACCCATTTCTTCAGCCAATGTTGGCTGGTAACCTACTGCTGAAGGCATACGGCCTAACAGTGCAGATACTTCAGTACCGGCCAAGGTGTAACGGTAAATGTTGTCAATAAACAACAGTACGTCACGACCTTCATCACGGAACTTTTCAGCCATGGTCAAACCTGTCAAAGCAACACGTAAACGGTTACCTGGTGGCTCGTTCATTTGACCGTAAACCAGCGCTACTTTATCGAGAACGTTGGAGTCTTTCATCTCGTGATAGAAGTCGTTACCTTCACGAGTACGCTCACCAACACCAGCAAATACTGAGTAACCGCTGTGCTCGATAGCAATGTTACGGATCAATTCCATCATGTTCACGGTTTTACCAACACCGGCACCACCGAACAGACCAACTTTACCACCTTTAGAGAACGGGCAAATCAGGTCAATAACCTTAATACCTGTTTCTAGAACTTCGTTGCCGCCCGCTTGTTCTGCATAAGAAGGTGCAGCGCGGTGAATACCCCAGCGCTCTTCTTCGCCAATTGGACCGGCTTCGTCGATTGGGTTACCCAAAACGTCCATGATACGACCGAGGGTTTTAACACCTACAGGTACAGTAATTGGACCACCTGAGTTAACCACTTCTAGACCACGTTTTAGACCTTCGGTCGAACCCATGGCAATAGTACGTACTACACCGTCACCCAACTGCTGTTGAACTTCTAGTGTAGTTTCAACGCCCTGTACTAACAGAGCGTCATAAATGTTCGGTACCTGTTCGCGTGGGAATTCCACGTCGATGACGGCGCCGATAATTTGAACGATACGTCCGCTACTCATATCTGGTTCCTCTGAATATTTGAACCGTTCTTAAACCGCGGCAGCGCCGCCGACGATTTCTGAAATTTCTTGAGTGATCGCTGCTTGACGAGCCTTGTTGTAAACCAATTGTAGGTTATCAATAAGATCGCCAGCGTTATCTGTTGCATTTTTCATCGCAATCATTCGAGCTGCTTGTTCGCATGCTGAGTTCTCAACAACCGCTTGATACACCTGAGATTCGATATAACGAACAATCAGAGCATCCAGTAATTCCTGGGCACCTGGTTCGTAAATGTAATCCCAAGAGCCAAGACGATCGCCTTCAAGCCCTTCATCAACCGCCAGTGGCACTAACTGCTCAACTGTTGGTTTCTGCGTCATAGTATTCACAAACTTGTTAGACACTATGTATAAGCGATCAAGACGACCTTCAGCGAAGCCATCCAGCATTATTTTAATACTGCCAATTAAGTCAGTAATTGCTGGCTGCTCACCGAGATCAGTGATTGCTGCAACGACATTGCCACCATAACTACGGAAAAAACTTACACCCTTTTTGCCGATCACACAGAACTCTGCTTGAACGCCATCTTGTTGTAAGCCCTTCATATTATTAATCAGGGCCTTGAACAGGTTAAAGTTCAGACCGCCGCATAGACCACGGTCGGTTGACACGATGATATAACCCACGCGTTTAACCGGACGCTCGACCATGAATGCATGCTTGTACTCGGCATTGGCTTCAGCTAAATGGCCAATGACCTGACGAATTCGCTCTGCATAAGGACGGCCAAGATTCATGCGCTGTTGTGCTTTGCGCATTTTACTGACCGCCACTTTTTCCATGGCACTTGTAATCTTTTGCGTACTTTTGATGCTCGCAATTTTACTGCGAATCTCTTTTGCGCCTGCCATTTGTCACCCTTCAGGTTAAGCAAGTAGGGGCTTTAACACCCCCACTGCGGCTTACCAGCTCTGAGTGGCCTTAAACTTCTCGATACCTTCTTTAATAGAAGCATCGATATCGTTATTAAAGTCACCCTTCTCATTGATCTTCGCCATTAATTCAGCGTAGTCACGTTTGAAGAAGGCCAACAAGGCTGCCTCGAAAGCACCCACTTTATTAACTTCAACGTCAGTCAAGTAGCCACGTTCCGCAGCATACAAAGACACAGACATATCAGCGATAGACATTGGTGCGTACTGTTTCTGCTTCATCAGCTCAGTCACACGTTGACCATGCTCAAGCTGCTTACGCGTAGCTTCATCTAAGTCAGAAGCAAACTGAGCAAAGGCCGCCAATTCGCGGTACTGAGCCAGCGCGGTACGAATACCACCGGAAAGCTTCTTAATAATCTTAGTTTGAGCAGCACCACCAACACGCGATACCGAAATACCAGCGTTTACTGCTGGGCGGATACCTGAGTTAAACATTGCTGACTCAAGGAAGATCTGACCGTCAGTAATAGAAATTACGTTGGTTGGTACGAACGCTGATACGTCACCGGCTTGGGTTTCAATGATTGGCAGCGCGGTTAAAGAACCGGTTTTACCTTTCACTGCACCTTTAGTGAACTCTTCAACGTACTCTTCAGATACACGTGATGCACGCTCCAATAAACGACTGTGGAGGTAGAACACGTCACCTGGGTAAGCTTCACGTCCTGGCGGACGACGTAGCAACAAAGAAATCTGACGGTAAGCAACAGCTTGCTTAGACAGGTCATCGTAAACGATCAACGCATCTTCACCACGGTCACGGAAGTATTCACCCATGGTGCAACCAGAGTATGGTGCTAAGTATTGCAGTGCAGCAGATTCAGATGCACTTGCAGCAACCACGATGGTATTGCTCAATGCACCCGCTTCTTCAAGTTTGCGTACTACGTTAGCAATGGTTGATTGCTTCTGGCCAATGGCCACGTAGACGCACTTAATGCCGCTGTCTTTTTGATTAATGATGGCATCGATAGCCAGAGCCGTTTTACCAATCTGACGGTCACCAATAATCAACTCACGTTGACCACGGCCTACAGGAATCATCGCATCGACCGATTTGTAACCTGTTTGCACAGGCTGATCGACCGATTTACGCCAAATTACGCCTGGTGCAACTTTCTCAACTGCATCAGTTAACTGGGTTTCGACTGGACCTTTGCCATCAATTGGATTACCCAATGCATCAACAACGCGACCTAACAGTTCTGGACCAACCGGAACTTCAAGGATACGTCCTGTACATTTGGCACTCATACCTTCGGTTAAACCGAATGCACTACCCAAAATTACAGCACCAACGGAGTCACGCTCCAAGTTGAGTGCCATACCAAAAATACCACCAGGGAATTCAATCATTTCACCGTACATTACATCGGCTAAGCCGTGGATACGTACGATACCGTCAGACAAGCTGACGATTGTGCCTTCATTACGGGCTTGCGCAGATACATCAAGCTTAGCAATACGCTGCTTGATGATCTCGCTAATCTCGGAAGGATTCAGTTGCTGCATGCCATGCCCCTCAAATCAGGATTTCAACGCTTCGGCTAACTTATTCAGTCTGCCGCGGATCGAACCGTCAATAACTAAGTCACCAGCACGAATGTGCAAACCGCCAATTAAAGCGGGATTTACAGTCGCTTTGGGTTCAACGGTACGATCAAGCCGCTTGGATAAGGCGGCAGCCAGTGTTTGGAGTTGTTCTGCGCTCAGTTCAAAAGCAGACTGTACTTCAACTTCTACGGTACGATTTGCTTCAGCTTTAACAGCTTCAAACATCTCTTGTACTGTAGGCAGTAAAGTCAAACGGCCATTCTCGCCAAGAACACGAAGAAAGTTGCCGAATGTTTCGTCGATATTGTCTTCGCACATTTGCTTTAGAAACGCGACCTTGCCTTCACGAGTGAGCTTAGGATTAGCTAACTCACTAATAATGGCTGGCTCAGTTACCGCAGCTGCAGTTAATGCCAACATCGCAGACCAAGCGTCAACTTGACCTGCAGCCGAAGCAAACTCATATGCTGCTTTTGCGTAAGGTCGAGCAAGCGTATTGATATTCAGCATCGCTTGCCTCGCTTAAAGTTGTGCGGCCAATTGTTCGACCAGTTGATTATGAGCGCTTGCATCCACAGACGAACCGAGGATTTGTTCCGCACCCGCAACCGCTAATACTGAAACTTGTGCACGAAGCTCTTCTTTTACGCGATTTACTTCAAGATCAATCTCTGCTTTGGCATTAGCAATCAAGCGGTCACCTTCGGTGCGCGCAGTTTGCTTTGCTTCTTCAACAATTTCACTTGCAGTTTTATTCGCTTTTTCAAGAATTTCTAAAGCTGTTTTCTTCGTATCACGCAACATTTCTGTCGCTTTTTCTTGAGCAAGCTTTAGATCGCGCTCAGCACGTCCAGCTGCATCTAAACCTTCAGCAATTTTCTTCTGGCGAGCATCCATGGCACCGGTAATCGGAGGCCATACAAATTTCATGCAAAACCAGACAAAAATAGCGAAGGCAATCAATTGACCAATAAGCGTCAAATTAATATTCACTGATCTACCTCATGCTATTTCGTTGTTTATCATAAAGATAACTTCGCGCAGTAAAAATTTACTACGCGATGAAATCGCTAGATCAGCCTGCCATACCTGGAGCTACAACGAAAATCAGGTACATAGCCATACCAACACCAATCATTGGAACGGCGTCAAGCAGACCAGCCATGATGAAAGTTTTAGTTTGTAATTGTGGTGCCAATTCAGGCTGACGCGCTGTTGATTCAAGCAGTTTGCCACCTAAGATAGCAAAGCCCAGACCAGTTGCTAATGCGCCCATACCGAGGATGATGGCGGCAGCGATAATTACGATTTCCATAGTTACTCCTAGAGTTTTAAGTTTTCAAGTTTACAGTTAAAGTTTTTTGGATCAACGCCCGCTTTCGCGTCAATGGCTTTCTTCGTGGGCTGAACTCAGATAAACGATGGTCAGCACCATAAAGATAAAGGCCTGTAAAGGAATCACCAGAATATGGAAGATTGCCCATGGCCCATAAAGCGCCCACTGTACGTAAAACGGCAGTAGCGCAATCAGGATAAACACCACTTCACCAGCATACATGTTACCAAACAGACGTAAGGCAAGGCTTAATGGCTTGGTAAACAGACCCAATAACTCAAGGAACAAGTTAAACGGAATCAGCGACCAGTGTTTAAAAGGGGTAAACGATAGTTCCTTAACATAACCACCGGCGCCTTTAATCTTAATGCTATAGAACACAATTAAGAAGAATACACCAATAGAAATGCCGAACGTGGCGTTTGGATCAGCGGTAGGTACATACTTAAAGTATTCAATGCCTACTGCTGCAGCTAAAGTTGGAATCACATCAATTGGAATCCATTTTAAGCTGTTCATTAGCAAGATCCACATAAAAACGGTCAGTGCTAATGGAGCAATCAGTGCGCTACGACCGTAAAAGGTGTCGCGAACCATATTTTGTACGAACTCAACAACAACCTCAACGAAGCCTTGTAATCCTGTAGGTACGCCTTCGTTGGCTTTAACAGCCACACGACGGAATAAAAACAGAAAAATAAAGCCCATCAGCAATGACATTGCCATGGTGTCCACATGGATCGCCATAAAGCCCATGTCACTGGCTTGCTGTGCAGTTTCTGCAAACTGCCATTTACCGTCTAACTTACCGTAGGTAAGGTTTTGTAAGTGGTGCTGAATATATCCAACAGAGTCTTGTGCCATAAATGCCTCAACCGCTCAACGCTTTAGAAAGCTTTTCGTCAAAAGAAGTGATGTTGCAGAGGTCATCTGCACCAAAATATAACCAACGAACACAGCCAGCACGTTCAGTGGTTTCACCCCCAAGAACAGCACTGCAAAAAGCACTGCTGTAAGAATTAACTTACCCATTTCACCTGTCCAAAATGACTGGACAATGACACCAATGGAACGCGCACCAAAGTATTGAAATGCTTTGTAGGTGAAATACACGTTCGGTATCAATGCAGTTAACCCGCCAAACCAAGCTGAGTATGCTGCCTGCCATCCTTGCAATAACCAAAATAGCAATCCGCTCAAAACAGTAACCACAGCCTGCAGTATGATTACGCTAAACATGGGCTGTCGATGAAATGCAACTCTATTTCGATATGCCAATGTTATGCCTGATTCCTTTGCTACTTTTCTATTTTGAAACGGATAGCAACAAAATTGCGCGCAGAGTATAGGTTGCTAACGCTGCCCGTTCAACTGCCATATGGTATTTTACGACCAACAGCTATAAATTTTTACCTAATATGCGCTAAAACGCCCTGCAATTCTTCTAGATTGCCATAACTGATAACCAGTTGACCTTTACCTTTTCGTCCCTGTTTAATCTGTACTTGCGTACCTAAACGTTCAGCCAATTTTAACTCTAAGCGTTTAACATCAGGATCAGGTGCTACTTTTTCTTTGCTTGGCTTATCTTCTTGCATATTACGAACCAAAGCTTCGGTTTGTCGCACTGTTAAAGCTTTTGCGACAACATGTCGCGCCGCCTCAACTTGTTGTTCGGCGGGCAGCCCCAATATGGCTCTGGCATGTCCCATTTCCAGATCACCATGCGCCAATAGCGTTTTCACTTCATCGGGTAAACCTGTTAAGCGTAATAAATTCGCCACGCTGGCTCGAGACTTACCCACAGCATTGGCAACTTCTTGCTGGGTCAACTCAAATTCTTTTTGCAGGCGTTGCAAAGCAACGGCTTCCTCAATCGGGTTTAAATCTTCACGCTGAATATTCTCGATCAATGCCATTGCAATCGCGGCTTCATCGCTAACATCTCGCACTAATGCTGGGATGGTTTTTAAACCTGCCAGTTTTGATGCACGCCAGCGGCGTTCACCAGCAATAATTTCGTAGGTGTTTTTAGCGACTAAGCGCACCACTATGGGCTGCATGACGCCTTGCGCTTTAATTGATTGCGCCAATTCTTCAAGACTGGCCTGATCCATATCGCCACGTGGTTGATATTTACCAGGTTGCACAGCGTTTAAACTAAGATGCTGCAACTCACTGGCATCGGCTTGCACTGCTTGTTCTTGCAAAGTATTGGCCGTAGCACTGCCGAGTAATTCATCAAGTCCTCGTCCGAGACCGCGTTTTTTAACCGCCATAATAATTCCTTATGTGCGTGTTGAAGCACGCTGACTGGCGCGCTGGCGGCGTGATAACTCGCCAGCCAGCGCTAAATAAGCTAATGCCCCACGCGACTGTTTGTCGTAAGCCAAAACGGGCAAGCCATGGCTGGGTGCTTCGGCTAAACGCACGTTACGTGGGATGACCGTGTCATATAGCGTATCGCCAAAATGTTCCTTAAGCTGCTCTGCGACATCATTGGTCAAACTCAAACGCGGATCATACATGGTTCGTAAAATACCTTCTATTTGCAGTGCAGGATTAAGCTCTGCAGCAATGCGTTTGATACTGCCAATCAAGTCGGTTAAGCCTTCCAAGGCAAAGTATTCACATTGCATCGGGATAATGACACCGTCCGCCGCTACCAAGGCGTTAATGGTCAGCATGCTTAAAGATGGCGGGCAATCGATCAAAATATAATCATAATTACCACGTACGGGCTGCAAAGCATCCAATAAACGTCGCTCTTTATTAGGTAAATCCAGCAATACCACTTCAGCAGCGGTTAAATCACGGTTGGAAGGTAATAACTGATATCCACCGTGTTCAGAAAACTGCATAACATCAATTAAATCAGCATCGCCGGTTAAAACATCTAGCACTGAGTGTTGCAAACTGTGTTTATCAATACCACTGCCCATGGTGGCATTGCCTTGTGGATCAAGGTCAATCAATAGCACATGACGGCGCGTGGCAACTAAGGAGGCAGCCAAGTTAATACAGGTTGTGGTTTTACCGACACCGCCTTTCTGGTTGGCAATTGCCAAGACCTTGCCCATATTATCTCCTAAGTTATGGCTGACGTTGCAAGATCAATAAATGCCGCTGCCCTTGGCAACCAGGCACTTTAAGAATCTGACAACTGTTGAGTCGAAAATCCTCTGGCAATGCCTGCAACTCATCATCAGGATGCACGCCTTTCATCGCCAACCAATGACTGTTTACGTCACCAAGATGACGGGTCCAATTGGTAAAATCTGCCAACGAACTGAATGCTCGCGAGATAATGCCAGAGAATGCACGTTCCGGGGTAAAAGCTTCAACGCGATTGTGGATAACTTCAAGGTTATCCAACTTTAACTCCAATTTCACTTGAGTTAAAAAACGTGTTTTTTTACCGTTGGAATCCAGCAGAGTAAATTTTCGCTTGGGAAAAATAATCGCTAAGGGCACACCGGGCATGCCCCCGCCACTGCCAACATCCAGCCAATCATTGCCATAGGGTTCAACGTACTGAACAACACTAAGACTGTCGAGCAAATGCCGCGAGACCATTTCGTCCGGATTACGTACGGCGGTTAAATTGTAAGCTTTATTCCATTTAATCAATAACGCTAAATACTGCAGTAATTGCTGTTTTTGTTGCTCACTTAAAACCACACCGAGCTGCTGCGCGCCCTCAATCAACTCTTGTGCATGCTGTGGACTGACGCTCATGAATCTGCTTGCTCCAAATTATTGCTGGCTTTGCGTTTTTTTAAATGTACTAGCAACAAAGAAACGGCGGCCTGAGTAACCCCAGGAATTCTTGATGCTTGGCCTAACGTTTCAGGGCGAGCTGCAATCAGCTTTTGCTGAATTTCTTTGGATAAACCAGAAATTGCCGCATAGTCGATATCAGCGGGCAACTTCACTGCTTCGCTGGCACGCATTTTTTCGATGTCGTCTAATTGACGATCTAAGTAACCCGCGTATTTGGTTTTGATTTCTAATTGTTCAGCAACCAGTTCATCGTCGATGCCACCACCGGTGACCGCCACCAAATCCAAATAATTGATTTCGGGACGCGCGAGTAAATTTAATAAATTATATTCATGGGCCAACGGCGTATTAAATTTTGCCATGACCGCTTCACCCAATGGCGTACCAGGGCGTACCCAAGTGTCTTTTAAACGCTGCTCTTCCTGCGCAATCGCTTCGCGTTTGGCTTCAAACACCGACCAACGATGATCATCGACCAAACCTATTTCGCGACCTTTTTCGGTTAAACGCATATCAGCGTTGTCTTCGCGCAAAATCAAACGGTATTCAGCGCGTGATGTGAACATCCGATAAGGTTCTTGCGCGCCGAGAGTGATTAAATCATCAATCAACACGCCTAAGTAGGCTTCATCACGGCGCGGATGCCAGCTGTCTTTACCTTGGGAACGTAATGCAGCATTACTACCGGCTAACAAACCTTGCACACCGGCTTCTTCATAGCCGGTGGTACCGTTGATTTGTCCAGCAAAGAATAACCCCTGAATCACTTTGGTTTCTAAACTGTATTTCAAATCACGCGGATCAAAGTAATCGTACTCAATGGCGTAGCCTGGACGAATAATATGGGCATTTTCCATTCCGCGAATCGAATGAACCAAATCCAGTTGTACATCAAATGGCAAAGAGGTGGAAATACCATTGGGATAAAGCTCAGGCGTTTTTAAGCCTTCTGGTTCTAAAAAGATTTGATGACTGTCTTTATCCGCAAAACGATGAATCTTATCTTCGATGGATGGGCAATAACGTGGGCCAATGCCCTCAATTACACCGGCATACATCGGTGAGCGATCAAGATTTTTGGCAATGATGTCATGGGTTTTGCTGTTGGTATGAGTAATCCAGCAACTGACCTGCTCTGGGTGTTGTTCGCGCCGTCCTAAAAATGACATTACAGGTAATGGTGTATCACCGGGTTGCTCAGTCATTACCGAAAAATCCACTGAACGTGCATCAATGCGCGGGGGCGTACCGGTTTTTAAGCGATCAATGCGTAACGGCAATTCACGCATGCGTTGCGCTAAGGCGTTAGCGGGTGGATCACCGGCTCGACCGCCTGAATAATTTTGCAAACCGATATGGATCAAGCCACCCAGAAAAGTGCCTGTGGTTAATACCACGTTATCAGCATGAAAACGTAAACCCATTTGCGTGACAGCACCGCGTACGCAGTCATTTTCTACAATTAAATCTTCAACCGCTTGTTGGAAAATCCACAGATTAGGTTGGTGTTCTAAGATTTCACGAATTGCCGCTTTGTATAGAACGCGATCGGCTTGTGCACGAGTGGCACGTACGGCGGGTCCTTTGCGGCTGTTGAGAATTCTAAATTGAATACCACTAAGGTCTGCTGCAATCGCCATTGCGCCACCGAGCGCATCAATTTCTCTGACCAAATGGCTTTTACCAATGCCACCAATGGCTGGATTACAGCTCATCTGTCCCAGGGTTTCGATGTTGTGGGTCAGCAATAAGGTTTTTACGCCCATCCGTGCTGAAGCTAATGCAGCTTCAGTACCGGCGTGGCCGCCACCAATGACGATCACATCAAAACGGGAAGGATAATCCACCATACACCTCAGGATTTA
>RRZT012506123.1_pt1 | contig 16389 bp, 12 predicted proteins | sample 2165551 | NCBI WGS metagenome assembly RRZT01 (sample SAMN10456910, study PRJNA506462) | wastewater metagenome | biome: wastewater; feature: sludge; material: wastewater sludge; isolation source: wastewater sludge with Escherichia coli K12::gfp cells carrying plasmid... | place: USA: Moscow, Idaho...
GCGGCCATGGCGCTGGCGGCACCCACCTCGCCCTGACACCCCACTTCGGCGCCGGCAATCGAGGCATTGGACTTGATGAGCCCACCGATCGCCGCGGCGGCCAGCAGGAATCGCCGCTGCCCCTCCACGTCCGCGCCCGGAACGAAGCGGAGGTAATAGGACAGCACGGCGGGAACCACGCCCGCGGCGCCGTTCGTCGGGGCGGTGACAACCCGATGACCCGCCGCATTCTCCTCATTGACCGCGAGCGCATACAGGTTCACCCAGTCCATTCCGACTAGCGGATCACTGGACGTTCCGCGCCGCCCGAGCGTCACATTGAGTTCATGAGCGCGGCGCTTGACGCGCAGAATCCCCGGCAGCGTTCCCGAGGCCTCGCACCCCTCCTTGATGCATTCCTCCATCACCTGCCAGACGGTGTCCACGTGGGCGATGACCTCATCGCGCGGGCGCAGCGCCTCCTCGTTGGCCAGCACCAGATCCGAGATGCGCAAACCCGAGGAAGCGCACTGCGCGAGCAGGCCCACGGCCGTCGTGTAGGGGTGGGGTGCGGGCCGCGGTTGCAGCCCGGCCTCCGGATCCTCCAAGGGCACCGCCTGCGGGTGGCGCTCGGGGTCCCCCACTTCCTGCATGACGAAACCACCGCCGGTGGAGTAATAGGTACCTTCGAGGAGCACGTCCCCACTGGGTGCGAAGGCAAGGATGGTCAGGGCATTGACGTGGAACGGCAAGATCTTGCCGGGAAGGAGACGGATGTCGTTCTCATGGTTGAACGCCACCTCACCCACACCCTCGAGCTGTAGCGAGCCGGCTGCCCTCACTCTCTCCATCAGGGTGTCCACCACGTTGACCGGTACGGTTTCCGGCCTGAAGCCGGACAGTCCCAGCAGCACCGCACGATCCGTCGAATGACCGCGACCGGTTGCTCCGAGCGAGCCCATCAGGTCCACCACGATCCCCGAAGGAGCCGTGCAGAGATCACCGCCCGGCTCCACGCCACTGCCCGGGGTGCCCACCTCCAGCGCGGCGGAGTTGCGCCGGCACACCTCGGCCAGCCGTCCGGCAAAGTGCAGTCCCGCGCGCATCGGCCCCACCGTGTGCGATGACGACGGCCCGATCCCCACACGGAACATTTCACACACGGAAAGCGGGCGGATCTCACGGGCCAACTTTCTGGCCCCCTCGAGATTCTGCCCCGAGGGCGACGACGCTCGGCCGAGGATCGCACCATCGGCCGCTGGAAGTGCCACAACATCCGCCCCCTGGTCTCGAGCGGACGAATGCGAGGCCGTGGGCAGTGACGAACTCATGGGACTCCTTCGGTCCGAACCCGGTCAGTCCCGAGCCGACTCCTCGCCAATGAGGGCGTTGACCCGCTCAACCTTGGCCGTGAGCTGGTCCGTGTACCCGGGGCGAATATCCGCCTTCATCACCAACGAGACTCGCGAGGAGTACTCGGCAACGGCGTTCACACATCGCTTCACGACGTCCATGATCTCCTCCCATTCGCCCTCGAGGGTGGTGAACATCGACGTCGTCTCGTGCGAGAGTCCGGACTCTCGCACGATCCGGATGGCGGCAGCAACCGCCTCGGAGACCGAGCCTTCCGGGTTGTCCGTGGTCTGGGGTGCAATTGAGAATGCCAGCAACATGTCTCCAGCCTAGACGATTGATTCCACGGGGTGGGGCGGAGCTTTCGCCAGGTGGGTACACAACGTTGAGCTGTGCCTATATAGGCGTAGCTCAACGCTGTGTACCCATCAAGAAAACCTGAAAGCCCTCAACACACTCCGACACCCCCACCTTGATTGTGCTTACTTTATTGTGACCACCCTCGCTCCAATCCGGAATGATTCCGGCACGAATCAGGCCCAGGTACCCAGATTTGGACTCGAAGCGTGCATTAGAGTGCTTGGTAAAACTTGATTGTTGCCAGAAAATAGACGGGGTTTCATATCCATGACCACCAACTTTGCCGATCAACTGCGCGAGGTCGGCCTGCGAGTCACCGAGCCACGACTAGCGACGCTTCGGCAGATCGAAGACGGTGGGCACGTGAGCGCGGATCAATTGCGAGCAGGAGTCGCCGAGAAGCTTGGTTCGGTCTCCACGCAGGCCATCTACGACATCGTTCACGCACTCACGGCCAAGGGCCTGCTGCGCGAGATCAAGCCCGCCGGGCATGTCTCCCTCTTCGAGCTGGGCCGCAACGACAACCATCACCACCTCATCTGCCGCGCGTGCGGACGGATCGAGGATGTTCCCTGTGCGGTTGGGTTCGCTCCCTGCCTGCAGCCCTCGGACAATCACGGATTCGTGGTGGATGAGGCGGAGGTTCACTTCTGGGGAATCTGCCCGCAGTGCCACGAGCACCCCGGCGCCTGAAGGCCCCCGCGCACGCCATTCGCCCCGCGCACGCCATTCGCCCCGCGCACGCTATTCGCCCCGCGCACGCTATTCGCCCCGCGCACCCCATTCGTCGCGGAACGCGCCCTGGGCCCGTTGCCCGGACGCTCAGCCCGTCACCCATCCTCGGGCCGCTGCCCGACAGCTCACTCACAATGAGAGGGCCGGTGGGGACGATCCACCCATCGTCACCCACCGGCCCAATCCATCTCCCACATCACTCACGAGCAGCGCGACCAATCGCGTGAAGGGTCCGCGAACGGTTTCGCGAATCTGCTCGATGGCAAGTTTCAATGGATCTATTCATCTGCCATGGAACGCGGCACCACCACGCCGCTTTCCACATCGCGTTGTTGACACGCAAGCATTCATTCACACATTCAGGAGACTCGGGACTGAATCATTCGAATGCAGGTGCATCACCAACAACATCATGGAATCAACCCAAACTCGATATGCCGTGTGGAGAAGCTGGGAAATTCTGGGGAAATCATCCAATGTGACATGGGCTTCACCCACGGCGGGGTACTGAGACCATGCCGGTGGCCTCCATTTTGACCACCAGACCAGCGAAAACAGTGATTCCGACAATGTCTCGCTATAGCACGGTGCAAAGGCGAATCGAATAGGACATAATGGGACACAAGCTGTCGTGGTTTCCCGCGCTTGCCCGCGATCACGCACCCTCCAGGGCACCACAGCACAGACCGCCGCCGCCACCAGATCTCAGGAGTCCCAGATGCCGCACATGAACGTTGAGTCGTTCAATCTTGACCATCGAGCCGTCGCGGCCCCTTTCATCCGGGTCGCAGACGTCAAGCATCTGCCCCACGGCGATGTGTTGACCAAGTACGACATTCGCTTCTGCCAACCCAACCGCGAGCACCTCGAGATGCCCGCAATCCACTCCATCGAGCACTCGTTCGCCGAGTACGCACGCAACCACAGCGACGCCGTCGTCGACTTCTCGCCGATGGGATGCCAGACCGGTTTCTACCTGATCCTTGCCGCGCAGCCCGACGTCTCCGGGACTGTCGAGCTCGTGGCCCGAACCTTCGAGGACATCCTGGGCGCCACCGAGGTTCCCGCAGCGAACGAGGTCCAGTGCGGCTGGGGCGCCAACCACAGCCTTGCGGACGCTCAGTCAGCGGTGAAAGCCATGCTTGCGGCCCGGGATCAGTGGGAGCAGGTGATGTCCGAGTGACTCGCATTCGCGCCATCGTCATAGCCGCCCAGGACGAAGAAATCCGCCCGGTACTCGACGCCCTCACGGCAATGGCCACCAAACCCGCCAAGCTCGCCTGCCCGATCGCCTCGGCGTGGGTGGCGGCGTCCACTCACGGCAACATCCTCATCCTGCGAACCGGGATCGGTCTGGTCTCCACGGCGAACGCGCTGGGCTGGGCCATGGCACGGTTCACTCCCAAAGTGGTCCTCTCCACCGGCTCCGCGGGCGGTCTGGCTGCGGACATCAGGGTGGGTGACGTCGTCGTCGGCACCTCATACACCTACGGAACCGCCGATGCCACCGCGTTCGGATACGAGCGGGGTCAGGTGCCCGGCCAGCCAGCGGTCTTCACGGGGGCCACCGAACTTCTGGAACACTGCACGCTGGACCTGCGCGAGGGGCTCATGCTCGCGAGCGACTCCTTCGTGACCGCCGCCAACGTTGGTGCGATGCGCGAGAACTTTCCGGAGGCGCTGACCACGGACATGGAAACCACCGCCGCCGCGCAGGTGTGCCATTCCTGGAATGTCCCGTTCATCTCCATCCGCTGCGTCTCGGATCTGTGTGGGCCCTCGGCGGACGAGGACTACCACATGGCGCTGGACCACGCCGCAACCGCATCGGCCGAGGCGGCCATCGCCGTGCTGACCTACCTCGCCGAGCCCGGCCCGACCGGCCCCACCCAGCGCTTCTCCGAGGACTCGCTCACCGCGGCCCTCCTCCTCATCTTCGCCTCCGTCAACAAGCTCCCCGAGGGCGATCCGACCACCGTTCCCGCCAGCCTGCGCGATGCCCTGCGCGACCACATCACGGAGCAGCACGAGTACCTTGCGACCCCCACTCTGGGGCTGATCGCCGCCGCCCGCGCCGCCATCAAGACCGATCCGGGCCTCACGCTCACTGCCAAGCAGTACGATTCCGAACGCGCCAAGTTCACCAGCAAGATGGGGCTCAACACCGGGCGCGGCCAGCTGGCGTGGCCGCCGACCTCCCAGACCATCATCAAACGCTTCAACGGCTACTGGAACGACGCCCTGTCCAAGGTGGGCCTGCGGGTCCAGTCCGGGCGCAAGCGCGGCGGCCTGAAGTTCTCCGATCAGGACTACGTCCAAGCGCTGCGAACCTTCTCCACGTGGTCCGCCAAGCGCGGCATGGCGCCCAGCTACAAGGCCTACCAGCAGTGGATCAAGGACACCGAACGCCAAGGGATCGTTCCCTCAGGCGCCGCGATTCGCCAGCGGTTCGGTTCGTGGCGGGCCGCCGCCCAAGAGGCCCAGATCTAGGCGATTGATCCCGAGCGCCTTCGATTCCCAGCAGGGCACCGCAGCGTTCTGAGTGCCGTATACGGCGCGGCGGACGCTGCGGTGCCCACTTGGAGCGGCCACTGCCGAGCCAATCTTGAAATCACTCATCTGGGCGATCGATTCCAGAGTGTGTTGGTGGATGTGGGTGGTCAGGCCAGGGGCGTTCATTCGCTGACTGGTCCTTGATCGTCATCACCGCGGGAGTAGCCATCCGGCGCGAGAGTAGCCACTACAAGGCCGATCTCGTGTCCCAATGCCGGTTGTCGATGCCGGCGCGCCCGGCCCCGCTACGCCCGGCCCCGCTACGCCGCGCTGATCTGATCCAGCAGCCACGCCAGCACGAAGGCCTGCGTGCGCCACTTCTCGTAACGGCCACTCTTTCCGGAATGGCCCGCCACCATCTCGATGCGCTCCAGGATCGGCCGTCGCACCGGGTCGTTGCTCGCCTTCTCGCGCAGAATCTGGACCCACTTGGTCGGTTCGACGTAGAGGACGCGGATGTCATTCAACGACGTCGTCGCCAAAATCGCCGGATATTCGGCGCCGCGGACGTTCTCCACCGGCGAGTACGCCTTCATGTACTCGTAGACCTCGCGTGACTTGATCGGGTTGCCCCATTCCTCCCACTCGCCCGCGGTCAGCGGCAACTCGGGCTTGAGGATGGTGGTGAGGGTGTCCACGAAGGGCACTCCCGCATGCACCGCACGGAAGAGCTCGGGAGCCTCGTTGACCACTGCGCCCATGAGGAGACCTCCGGCCGAGCGGCCCTCCGCGGCGAGCCGATCCCGCGCGACCCACCCACTCTCCCGCAACCACGTGGCGCAATCGATGAAATCGGTGAACGTGTTCTTCTTGGAGAGCAGGCGGCCCTCCTCATACCACGCGCGCCCCATCTCGCCACCGCCACGGATGTGGGTCCACGCAATCACCACGCCGCGTTCCAGCATCACAATGTGCCGCGGAGCGAAGTAGGGATCGTTGGGCACCTCGTAGGATCCGTAGCCGTAGATCCAGCCCGGATTCCTCCCGTCGGGCTCCATGCCGGCTTTGTGGGCAATCGTCATCGGAACCTTGGTGCCGTCCGCGGCTTCAACCCACACACCCTGCTGCACGAACCTCGATCTGTCATAGCCGGGCACGTCGAGAGTCTTGAGGACGCGGCTCTCGCCGCCCGAAACCCGGTAGAGCGTCTGCGTGGGCGGGGTGAGGAGGGACTCCGTGGTGAAGACGATCTCCTGCGTGTCCCACGACGGAGAAGGATGGAGCTCGATGGTGGACAGGGGCTCGCTCGGAATCACCTGCGGGGCGCCCCAAATCTTGCGCTCGTGCGGCTCCTGGTATCCGGTGGGGTCCTTCTGCACGATCACCGGGGTGTTGTCGCGCAGGATCAGGCGCAGCTGGGTCTCGCCACCCGAGCGCATCGAGACCACCGCGAAGTCCTGAAAGGCGTCCACGCCGGAAATCCGCTCCCCCTGCTCGGGCACCAGCAACGCAACCCATTCATCGGGCGTGGAGGTGCGAATCGGCGCCGTCGCCAATTCGAAATCCGCCTGATTCTGGTTGTGAACAATGAGGAGTTGGTCATTGGCGGGTTCAACCATGTAGTCCAGGCCCTGCTGGCGCCAGCACACCACGATGGGATCCGCCAAGGGCTGCGCCGTGGCGAAGAGCCTCACCTCCGAGGTGGTGCGGGATGTCGAGGAGACCACGATCCACTTGCCGTCACGTGAAGCTGCCGGCCAGACATCGAAGCGATCGTCGTCCTCCTGGAACAGCAGGGAATCCTCGGAGGAGTGCGTACCCACCGTGTGCAGCCAGATCTGCCACGAGCGCCACGAATCGTCCACCCTCGCGTAGGCGATCTTGCCGGAATCGGCCGTCCAGACCATGCCGTAGGAGACTCCACCCACCACCTCGTCAACAACGTAGCCCATCTCGATGTCGAAAACACGCAGCCGGAAGTGCTCATCGCCCGAGTGGTCCACACCCAGGACTCCCAGCCTGCCGTTCGGAGAGGGGGCGAAGCCGGACGTACTGAAGAACTCCTCGCCGTCGGCAAGAACATTGCCGTCCCACACGCACTGTTCCTCGCGCAGATCGCCCAGGTTCGGCCGCTCGCCGCCGTGAGCCGGGAGTCTGAACACCGCGGGATACTGCTTTCCCTCCCAGGTGCGCTGGTAGTACCACCAGTCGCCCTCGCGCCATGGGACCGTCGTATCAGTCTGCCTGGTCAGAGCCGCGATCTCGGACACCAGGTGCTCCTGAAGCTCGTCGAGGTGCTCGGTCCGCTCGCGCGTCCACGCATTCTCCGCCTCCAGATGCGCGATCAACGCGGGATTCTCCTTCTCCCGAAACCACTCGTAGTTGTCCGTGTGGACATCGCCGTGGACGTGGCGTTCGGTGGGGAGCTTCTGGGCGATCGGCGCACGCGTGATACTCATATGTTCGAGTTTACTGTTCCTCCAGCCGAGCACGATTCTCATACCATTCTGCCCGCGAGGAGCGACGGGGCCGGTTGGGCCCGTTGGGCCATGCCCGCTTCGATCGCTACTGGCCGCTACTCCGATAGCTTCGCGGGGTGAATCCCAGAACACGCCTGAAATCCGACGTGAGATGTGCGTGATCCGAATACCCCAGATCCGCGGCAACCTGAGCGATCGTCACCTCCGGATCCTCCCGCAGCCTCTGGGCGGCCTCTTGCAGCCGATAGCGGCGAATGACAACCAGTGGAGGAAGCCCGATGTGGCGCCGAGAAAGCCGCTGTACCGCCCGAACCGAGACCCCCAGATGGCGAGCAACCTGCTCCACCCGCACCACCGAACGATCAGACGCGATGAGATCCTCCATGGCGTTGGCCAGTTGCCCACCCTCGTCCGGCTGGCGAATCTCCCGAGTGATCCATGCGCAGTACGCGGCGACGGCGCAATGGATTCTGGTCATGGCGCACCATTCGGCGGAGTCGCCCTCACAAAACTCGGCGGTGTTCACGCCCGTCATCGCAGCACAGACGTCCCGATGGAGTTCGGGAGCCTCGATGGCAATCTCGAGATCCTGCAGGTCACCGGGGTCTCGATGCAGTGAGGCGATCGCCGCCGGGCGCAGCAGCGCCCCGACAGCCCACCCCTTCCCGCTCAGGTCGCGAAACGACGGCCCGGTCGTGGGGCCGGACAAGCCGACACCGGCCGCGTCAACCACCAGATTCGACGCGGGGAAGGGCAAGATGTTCTGGCGCGAGACGCGCCCCGGGGCAATGTCCCACAGGGGTATCCAGAACCATCGAACGAGTCCCTCGATCCCGGTGGGTGCAGGCTCGCGGTAAAAGGTGGGGAGGCGGGCAGGAAAGAGGATGCCACGGCCGTCTTCGAGACTTCCCATGATTCCCCCTTGGGCCTTCCGGCACCGGTGTGGACCGGACCGCAGGCGAAGCGAGCGAAAGCTGTCGCGAATCTTCTAGCCGCTCCATCCCTGACACCATATTCTCAGGACATGGATACTCAGAACACTCCTCAACGCGGAGTCACCGGAAAGTACACGACGAATGGCACACCAAACAGTGCCACAAGCCTCACCCCATTCCTCGCCATTGCCGGCGCGGCGCAGGCCATCGAATTCTATCGGGACATCCTTGGCGCTCGGGTGGTGGACGTCACCGAGTTCAGCGGCGTGGTGGTTCACGCGGATCTCGATTTCGGGAACGGGCACCTCCAGCTGGGCGAACCCTCCCCGGACTACAAGCTGGTGCCCCCTCCCTCCGGCGAGAACGACTGCTACTCGATGGGCCTGTACTGCGAGGATGTCGATGCCGTCGTGGCACGGGCCGCGCAGGCCGGAGCAACAATCCGGGAGCCGGCCAGCACCTTCGTGTCCGGCGACCGCTTCGCCTCCATCCGCGATCCCTTCGGAGTCCGCTGGAGCATCATGTCGCGCGTGGAGGATCTCTCCGACGAGCAGAGCGTGCGCCGCGTGGCGGAGTGGGCCGCCCTGCAGAATTCCCAGCAGAGTTCCGAGGCCAACTGAGCCAATTGGCTGGGCTGCGCCCGCACTTCCACCGTGTCACAGACCTCGCCGGGTGTCACGCATCGACCGGGTCGACGGCACTCCGGAGCCCGCATCCTGCCCGCTCCCGGGCACCTCCAAGACCGCGACCTACCGCATCAATCCCGCCGCCGCATCCTGCCCGCTCCCGGGCACCTCCGGAAGGCGCCGAGGGCCTTCAGATTTCCTTGATGGCTACACAGCGTTGAGATACGCCTCTATTGGCACAGCTCAACGCTGTGTAGCCACTTATTGAACAAAAGCCCCACCCCACCTCGTGGAATCAACCATCCAGGCGACCGGAGGTTGCGGATAGTCGGGAATCAGTGAATGTGGCGTTCCGCCGCCATCGAGGGCGCCCTGCCGTTGGTGTTCCGACACTCCGGCGCCGGGCACGGGAGCAACACCCGCCACCTACGCCCGCAGCCGGACCCCATTTCCATAGTTTTGGTGGCGATTCTTTTTTTCATGGCGGTCAGGCGTCACCATCTGCCCATAAAGTCGGTGCGTGCGGTGTCATCGCCATGTACGAACGCGAGAGCAGATCCGGTGAGCTCGTGCGGGGAGTCAGAGCAAGTGGGAGCGCCCAATGGCCCCGCAGCGAACCTCACCACGTGATCACCTCGTGGGACTTGGGGCTCGCCGAACCCGCGACACACTCACCGCGCGGGATTGAAGGCTCGGCAAACCCCGGCCTCACTCATCAAGACCGCACCAAGCTCAGCGAACTCCGGCCATCTTCTTCTTGATCCACGGGTTGAGCGCCACCATGATTGCTGCCACGAGCACCGAGGCGCCTCCCAGAACGAGGAAGTAGGGGACCTCGTTCTCTGGGTCGTAGTGGGTGCTCACCGTGCCTGCGCGACAGAGGAGCCGATGGCCACGGATAGGAAGAAGAGCGCGATCATCTGCGTGTGGAAGGCCTGCGGAGCAAGCTTCGTGGCCAGCGACTGCCCCACCGGGGACAGGAACAGCTCGGCCATCGTGAACAGGAACAGGATGAGCACCACCCACAGTAACGGCGTGGAATTGGGGCCGCCCCCAGCGAACGGGATGAACAGCAGAAATGCAATCCCCATGATGAAGGTGCCCGCAGCGAACTTCAGTGGCGTCGAGGGCTGGCGGGAGCCGAGCCGCGTCCAGATGGCCGCGAAGACGCCCGCGAAAACGATGATGAAGATCGGGTTGATGGAGTTGACCCAGGCCGGGCTCATCTCGAATCCAAAGACGTTCCGGTTGAGCCGCTGATCCGAGTACACCGCGAGGACTGTGAACTGTTGCTGGAACAGGGACCAGAAGGTCGCGCTCGCGATGAACATGGGGATGAAGGAGATGACTCGTGAACGCTCCTGCGCCGTGATGCGGTTCGAGCTGAGGATCACCGCGAACAGGATCACGGCCGCCACCACAGTCACCACCGCCACGATCGTGGAGAGATTCTCGGCATGCAGAACACCTGTCACGGCCAGCACCGCGATCAGCAGCACAACAGCGGCCGCAGAGCCGAAGTACCGCACTCGGTGCTTGCGCGGCAGGGGGTTGGACGGCGTCTTGCCGATGTCTCCAATCGTCGAACGGCGCAGCAACACGTACTGCACCAGCCCGACGGCCATGACAACGGCAGCCGCGCTGAATCCCCAGTGGAATCCGCGCCAGCCCCACAGGGCACCTGTGATGAGCGGCCCCAGGAGCGCACCCAGATTCACACCCATGTAGTAGATCGAGAATCCGCCATCGCGGCGTTCGTCGGTGACAGAGTACATGTCCCCCAGGACTGACGAAGACGTCGCCTTCAGGGTCCCCGAACCCAACGCCACGCAGACGAGCCCGACTCCCACCCCGACAAAACCGGGCAGCACGGCCAACGCGATGTGACCCACCATGATGAGGGAGGCACCGCCGGTGAGCGTGCGCTCGGCACCAAGGAGCCGGTCGGCCACCCAGGCGCCGAGGATCGCGGAGAGGTAGACCAACCCGCCGTATGCTCCTACGATGGAGAGCGCGGCGGATTGCTCCATCCCCAGCCCGCCATCAGTGACGCTGTAGTACAGGTAGAACGCCAGAATTGCCTGCATTCCGTAGAAGCTGAATCGCTCCCACATCTCGACCCCGGCGAGGTTGGCAAGGCCACCCGGATGACCAAAGAATGCCGTGGGGTGCGGGACACGCGGTAAGTCGGTTGTGCTCTTGACAGTGCTCATCTTCACGAGCATGCCATGCCTGATGGGCATTGTGAAGGCGTCAGCCGTGACTGATCATTCAGGAGGTGACGTGCAAAGTTGCTGGTTCCACCCCTCCTCTAGCGCGAGAACTTCTTCGATTCAGCGACAGCAAGCTGGTCGCACAGTTCGTTCGCGGCGTCGCCCGCGTGGCCCTTGACCCATTCGACTTCCGTTCTTCCGATTCTCCCTTCGTACAGCGCGAGCAGGCGTTCCACGAGCTCGCGGTTCTTCACCGGCTGGCCGTCCGCCTTCTTCCATCCCTTGCGCCGCCAAGTGGGGGCCCATTTCGTCATTGTGTTGATGACGTACTGGGAGTCACAACGAATCAACAGCGAAGGTTCCGGCCCCACGAACTCCAGCCCCTTGACGAGCGCCGTGAGCTCCATGATGTTGTTCGTGGTGCGCGCCGTGCCACCCGAATCGCGAGCGCCGCTCGTCTGTTCCACCCATGCCCATCCACCGGGACCGGGATTGCCCGAGCACGCCCCATCAGTGGCTACGATCCGCTCAAAACCGGGACGCATTCTTCCCACTGACCGAGTTGCCATGAGCGACACCGCTTCCTGTTGTTCCTGATCTTCGACCAGCCTCTGATCGACCTCCGGTTCCGCAGCTTGCTGCTCCTCGGCTCCCAGTTCCCTGTCCTCCACAACCCGAAGCAAGGGGAAGAGCGCTGCAGGGGCATCCTCCACGACTGGTTCCGGGCCCTCATTGACGTGCTGCGCGTATTCCTGGCCGAAAAGTGCCGCCTGATCGAAGCGCGAGACCACGGGGAGCAACATCAATCCAACTCCTTGGAGGAGCCGGCACACGTCCGGGTGCCACAGGGCTTCGAGGCGGCCTGCATCATTGAGGCCGCTGCTGGAAAATCCATGCGCATCGGCCAAGGGCGTGGGGTGCGGACCCGCGGCCAGGCCCAACTTGGCCAAGGCATCGAGAATATCGAAGGAGTCCAGGCCGAAGCGGGAGGCGAGTTCGTTGGTGGGGAGCCAATCAGTCATGCAAACAGACTACCGGGCGGCTCCGACAAGAAATCGAACAAGATTTCCCTCCGGACATCACCCCCGCCACCACCAGGCACCCACTCCCCCACCACCCCCGCCACCCACATCACCACCAGCCCCGCAGGTCCCGGATCGCACGCGAAAAGCGCCAGATCCCTCACATCACACCCCGTATTCGCCGTATTCGCACCCTGAGGTGAGCCTTGTCAATGCGTCTGACGTCCTTGCCCGGTACATTTGACTCGTACCAGGTGAAGGAGATACCCATGCTGCCCTTGTCCGCATATCGCGAGGCAATCAACCTTGATGAGCCATTCCCCCGCCCCAAGCCCGACAGCCGTTCGGACCGTAGGCTCTTCCAGACCGTCCTGGCAGGCCTGCCGGAGAATCATCTTCCCAAGGATGGCCCCGACTACAGTTCCCTGCATTCGCCGTCGGAAATCCACAAGAACCTCCGACTCGTGCTGATGGGACTTCCTGCCGAGCAGATCTCACCCGAGGCGCTGGAGGCCATCAATGTCCTTCTGTATCGCAACTCTGCGGAGTTGGGCCGCACCACGAGCAACAACCTCATGCGCGTCTCGGAAGCCCTGCCTCAATCGGACTACGGTTCGGCCCGCCACGTGGCGATGTGGCGCGGCGACGTACGAGAGCTCGTGGCCGATGCCGTCATCAACGCCGCACTGCCGAATCTGCAGGGCTGCACCGATCCGAACCATCCTTGCATCGACAACTACATTCACGCCCAGGGTGGCCCCTGGATGCGTTCGGACTGCAAGAAGATTCGCGACCTGCAGGGCAGCGATGATTCGATCGGTGGCGCCAAGATCACCCGTGCCTACCGCCTCCCCGCCAACTATGTCCTGCACACCGTGAGCCCGAAGCTGCATGGCTCCGAGGTGACGGATGCAGATCGTGCCGCCCTGGCCTCCTGCTACACCTCCTGCCTGGACCTCGCCGTGGAGAAGGGGGACATCAACACGATCTCCTTCTGCGCCCTGTCCACCGGCGAAAACGGTTTTCCCTTCGAGGAGGCAACCCAAATCGCTCTCTCCACAGTCGACACGTGGCTGAGCACCCATGGCACGGACAAGATCAAGCTCGTCATCTTCAACATCTTCGAGAACGTGGACGCCCGCCGTTACATTGACGCCCTCAAGAACTGGGTCGAGGACTGAACCCACTGACGGACGTGTCGGCCACACCATGTGGTCGCCGGCCAAGAATTCGAGGAAATCAATGACTCAAGGAAACTCACCACTGTATCCCGGGGCACAAGGGCCATTCGGCTCTCCCCCGCCTCACCCGTCACGTGGAATGCAGGCAGCTTCCGGTGGTGAGCTTCCCGGAGTCGCCGTTCCTCCACCCGCGCCGGCGCGATCAAGCAACGCGCTCATCATATCATTGATTGCTGTCATTGCGATCCTTGTTGTTGGGCTGATCCTCGCGCTCGTGCGGCCGTGGGACAACGGCTCACAACCAAGTACCCCCACTCAGGCGAGCACCGCCACCGATCAGACCTCTCCGAACGACGGCGGCACGGCGCCCGGCTCCTCGACCCCCACCGATACCTCCATTGGTGACGCTCTCCACCTGCAGGAGACGAAGATCGCCAAGGAGAAGGGATGGGTTGCAGGCGAGGACTTCGTTCCCACCCAGCCGGAGTCGGGGCGCGCCATGATCGAGAACATCCCCTCCGCACCAGAGGCCACCGGCTTCGCGTTGGGGCCGGACGATGCCCCGGTGGTGATCCATCTGTTCGCGGATTTCTCCTGCCCGATGTGCACGAAGCTGCATCTGGGGTCCATGCCGGAGCTGGAGAATCTCGCCCACGACGGGAAGATCCAGATCCAGTGGCACAACTTCGTCATCTTCCCCAACTACGGTTCGGACAAGGCGGCACGTGGCGCCGTCGCGGCAGCCCATCAGGGCAAGCTGTGGGAGTACGTCGACGAAGCATTCAACACCGCCGATCCGGAAGGACATCCCGTCTACACGGATGACTCGGTTCTCGAGATCGCGCGCTCCGCCGGGATCCCGGACATCGAACGGTTCACAACCGATGTCAATGCGGCGGACACCCAGAGCACGTTGGACGGCGAGTACACGCTCGCCCAGGAAACGCTGGGCCTGACCGGCACCCCCGCGATGTTCATCAATGGCGCCTATCTCTCGGGAGCCTATCCGTTGGACATCATCCTGAACACCATCGAGATGCAGCAGGAGCTTGCCGGAGGATGATCCCCACTGGCCGGTTCTCCCAGGCCACTCGATGATGGTCCCTCCCGCGAACACGTGACCATCCTTACAGCCAACCGAAACGGGCCTCATCAACCCTGCTCAGGCCCGCGACGGGCGCGAAACTGGCCCTTTGGGCCCATGGCGGTCCGGCCGTCTCTCCCTACGATGAGACATGGAAGTACGGAGATCCTCCATTCCTGCGAACCTATCCGCTCACCTCGGGTGAGAGGGCCGGAACAATGACGTTCCGGTCCTCTCCTGGTTTCAGCGACCCCGCCGTCAGCCCTGCTGCCAGGTCCGCCAGAGCTTGGCGTATTCGCCACCCCGAGCCACGAGATCGTCATGCGTGCCGAGTTCGGCCAGGTCTCCGTCGATCATGACGGCAACGCGATCGGCATCATGGGCGGTGTAGAGCCGGTGCGCAATCGAGATGACCGTGCGCCCCTCCAGCACCCGCGCCAGAGCACGTTCCAGTGAACGCGCCGCGGTCGGATCCAGCAAAGACGTTGCCTCATCCAGCACCAGCATCCCCGGGTCCAGCAGGACGATCCGTGCCAGCGCGATCTGCTGCGCCTCTGCCGGGCTGAGCAGCTTGCCACCCGATCCGACCGTGGTCCCCATGCCATCCGGCAGGTCGAAGACCCACCCGGCCTCGACGATCTCGAGTGCTTCGCGCATCTCTTCCTCGGTGGCGTCCTCACGGGCGAGGCGCAGGTTGTCGATCACCGTTCCCACGAATACGTGGTGCTCCTGAGTCACGAGCGAGACCACGGCATGGCGCTCCTTCTCCGGAATGCGCGTGACCTCGGCCCCACCAATCGTCACGTTTCCGGCGGTCGGAGCGTTGATGCCCGCCACGAGCCGCCCCAGTGTGGACTTGCCCGCACCTGATGGCCCCACGATCGCCAGAGTCTCGCCCGGGCGAACCAGCAGGTCAATGCCGTGCAGCACCTCCATGCCGTCACGATAGGCGAAGCGCGCCTCGCGCACGGCCAGCTCGCGCACCACCGGCCCACCATTGCCAACCGTGCCACCGCAGTCACCAGCGAGCCCGTCACCGGCCCCACCGCCGCCAACCGGATGCTCCTCGACCAGCCCCTCCTCCTGCGCCGCGAGCGCCTCGGTCAGCTCCTCCACACCGAAGATACGGGCGAAGGATGCTGAGGCGAACTGAATCTCGTCCACCCACCAGCCGAGCTCGTTGAGCGGGCCGCGCAGCTGCTGAGCGTACAGCGCCACCGTGGTGACCACTCCGAGGCTCGTCAGACCCTGCCCCATGAGCCACCCGCCCCACAGCACCGAAACGAGGATCGGCGAGTAGACGGCGGCGACCATCATCATCATGAACAGGGCGCGGATCCACGCCGTGTATCGTTCGTTGCGCCATATCTCCCGGATGAGGGTGTCCATGCGGGCGATGCGGTTGTTGCCCAGGCCGAGGGAATCGACGGTGCGCAGTTGTTCAACCGTCTCCGAGACCACGCCCGAGCCGCCGGCGAACAGCGCGGACACGGCCAGATACGCCGGGTTGGTGCACCGAATCATCCACCTCACGATGAAGTACATCGGCACGATGGGCGCCAGCACGATGAAGCCCACCTTCGGGTCCACCACGAAGGCGGCCACCATGGTGACCACGATCGTCAACACGGTGATGATGACCCGCGAAATGCCGCGCTGCACGAAACCGGCCACGCGATCCACGTCGTGGGTGGTGCGTCCGAGCAGGTCGCCGGTGCCGGCCGCCTCCACGACGGCGAGCGGCAGGTGCGTCACGCCCTGCACCACACCGTTGCGCAGTGTGGTGAAGACCCTCTCGCCCAGCACCATGGCGCGAAATTCCCCGAAGTAGGAAAGGACCGCCTGCGCCACGACCACCACGAAGAGGATGATCACGAGGCCCCGGATGTGGCTGGCTCCCGTGCCTGCCGCAACGGCATCGACGGCAC
>RRZT011323887.1_pt1 | contig 16388 bp, 12 predicted proteins | sample 2165551 | NCBI WGS metagenome assembly RRZT01 (sample SAMN10456910, study PRJNA506462) | wastewater metagenome | biome: wastewater; feature: sludge; material: wastewater sludge; isolation source: wastewater sludge with Escherichia coli K12::gfp cells carrying plasmid... | place: USA: Moscow, Idaho...
ATACTGTAAACAACCCGTGGATTTCCTACAATTAAACATCTATTGCATATGGGAGGTATCATGGATACCTGCGCTACTAAAGTGCCATTTGGATAATTTTCTCTTTGACCCCGGGCTTACATACTTCATAGGTGTAGGAGAGTTGAAATACTTGATGGCAAGCAGGACAGCAATCGAGAACATGACCGGCCACACTCTTACCAAAGCGATAGACATGACCAGAGTTACAGCAAGGACAATAGACGGTGTTTGATGCCATAAAATGCCACCTCTTAGAAGTGCCAACTATATCAACTCAACCTGTTTAAGCCACTACCGGCTATTTATAGAAATTTATGAAAAAAGAATTTCAAATTAAAACGATGATGAGAGAGTATCTTCGCCCATGGAAACTCTCCGCGCTCGCGGTAGGATTATCATTATTAATTGCCGGTTCGTACTATTATCAAGCCATCGATTGGGATGTGCCCATTAGCTTTATTATGGCGTTTTTTGCCTATCTAACGGCGTCATGGAGCCTAAGGGTGCTGGTGGAAAGGCAATGGAAATTATTTCCGATGATGCTTTTCTTCACGTGGTTTACTGTAGATGGATGCTATTGGATTTATTGGCATTTCAAAAACCCTCTTGCTTTAGAATTTATGCGAGATGCCAATTTTCCGGCGTCACTTTCTCTATACGGCATGTGTGGTTTAGTTTGGTATTACCAAGGCAGTTTAAAAGAATTTGTACTTTCTTTTAAAGAAGTAATTTTAAATATAAAAAGCAAATAACAAACAAGCTAAACTTTGAAATTGAATCCTTTTTAAGATATCAAAAATCACATGCTCATAAAAACCTTGAAAGACACCTTAAGCACTTTGCTTTTAGACATGTGATAATGTTGTTTTAAATTTAAATAAGGCTGCTAGCGATATGCAAACGCTGACTCTTTTACAGCCCGACGATTGGCACCTGCACGTTCGGGAAGGTGCTGCTATGGCCGCAGTGGTGCCGCATAGTGCAGCACAATTTGCGCGCGCACTGATTATGCCTAACCTAAAACCGCCCATTACGAATACAGAAGCTGCGCTCGCATATCAAGCGCAAATTCGTGCGGCCTGTTTACCGGGGCAACACTTTGAGCCTTGGATGAGTTTATACCTTACAGACTTAACAGACTCGGCTGAAATTATGAAGGCCCATCAAAGTGGGAGCATATTAGCGGCAAAACTTTACCCTGCCGGTGCGACAACAAATGCACAGGCCGGGGTGACGAAAATTGAGCACATTTATGATGCGCTATATGCGATGCAGGATTGCGGCATGGTTTTATGTATTCACGGTGAGGTAACAGACCCTGCCGTTGATATTTTTGATCGTGAAAAAACTCTCATCGATGACGTACTGGTGCCGTTGATTTTACGTTTTCCGGAATTAAAAATTGTACTTGAGCATATTACGACTGCAGAGGCGGCTCAATTTGTTAAGCTTTCATCAAAGAATATCGCTGCGACCATTACGCCTCAACATTTGCGCTTAAATCGTAATGCGTTGCTTGTAGGCGGCATACAACCACACCATTATTGTTTGCCTATTTTAAAGCGCGAAAAGCATCGACAGGCTTTATTAGAGGTGGCTAGCTCCGGGTCGGAAAAATTTTTCTTAGGCACAGACTCTGCGCCTCATGCCCAAAGCACCAAGCAAAGCGCTTGTGGCTGCGCCGGGTGTTACACCGCGTATCATGCTTTGGCGCTCTATGCCGAAGCATTTGAATCTGTTCAAGCGCTTGATAAATTAGAGGGGTTTGCAAGTCGCCATGGTGCGACATTTTATGGCTTGCCTTTGAATACCAAACAGATTACCTTGGAGAAAGTGCCAAGCCCCGTGCCTTCGCAATTTGATTACTTACCGGAAGATCCCCTTATTCCTCTTTGTGCGGGAGAAACTTTAAGTTGGCGTGTTCGCGCAGTGTGTGAATAAGCGATGGAAGTAAAACCTTTTGATATCTCGCTTAGCCCCTGTTATTTGGCCGGCCGGCAATTTAATTAATGTGGATGCGCCTGACGATTAATCCGCACGTACAGGCGATCCTGACAATACAAAATCAAACTGCCTTCAGTCTCATTATGGCTTAAGTCTTTAAACGCATCCGGGCGGAACGGGCGTGTGCTTGCAAGCCTTCGCCATTGGCCAATATGCCCGCAATGGGGGCAAGGGCTTGCGCGCCGGCTTCGGAAATCTCGATTAAGCTGCTGCGTTTTTGAAAGTCATATACCCCCAAAGGCGAGGAGAACCGGGCGCTTCGCATGGTGGGTAAAACGTGGTTGGGCCCGGCGCAATAATCGCCCAAAGCCTCAACAGACCAATGCCCAATGAAAATAGCCCCGGCATGCCGGATATGTGAGAGCCAAGGCGTGGCATGCCCAACGGCCAGCTCTAGATGTTCTGGCGCGATTTGATTTGCCAAGGCGCAAGCTTCTTCTAAATTTTGAACATGAATGAGCGCACCCCGGTTACGGAGCGATTTTTCGATGGTTTCGCGACGTGGCATTTCAGGCAAGAGCCGGGCAATGGCCGCATCTACCTTTGCAATAAATTCTAAATCGGTACACAGCAAAATAGACTGCGCCAATTCATCATGCTCAGCCTGGGCGAATAAATCCATCGCCACCCAATCTGCATGGCCACTGCCATCGCTGATAATCAGCACTTCAGAAGGGCCCGCAACCATGTCGATGCCCACGGTGCCAAACACACGGCGTTTGGCTTCGGCCACATAGGCATTGCCCGGGCCGACAATTTTGTCGACCTGAGGGATGGTTTGCGTGCCATACGCCAAGGCACCCACGGCTTGTGCGCCGCCAATGGTAAAGACGCGGTCAACCCCGGTGAGCGCGGCGGCGGCTAGCACGAGGGGATTCTTTTGCCCATCCGGTGTAGGCACCACCATAATCAGTTCCCGCACCCCGGCCACTTTTGCGGGCACGGCGTTCATGAGAACAGAACTGGGGTAAGCGGCCCGTCCGCCGGGCACATAGAGCCCCACCCGGTCTAGGGGCGTGACTTTCTGGCCTAGGCGCGTGCCATTGGCTTCCACATAGTGCCAATCTTGCAGCACTTGACGCTCGTGGTAGCTGCGCACCCGGTCTGCCGCTTGCGTCAGCGCTTCACGCTGGTCCGCAGGCAAACTGTCCAGACTTTCGCGAAGCGCCTGCGGTGAGAGTTCCAGCATGTCTAAACGCGGGGCATGAACCCGGTCAAATTTCGCTGTGGCTTCCAACACGGCGGCATCGCCCCGCTGGCGGACATCTTTTAAAATTCGATCGACGGCTTGGCTGATATTGGCATCGGTGCCGGCCTCAAATTGAATTAAAGCGCGCAAATCTTGGGCAAAATTTTCTGCCTGCGTGCTCATTTTGCGAATCAAGGGGGAGGTCATTTAATGGCTCCGGCAAAAGCATCCAAAATAGGTTGTAAAGTGGCTTGTTTCAGCTTAAGGGCGGCTTGGTTCACAATCAACCGGGAGCTGATATCACGAATATCTTCCACAGCTTCCAAATTGTTTGCGCGCAAAGTCCCGCCAGAAGAAACCAAATCCACAATGGCATCTGACAAACCCACCAAGGGTGCCAACTCCATGGAACCGTAGAGCTTAATTAAATCAACATGCACGCCTTTTTGTGCAAAGTGTGCTTTGGCGCTTTCGATATATTTGGTGGCCACCCGGATGCGGCTGCCCGGTAAAGTGGCTTTCTTATAATCAAAACCCTTACGCACCGCCACGCAAAGGCGGCAACACGCAATGCGTAAATCCAGCGGTTGGTAGAGCCCGGCTCCCCCGTGTTCCAGCAAAACATCTTTGCCCGCAATACCTAGGTCCGCCGCGCCGTATTGCACGTACGTGGGCGTATCGCTGGCACGAACAATGAGAAGGCGCACGTCCTCACGGTTTGTGGCGATGATGAGTTTGCGGGATTTTTCCGGGTCATCCACAGGGGTAATACCGGCAGCGGCTAGCAGCGGTAAAGTCTCTTCAAAAATACGTCCCTTTGAAAGGGCTAAAGTAATACCAGTCACGATTATTCGACCTAGCGCAGTAAGAAATTGAGGCCATTTTAGCAGTCTGCCTATCGATCAGACTAAATTCTTTCAGAGACATCCCCGGCACCGGAGTAAAATGGCCAGCAATTGCTCTTGGCTTATCTTTCTCTTTATGAATTCCTCCAAGCGAATTTTTCCTGTTTTGCCGCCCGCAACCCTGGCCATACTCGGTGGTGGACAACTGGGCCGTTACTTTGTGATAGCGGCACATGAATTGGGCTACCCCGTTTGGGTGCTTGACCCCGACAAAGAAAGCCCGGCCGGGCGCATTGCCAATAAGCACTTGGCCGCTCCCTATGACGACCCACAAGCATTAGCCGCTGTAATAGAAAATTGCGCGCTGGTGACCACTGAATTTGAAAACGTGCCCGCAGCTGTGTTACGTCAGCTCCAAGAATACCTGCCGGTTCATCCTAATGCAGCGGCGGTCTCTATTTGCCAGAACCGGGCATTAGAAAAAGCTTTTTTGCAGGAGCACCATTTACCGCACGGCCCTTTTGCAAAGATTCAGACAGTTGAAGATATTTTGGCCGCCCCAGCCACGCTCTTTCCGGGCATACTCAAAACAGCCTGCAATGGTTATGACGGCAAAGGGCAAATTCGAGTAGAAAACCATGAAGCCGCGCGCCAAGCCTTTCAAACCTTGGGGGGCGATGTCTGCGTGCTCGAAAAAATGCTCAAACTCGATACCGAACTTTCGGTGGTCCTGGCACGAGGGGTGTCCGGTGATTTAGCCGTCTATTCACCCGCTGAAAATCAGCATCAGAATGGTATTTTAGATTTAACGCGTGCGCCGGCCGGGGTCAGCATCGAATTACAAAACAGCGCGCAAAGGTTCGCCAAACAAATTGCAAGCGATCTGAATTACATAGGCGTGATGGCCGTTGAATTCTTTGTTTGTGACAATCAGCTCTACGTCAATGAAATCGCCCCCCGGCCACACAACAGCGGGCACCATACGCTGGATGCTTGCCATGCGAGCCAATACGAACAACAAGTCCGGGCTGTGTGTGGACTAACATTGGCGCAAACCACGCAACATACCCCGGCCGTGATGGTCAATATTTTGGGGGATGTTTGGTTTTCAAACGGCCACCTGCGTGCGCCGAACTGGGCGACTTTACTCGCTTTGCCCGGTCTTAAGCTCCACCTTTATGGCAAAACCGAACCCAAACCCGGTCGCAAAATGGGGCACTTTACCGTGACCCATCACGATGCAGATGAGGCGCTGCGTATTGCACAACAAGCGCGTGAAATTTTAGGTATCTCTTTCGCATGATGAACGTTTTAACGCATCAAATTTCAGACGAGCAAATCAAACAAGCCGTCGATTTATTACGACAAGGCAAATTACTCGGACTGCCGACGGAGACAGTCTACGGGTTGGCGGCAGATGCCTCTCAGGCCGCTGCGGTGCAGAAAATTTTTAGCGCCAAGGGGCGCCCGGCGGATCATCCGCTCATTGTGCATCTTGCGAGCGCGCATCAAATAGACGCTTGGGCACAAAACATTCCCTCCGCCGCGTATGCGCTGGCAAAAGCCTTTTGGCCCGGGCCCATGACCTTAATTTTGCCCAAGGCCGGGCACGTGCTTGATTTAGTGACCGGCGGGCAAGATACAGTGGGCCTGCGCGTTCCCTCCCACCCGGTGGCACAAGCCGTTTTAGCGGCTTTTGGCGGCGGGCTGGCGGCACCATCTGCCAATCGTTTCGGTCGCATTAGTCCCACAACAGCAGAACACGTCCGGCAAGAACTCGGGGAATCCGTTGCCTTGGTTTTGGAAGGAGGGGCTTCACAAGTTGGGATTGAGTCGACCATTGTGTCTTTGGCCCATCCAGATGAACAAGCCGTGATATTACGGCCCGGCGCCATCAGCCCGAGCCAGCTTGAAACTGTATTGGGTTATCGCCCTCAGGTGCGCTCACGCCTGAGTGCAGAGGCATCCGGGGCACCCACCGATCTTCCCCGGGTATCCGGCGATTTGTTATCACATTACGCCCCCCGCACCCCGCTTTGTTTGTGCCCGGCTTCACAGCTTTCCCAAGAACTGCTTCAACGCCAATCCCGGGGGCAAACCTGTGCCGTCATCGCACAAAGTGCGCAAAACACATCCTCGCCCAATATCCGGCTTTGGCTAAATTTACCGCCAGATCCAGCAGGCTACGCTCAGGCACTTTACGCCGCATTACGCCAGGCAGATGAAATTCAAGCGCACAGCATTTTACTCACGTCCCCCCCGGCCACGGAGGCTTGGCAAGCCGTTTATGACCGATTAAATCGCGCGGCGGCCAAAACAACTTAACGGTTTATTTTAATTGATGAAAATCATCATTACCGTTATTGCTTGTTGGCGCGACTTCTTGATTCTTTTTAACAATGGGATTTTTCCAAGTCCCTGTCACGGTGTAGTTGGCGGTAAATAATTTTTCGACGGGGTCATCTAATAGTTTTTGAGCCACATAGGTCACAACCCCTAATAAAGGGTTAACCGCCCCGGTGGCCGCAGCGGCGCCCAAAGCCACGGTTTCAGAAAGTTTGGGTTGGGCGCTAATGCGTAACATTTGTGTTTCAGTGTCCAAATGAATACTGCCCTCTAGCAGCATGCTCAGGCTTGGATGGGTGAGTTTAATTGGCGCAAGCTGCAAGGCTGCATTTTGCAGCGTCAGATTGCCCTCCATACGATCAAACGCAAAACCGTCCGAAAGCACATCTTTAAAATCAAGCGCTATACGTCGGGAGAGGGATTGCAGATCCAGCAACCCTAAAAAACGCACAATGCCAATATTCAGGTTTTTGAATGCCCCTTTTTCCAATAAAACCGACATCTCGCCCTTCAGCGCAGGCACATTAAAATCCAACGGGCTGCCCGGCCAAGAAATATCCGCCTTAAATTTTGCGTGCCCAGCCTGCAGTACATTCGAATAGCCAATTTGAGTTAAAGCATCACCAAAATTGTTTGAATCGAGCGAAAGCGCAAACAGTGTTTGCCCCCCAGCCCAACGGCCAGCGCCCGATAAATGAGCATGGGGCGAATTCAATGCAATATCAGATATTTCCCAAGTTTCACCTTGATTTTTAGCGGCCAAATGCAAAGCGCCTAAAGAATGCGAGCCAAAATAAAAAGATTTAGCATTGAGTTCTATCTCCGGCAAAACAGGCTTTGCGCTGGTTTTTAAAGGTGCGGAATCGGACAGTTTGTTTTTTGCGCGAGACTTGGAATCTGGCAAACGAATATAGTCCATATCTGCACGTAAATAGCCCTTATCTTGTGCATTCCAAAGGATATTGCCCCGGGCTTCCTGACTTAAAATTTGTGTTTGTAAACCGGCATTGGTGTTTTTTGCGTGAAGCTTTAATTGATTGAGCATGAATCCGCCCAAATCTAGTTGATCACACTCTAAGGTTAAAAAATCTAAAACCCCCAGCCCGGATTTGGCGCTTGTCTCCTGTGCCGTATTCGCATTTTCTCGGCCCGGTTCAAAGACTGCTCGCCATGGGTTAAGTGCCAATTTGGGTACGTTAACCACCAAGCCCAGCCCCGGTAAGGTAGTGGCTTCTGAGGCCGATTCTCCTACGTTAATCTGCCCTTTGAGCGCAGGTTTTGTGCCCTCTTTGGATACAGCCCACTTTAAAATATCGCCCATCTGGCCAGTGCTGCGCCATGTTGAACCTAAATACATGTGCATGTCTAAAGGCCACGTTAGCACAGGATTTTTAACGAAAGGCGCGGGAAAGTTAAAGGCAAGCCCTTCGGTGGACGAGGTGATATGCAAGTCTGCCTGATGTGCATCCGCTTCTATATTTAATGCGACCGGGGTTTGCCCATTTAATTTTTGCAGCCACGGGTACTGAGGGTAATACGCACTTAATGCCGATGCATCTAAATATGAATTAGCTTCAATTTGCAAATTGTTTTCATGCGTTTGCCCTTTAATCTGAACGGGCTGCCCTAAAAATTGACCCTGAAGATCTGAAAAAGAAAGATCATTTTCCGTAAAACTTAAAGAACCATTCAATGCCGTTAATGACGGCAATTCATCCAGAATACGTACCGTATTATTTTGGAAGGCCACATTACCTTCTATTTGTGTTGTCGGTATTCTACGAAGCGGCATGACCAGTTTTAAATCTAAAACAGCGTCACCTTGTGCCCTAACATAGTCCAAAAAGGGACCTACTTTTTCAACCACCGGGCTATGGCGGGTGTAATTAAGCATCTGGGCACTGTCCCCGGTAGCCTTCCCGCTAACGGTTAAAATTTCATCGCCTATAAAGTCAGGCACATGGGCCAGCGTGTCCGTAAGTTTGACGCCCATCACGGTCGCTTTTTCAGCATAAACATGCATGCCGGCCTTTTCAAAACGCAAATTGCCCTCAATATTCTCAAAAATAGGCCAGCCCGGCGCGCAGTCTAGTTTGCCACCCAAAATATTGGCTTGCACCCAAAATTGCCCCGTGCTGCTTGGTTTTTCAAAGGGGAAATCGTATAAATCTCCTTGCAGACGAAAATGAACATCCGTGCTGCGTCCGCCTAAAATGCTTTCTTTAATCCATTGCCGTGTATTGACATTAACCGCCCAAGGCATATAACGCCACACAGCCGCGCCTTCCGCCCGGGTTAATTGTGCGTATAAATCTATTTTCCCGGGCGTACCGGGCACAACCTGATAACTGCCATGCGCATTGCCGGCAGCATCTTGGTTTTCAAACACCAGCGATTTAATTTCAAGCAGGGGAGCCCCTTCGATGCGTGACCAAGCGCCTTGCGCCTGCACTTTGTTAAGTGCGATATCCGCCTGAGGCATAATTTTTGGCAGACTCAGTGCGGCATCTTGTCCTGAAAGTTGCCACACACCTCTTTGCGCCGTTCCTTCAATATGGCCATTTAAGCCGCTCAGCCCGGGGATGGCACCAACTGCTTGGCTGGAAAAATGCTGAATATCTGCGCGAATGCTCCAATCCTTGGGTTCACTGGGCGAGCCCAGCCAAGTAAATTGCAGATCATCTACCGCGCCTTTAGGTGAAAACAGTGACCATTGTTTATGCCAAGCCTCGGGTAAGGGCAGGCGATGAGCCAGCTCTCCTAACTCCGAAAAATCCAGGTGATTGGCACTCAACAGGCTGCTTTGAGTGGCACCTTCACCCGTTTCATGCCAGCTTAAATCGATAGGCCCTAGGGACGCCTGGTTTTCTTTTGTAATTTGAAGATTTTTAATTTCCAGCTTTTTAGATTCAGGGGACCACTGGCCCGCAATACGACCTGAAGCTAATTGAAATGCCATCTCTGGTAACTCAGGCGCCAACTGCGTGCGCACCTGATGAAGCTCAAATTGCGCAACCCCGGCCAAAAGATGTTGTTGGGCAAAATCAAGCTGAACGCTCAAACTACCCTGCCCCAATAAGGGGACGGGATAATCTACCCATGTTTTCCAGCCGCCTAAATCGGCAGACTGTACGTCCACATACGCGCTACCGGCCCAGGTTTCTGGCTGGGCGGGGTGCCCCTGGGTGATCTCGATTCTTAAATCCAGATTTTTCCCCAGTGCTTCGGCCGGTTGTGCTTTGATGTCTAAGCGTCTTACCCGGGCCCGGCTCTGCCAATGCATGTCCACTTGGTTCAACGCCAAAGGTGGCGCATGTCGTAGTTGATCTTGCCAGATTAGCGTGCCATTGCTGACCCCCATTTCTTGTTGGGAAAAAAGCCAAGCGAGCGGCGCACCATCCCCGGGGGCGTCATCTGTTTGCACCCCCGCAATCGTCAATTGTCCTTGTGGCGTTCTTTCAATCCGCAACACCGGCTCATGAAGCATCACGCGCCGAAAATGGATTTTCCCGCCCCAAATCGATCGCCAAGCCAAAACCATATCAATGGAATCTAAGCGAAAATTAGGCGGAGTAGATGGCGGACTATTAAAGGTGCTGAGTTCAAAACCTTTGAGTTTCAGCCGGGGTGCTAAACCCTCCCAATCGGCTTCTAAATGTTCAATATGTACGGCTTGGCCTATGCGCGTGCTTAAGGCCTCTGCAACCCAAGCTTTATATTGATTAATGCGTGGCAAAAATAAAACATGCAAAGCCAAAAGTAGTAATAGCGCAACGACTACGCCTAAAACGGAAAAGCGCACGCCCCATATCAACAAGCGTGCAAAAAGCCGCCGCAACAGGGTAAAACGATTCGTGTGCGCGGGCGAGGAAGGGGACGTAGCTTCAGACATAAACCAGAGGGTGCTTTACAAGAGCGCCATTGTCGCTCAAAGTGAGAGGATTGACTCAAAATTGCGTGTAACTTCTTTATTCAGGATCAACGGCCTCTTTATGACCTCTCCTACTTGCCCTGAAGTAGCGCTCGAACATGCGCAAACCTTATCCCGCTTTCTTACCCGGTGCCTAATCAGCCGGCCTTGGCTCGAAGAGCGGCTTAAAACGCACGCGCCACAGGTGTTAGACCGAGAAGCCATGCTTGCTTTTTTAGATACCCAATCACCTTGCGCTCAAAATATTGGGGAGCTTTTACGCAATTTGCGATTGTGGGTTATTTGCCACCTTATTCTTCGCGATACGGCGCAGTGGGCATCTTTGCAAGAGGTGACCGAAACAATGACGGTGCTCGCGGAACTAAGCATTGAGTACGCGCATAATTTTCTACGCCCGGCCCTGGTTGAACGCTTTGGCGAACCCGTCAATGCACAGGGGCAAGTACAAGAGCTGTTGATTTTGGGCATGGGCAAACTGGGTGGGCGAGAGTTAAACGTTTCCTCCGATATTGATCTTATTTTTATTTACCCTGAAGAGGGGCAAACCAATGGCAAAAAATCTTTAAGTAATTTTGAATTTTTTGAACGCCTCGGCAAACAACTCATTCAAACGCTCTCGGAACTGACGGCGTTTGGTTTTGTATTTCGTGTAGATATGCGTTTGCGCCCGAACGGGGATTCCGGGCCACTGGTCTGTAGTTTTGCCATGTTAGAGCATTATTTTATGGCGCAAGGCCGGGAATGGGAGCGCTATGCTTGGATTAAAGCACGTGTTCTTATGGGTTCGCGTGGCCATGAATTAGAGCGTATTGCGCGGCCATTCATTTTCCGAAAATATTTAGACTTTGGGGCGCTCAATGCCATGCGCGATTTGCACAGTCAAATTCGTAGAGAAGTTTTACGAAAAGACCGGATAGACAATATTAAATTGGGAATTGGCGGCATTCGCGAAATTGAGTTTATTGCTCAAGTTTTTCAATTAATCCGGGGCGGACGCGACCCCAACTTACAGATTCGCCCCACCTGTGAAGTACTTACTTATTTAGGTGAAAAAGGGATTCTTTCGCCAACCGCCGTCTCCCCACTCATTGAGGCTTATACGCTTTTTCGACGTTTGGAGCATCGCATTCAATATATTGAAGATGCACAAACCCATGACATCCCGGCAAATGAGCAAGATCGGGAACATATTGCCCACACTTTAGGCTATTCACACTGGGCAGATTTATCTATACAGCTTCAAAAAGATCGCCAATTTGTAAGCGAACAATTTAATGCCGTATTCGCCGACCCTTGCGAAACAGAACATACCCTCTCAACACTATGGGCCGAAGTCCATCAACCAGAAGTCATTACGCCTTTGCTGGCAAATTTAGGTTATCAAGCGCCGACACAGGTGGCGCAGCAGCTTTCCGCGCAAAAAAACAGCAGCCGTTATCAACAACTTTCCGCCCTCGGGCGCCAGCGCATCGATGCGCTCATCCCTCGCATCCTAGAAACGGCGGCCACACATACAAACCCCGACACTACCTTGCAGCGCAGCCTAGCGCTTTTAGACACCATTAGCCGGCGCGGCACCTATCTCGCGCTTTTGCAGCAATATCCTAATGCCTTGCGACGCGTCATTGACATGATTTCTGCCTCCAGCTGGGCGGCTCAATTTTTAACGCAGCACCCTTTGCTATTAGACGAATTATTAGACGCGCGTTCACTCGAAGGTCGATTTGATACCCATGAATTTTCAAAAACACTCCACCGAGCATTAAATCTTGCCGCACCCGATATTGAGCGACAAATGGATTTGGCGCGAGAGCTGCACCACAGTCAAGTTTTTCGCCTACTGATGAGCGATCTGGCCGGTCACTTAAGCGTAGAACAATTAGGTGATGATTTATCGGCGCTGGCAGATGTAATGCTCAACGTTATTATGACCACCGTTTGGCAATACATTGAACCTAAACATCGCCCAGACCCGGCCATTGGCATTATTGCTTACGGCAAACTCGGCGGAAAAGAATTAGGGTATGCCTCCGACTTGGATTTGGTGTATTTAAGCCAAGATGCCGACGAAAAAGCCCCGCAGCGTTATGTACGCTGGGCCCAACGTATGAGCACATGGCTCTCGACCAGCACCTCGGCCGGGCAAATCTTTGAACTGGATCTGCGCTTACGCCCCAACGGTGAAGCCGGTTTGATCGTCACGGACCTCGAAGGTTTTCGACAATATCAACTAGAAAAAGCCTGGACCTGGGAACACCAAGCCCTGACCCGGGCACGCTTTGTTGCAGGCGATCCAAACATCGGCAAAGCATTTGAAGCTATTCGAATTGAAGTGTTACAAAAGCCCAGAGATTTAGCACAGTTGCGTGAAGATATTTTAAGCATGCGAGCTAAAATGCGCCAAGCGCATGCGAATAAAAGCCATGACTTTAACGTAAAGCATGACGCTGGCGGACTCATTGATGTTGAGTTTGTCGTGCAATATCTTGTATTAGGGCACAGTCAAAAACATCTTGAGCTCACAAAAAATTTAGGCAATATTGCCTTATTGAATATTGCTGCGCAGCTCGGCCTTCTCCCCACCCATATTGCACAAAATGCAGCTAACGCCTACCGCACCTTACGCGCAAAACAACACCGCCTACGCTTAAATGAATTAGGCAAAACAATTCCACATGCACAGGTCGCACAGGCTATTGAGGCCATTCAAGCACTATGGACTTACTGTTTTAAATCTGATGCTTAAAACCGGGGATTGTTTAAAGTTCCAACTGTAGAGACCAGGCTTTAGCATCATGGAAATCCGGCCGGTCTTGATGGTGAGAAAGGGCCCAAAAGCTATGCTGCCCGGCAGCGTCTTCCAATACCGCCGTCAAGCCGACCGAGAGTAAACCTTTGCCGATTGGTAAAAATTCATGTGGTAAGGTAGCACGAAGGCACAAAGCCTCCTCCCCCACATGCCAACAACATTCAGACAGCGCTCTACCTTGAAAAGCTTGTTTGACGCTGCGTGTGCGATATTCATCAAAATCAAAACACTGGTGCTGACCCGAAGGTGAAAAATTAAACTCCCGGTAAGAATCAGTGCCTTGTGATTGTAAAAAAACCTCAAAACAAGTGTGAGCCCATAGCCGATCTAAATCGAGCACTTCATCTTTCTTAGGTATCCGCAATGAATTTACCGGGCCATGCCAATCCCAAGTCAAAACCAAACCATGAAGCAACGCTTGAGCCGACACTTGCATAGAAGCAACAAAAGGCGGTAACGCAGCAAGATGAGGTAACAAGCTTGCAGCACATAATTTCATAAAGGCATCAACCAAAAGATCTATTAAAGATACGTCTCCTGGGCAAATTTAAAACAATCACTTTTCTTTACGTTTTGCACGTACTTCTTTTTTAAGTGTTTTGAATAAATCAGGGTTATTGCTTTTTAGGTATTCAATCACTTCGATATCTTCTTTTCGAATTTTAGTAATATCGATTTGATCAATATGCACAAGACGCAGCAAGGCTTGGACTGGGCGAGGGATGTTACGACCGCTCTCATAGCGAGAACCCCCGCTTTGTGTCACACCAATTTTTGACCAAAACTGAGACTGATTCATACCAAGCTTACGGCGGATTTCACGTACATCAACTGCTTCATTCGTTTTCATAGAATCTATCCTCCCTAGACACTACATGCAGTGGAAATAGCGTTACGTTAAAAATTACGCATAATTCATAACGCGGTGCAAATACATATTAGTTTTTAATTAATGTAATTGCAGCTAACCTGTACTTTCTCTTAATATAGCCAATTGCCGCAAGGCATAGTATAAGTGAGTTTCTATGAAAATGCATTTACAACTTTCTACATATCTGCTTCTACATACGTAGGACTGTTGTACAATCGTTAGCTTTGCACATTGATGAGGTTGAACTATGGCTTTATTGGTACAAAAATACGGGGGCACTTCAGTAGGCTCCCCGGAGCGCATTAAAAATGTCGCCGCACGCGTAAAACGCTCAGTTCAAGCCGGACACCAAGTGGTAGTGGTGGTATCCGCCATGAGTGGAGAAACAAATCGGCTTATTGCCTTGGCCAAAGAAACTTCACCCTCGCCCAGCCCACGTGAGCTGGATGTTGTTATTTCTACAGGCGAACAAGTCACCATTGGGCTTCTATGCATGGCTTTAGGCGACATCGGCGTCCCCGCCCGAAGCTATACAGGCGGTCAAGTCAAAGTGCTGACCGATAGTACTTTTACTAAAGCGCGCATCCTCAATATTGATGATGCTGCCATGCGCAAAGATTTAAATGAAGGTCGCGTTGTGGTTGTAGCCGGCTTTCAAGGCGTAGATGAGTTTGGCAACATCACAACACTGGGCAGAGGAGGATCTGACACAACCGGGGTGGCGCTAGCAGCCGCACTCAAAGCCGATGAATGTCAGATTTATACCGACGTGGACGGTGTTTACACCACAGACCCGCGCATTGTGCCCGAAGCACGCAAACTCGACACCATTACCTTTGAAGAAATGCTTGAAATGGCAAGCTTAGGTTCTAAGGTATTACAAATTCGCTCTGTAGAATTTGCAGGAAAATACAAGGTAAAGCTGCGTGTACTTTCAAGTTTTGAAGACGGTGGCCAAGGAACATTGATTACAGTTGAGGAAAACAAAAAAATGGAACAACCAATCATTTCTGGTATTGCATTTAGTCGTGACGAAGCCAAAATTACCATACACGGCGTGCCTGACAAACCCGGTGTTGCCTATCAAATTCTAGGCCCAGTGGCAGAAGCTAACCTTGACGTTGATATGATCATTCAAAACGTCGCACGCGATGGCAGCACAGACTTTTCTTTTACCGTTGCCCGAAATGATTGTGATAAAACACTTGCCATTCTAGAAACCGTAAAAGCACATACCGGTGCAAGTAGCATCACACATGATAAAACCATGGCTAAAATTTCAGTTGTTGGTGTAGGCATGCGCTCACACCCCGGCGTAGCATCAAAAATGTTTCGCACCTTGGCTGAAGAAGGCATTAATATTCAGATGATCTCAACTTCTGAAATAAAGATCTCTGTTGCCATAGAAGAGAAATATTTAGAGCTGGCGGTACGCATCTTACACAAAGCCTTTAATCTTGACACGGCCCCTAAAGCAGCATAAACATTTGACCTGGAGGCAAGCTTAAGCTAACATGCTGCCTCCTTCTGGAATGGAGAGCTGGCCGAGTGGTCGAAGGCACTTCCCTGCTAAGGAAGCATACGGGCTTAAACCTGTATCGAGGGTTCGAATCCCTCGCTCTCCGCCAATAAGTCTTTCTTTTTAAAGAACTTTCCATATTCGAACACTCCCTCGGTACAGCGCGGGGCTTTGCGAGGTGACATATTCTCTGAGCCCTCTCTTGTGGCAGTTACGACGCTGATCCTCTGGCTTTTCTCTGTGGCTCCGTTTCGGGGTACGAATACCCCCTCGTACCGATGCAGCCAATAGCCCATATCATCGGCTGATTTCTCTTGCCAGAAGCAAAGCAGGACATTTGATGTCCTGCTTTTTATTTGAATCAGACTTGATGCCGTGCCTTGACTTTACACGTGCACGCCCTTCACGCAATCACCCATGCAGCATCTCCTCCGGTGTTAAAACCACATAACACCTCCCAGGCGAGCTGATCCTGAGCTTACCACTGCGTTGGTAAGCACAAGCCGCACAAGTTTTAATGGTCATGAGATTTCCTTGCATGAGATGGGTTTGTGTTTGAAGAAGATTGACGACTCATTGCGAGTTAAAAAACTGAACTCCTGACTCCATTTGGGTTGAAGCCCAACTCAATGCCTGCCGTTGCGCAGATCACAACACGGGCGGTGCGCCCAGTCTCAGCAGGTCAGCTCGGGGGGATACCGCCCATCCACAGACCCTTTTGCTTAGAAGCTGCAATCTTGTCTCGGATGCGCTCGCCCGTCGCTTCTCGTTCAAACTGCGCAAAGGACAACAGCACGTTCAGAGTCAGTCTGCCCATGGATGTGGTCGTATTAAACTGCTGGGTGACCGATAC
>RRZT010501651.1_pt1 | contig 16385 bp, 13 predicted proteins | sample 2165551 | NCBI WGS metagenome assembly RRZT01 (sample SAMN10456910, study PRJNA506462) | wastewater metagenome | biome: wastewater; feature: sludge; material: wastewater sludge; isolation source: wastewater sludge with Escherichia coli K12::gfp cells carrying plasmid... | place: USA: Moscow, Idaho...
GCGGATGGGCAACGCCAAACCGGGCGATGCCGGCGCCCAAGCGCTCAGCGCCTATGCCGCCCGCCCGCCCGAGGATGTCGCGTTGCTGATCACCGCCGGCAAGCTGGACTGGAACACCCAGAAGAGCCGCTGGTTCGCGGCGCTGGACGAGGCCGGCGTGGTGGTGGCCGCCACGCCGGTGGAACCGCAGCAATTGCCGGGTTGGATCGAGCGCCGGTTGCGATCGCGCGGTCTCAATCCCGCGCCCGAGGCGGTGACCTTGCTGGCCGAACGGGTGGAAGGCAATCTGCTGGCCGCCGCCCAGGAAATCGAGAAGCTGGCGCTGTTGGCCGATGACCGGGAGCTGACGGCCCAGGCCGTATTGGCGGCGGTGGGCGACAGCGCCCGCTACAGCATCTATGATTTCGTGGACGCCGCTTTGCTCGGACAGCCTGAACGGGTGGCGCGGATTCTGAGCGGGTTGCGCGACGAGGGCATCGAGCCGGTATTGGTCAACTGGGCGCTGCACCAGGAAAGCCGCCGGCTGGCGATGCTGGCCTTCGCCCGCAGCCGGGGGCAAGCGCTGGAGGCGGCGCTGGCCGAGCAGAAGGTTTGGGAAAAACGCAAGCCGCTGCTCCGGCAAGCGTCGCAGCGATTGGCTTTGACCGACTGCCGACGGCTGTTGCGCGCCTGCGCCCGCACCGACCGGACCATCAAGGGCGCGGAAACCGGCTCGCCGTGGAATGCCCTGCTGGCGAACGGTCTGCGGCTGGCCGGCCTGGAACTGCTGCCCGAAGAAGTTTGAAACCATTGCCCGGCGTGCAGCTTGCGTCGGCTATCAGGTAGTCTCAGATGAACACGAACGCGGATACTGCCAACGCCATCACTCGCTACATGACCGATGTCGGCCAGCGCGCCCGCGCGGCGTCCCGCATCGTTGGCCGCGCCGAAACCCGGTCCAAGGATGCCGCCCTGCTGGCCATCGCCGACGCTTTGGAAGCGGCCGAGGACACTTTGCGCGCCGCCAATCACTTGGATATGGAGGCCGGTCGAGCCTCCGGGCTAGAACCGGCGCTGCTGGATCGCCTGGAACTCACTCCCAAGGGTATTCGGAGCATGGCGCAAGGTTTGCGGGAAATCGCGGCCCAAACCGATCCGGTGGGCGAGATCACCGATCTCAAATACCGCCCGTCGGGCATTCAGGTCGGGCGGATGCGGGTGCCGCTGGGCGTCGTCGGCATCATTTACGAATCGCGCCCGAACGTCACCGCCGATGCCGCCGCCCTGTGCCTGAAGTCCGGCAACGCCGCCATCCTGCGCGGCGGCTCCGAAGCCTTGAACTCCAACCGCGCCATCGCCGCTTGCATCCAGCAAGGGCTGGCCGCCGCCGGTCTGCCGGCCGACGCGGTGCAGGTCATCGACACCGCCGACCGCGCCGCCGTCGGCGAGCTGATCCGCATGGCCGAATACGTGGACGTGATCGTGCCGCGCGGCGGCAAGGGCCTGATCGAGCGGATCAGCCGCGAAGCGCGGGTGCCGGTGATCAAGCATCTGGACGGCGTCTGCCACGTCTACATCGACGAGCGCGCCGATTTCGACAAGGCGGTCGCGGTCGCCTACAACGCCAAGACCCAGCGCTACGGCACCTGCAACACCATGGAAACCCTGCTGGTGGCCGGGGGCATCGCCGAGCGGGTGCTGCCGGTGCTCGGTCGGATGTACCGGGAGGCCGGCGTGGAGCTGCGCGGCTGCGCCCGAACCCGCGACGTGTTGCCCGACATCAAGACCGCCTCCGAGGACGATTGGCGCGCCGAATACTTGGCGCCGATCCTGGCCGTCCGGGTGGTCGAGGGCATGGACGAGGCCATGAACCACATCGCCACCTACGGTTCCGCCCACACCGATGCCATCGTCACCGAGGATTACAGCCGGGCGCGGCGCTTTCTGCGCGAGGTGGACTCCAGCTCGGTGATGGTGAACGCTTCCACCCGCTTCGCCGACGGCGGGGAGTACGGGCTGGGCGCGGAAGTCGGCATCAGCACCGACAAGCTGCACGCGCGGGGGCCGGTCGGCGTGGAGGGTTTGACCACCTTGAAATTCGTGGTGCTGGGCGACGGTCACGTTCGCCGCTGAGGCCGCCGCTTTGAAGACGATCCGGGTTCGGCGCGAACGGGGGCGCGGTTGATGTCGCCAGAGTCCCGGCCGGTCGGCGTGCTGGGCGGTACGTTCGATCCCATCCATCACGGCCATCTGCGGCCCGCGCTGGAACTGCTCGAAACCCTGGAACTGGGCGAGATTCGCTTCGTGCCCTGCCGGACTCCGGTCCATCGCGCCGCGCCGTCGATCACCGCCGAACAGCGGTTTGATCTGGTCCGGCTGGCCACGGCAGAGCAGCCGGGTTTCGTGGCGGACGACCGGGAACTGCGACGGGCCGGCCCGTCCTACATGGTCGATACGCTGGCCTCGTTGCGCGAGGAGGTCGGTGGAACCCCGCTGTGCCTGATCGTCGGCACCGATGCGTTCCGGGAGCTGCACACTTGGCGGCGCTGGCAGGAGTTGACCGACTTCGCCCATATCGTGATCATGCAGCGGCCCGGCCCTTCGCAGCCGTTGCCGCCGCCGTTGGACGCCTTCGTCGTGCCGCGCGTGGTCCACGACCCGCTGGCGTTGCGCCAGCGACCGGCCGGCGGCATTCTGTTTCGAGCCATCACCCAGTTGGATATCTCCGCCACCCGAATTCGCGCCCTGCTGGCGCGCGGCCAGTCGCCCCGCTATCTGCTGCCGGAAGCGGTGCTGGCCCGCATTCTGGACCGGGGGCTGTACCGGCTCCCGCCTTCGCCACCCCCTCCCGCCACATGAGGAACCATCGGATTCCATGCAACTCGAAGCCTTGCGGAAAATCGTGATCGACGCCCTGGAAGAACTGAAGGCGCAGGACATCGCAATCCTGGACGTGCGCGGCGTGGCCACTTTCACCGATCTGATGGTGATCGCCAGCGGCACGTCCACTCGCCAAGTCAAGGCGCTGGCCGACAAAGTGGTCGAAAAAGCCACCTTGGCCGGCGTTCGTCCGCTGGGGGTCGAGGGGCAGCGCGAAGCCGAGTGGGTGCTAGTGGATCTGAACGACATCGTGGTGCATGTCATGCTGCCCCAGACCCGCGATTTCTATAATCTGGAAAAGCTGTGGGCGATGCACGATCGGGCCGGCGCCAACCGCACGGCGGGCGGTTGAAGGGGCTGGTCGGTTTCGTGAAGATTCATCTGCTCGCCGTCGGCGCTCGGATGCCCGCCTGGATCAAGGCCGGCTACGCCGAATACGCCGAGCGCTTACCGCGCGAATGCGCGCTGAATCTGGTCGAAATTCCCGCCGGCAAGCGCGGGCCAAACGCCGATGTGGCGCGCGCCGTCCGCGCCGAAGGCGAGCGCTTGCTGGCGGCGGTTCCACCCGGCTCCCGCCCGATCGCCCTGGACGAGCGCGGCCAGGAATGGAGCACCGCGCAACTGGCCGAGCAGTTGACCGGCTGGCTGCGCGACGGCCGCGACCTGAGCTTGCTGGTCGGCGGTCCCGACGGACTGGACGCTCCGTGTCGCGCCCGCGCCGACCTGCTGTGGTCGCTGTCGCGGTTGACCTTGCCGCATCCCCTGGTGCGGGTGCTGGTCGCCGAACAGCTTTACCGGGCATGGAGTCTGTTGCACAACCATCCTTACCACCGCGCCTGACATCATGCCAGCCGCCCAAATTTATCTGGCTTCCGCCTCGCCTCGCCGCCGCGAATTGCTGCGCCAGATCGGCGTCGCCTACCGGCTGTTGCCGGTCGCGGTGGACGAAACCCCCTTGCCCGACGAGTCCCCGCCCGGATACGTCGCCCGGTTGGCGCAGGCCAAGGCGCGGGCCGGCGTGGCGGCGATCCCGGTTCGGCGCCAGGCTCGCCCGGTGCTGGGAGCGGATACCGCGGTGGTGGTGGATGGCGCGATTCTCGGCAAGCCCGGCCATCGCGCCGAGGGGCTGGCGATGCTGGCCCGCTTGTCCGGGCGCGAGCATCGCGTGCTCAGCGCGGTGGCGCTTGCGACCGCGACGCGGGACGCGGTCCTGGTCCAAGAGAGCCAAGTCCGGTTTCGCGAGTTGAGCCGGGCGGAATGCGCGGCGTATTGGGACAGCGGCGAACCGCTGGACAAGGCCGGCGGCTACGGCATCCAGGGACGGGCGGCGGCGTTCGTCGCCGAATTGCGCGGCAGCTACTCCGGCGTGATGGGGCTGCCGCTGTACGAAACCGCCGAGTTGCTGCGCGAGTTCGGCATTTCCCTCTGGCGATCAGCCACTTCCTGACGGGGATCGCACCTTATGGCCAAACGCCCCGAAGGCGGTACCGGCGACGAAATCCTGATCAACGCCACGCCTCGGGAAACCCGGGTCGCCGTGGTCGAGAACGGCGTCTTGCAGGAAATCCTGATCGAGCGGGCCGGCCGGCGCGGCTTGGTCGGCAACATCTACAAGGGCCGGGTTTGCCGGGTGTTGCCCGGCATGGAAGCGGCGTTCGTGGACATCGGCCTGGAGCGGGCCGCCTTCCTCCACGTCTCCGATATTCGGCCCGAGACCTCGCCCGAGAGCGGGACCGCCGCCAACGGCGAGCGGATCCCCGCCATCACCGACCTGGTGCGCGAAGGCCAAGAGCTGGCGGTGCAGGTCATCAAGGACCCCATCGGCACCAAGGGCGCGCGGCTGACCACTCACATCACCCTGCCGTCCCGGTTTCTGGTGTTCCTCGCCGACTCGGAGGTGGCGGGGGTGTCGGTCAAGATCGACGGGGAGCGCGAGCGGCAGCGCCTGAAGGAAGTGGTCAACGCCTTCCGCGCCGAATTCGGCGGCGGCTACATCGTGCGCACCGCCGCCGAGGGCGCGGAGCCCTGGGCGCTGCGCGCCGACATGCAGTTCCTGCAACGGGTGTGGGATTCCATCCGGGAACGGATCAAGGAAACCGGCGGCGTCGTGGCCCTGTACGAGGATCTGCCGCTGGTGCTGCGGGTGCTGCGCGATTTCATCGGCGACAGCGTGGAAAAAGTCCGCATCGACTCGCGCGAGACCTGCCAGCGGATGCTGGAGTTCGCCGATAAATTCGTGCCGGAGATGGTGCCGCGCCTCGAACACTATCCCGGCGAGCGGCCGATTTTCGAGCTGTACGGGATCGAGGAGGAGATCCAGCGGGCGCTGGGCAAGAAAGTCCCCCTCAAGTCCGGCGGCTACCTCATCATCGATCAGACCGAGGCGATGACCACCATCGATGTCAACACCGGCGCCTACGTGGGCCATCGCAACCTGGAAGAGACCATCTTCAAGACCAACCTGGAAGCGGCGGCGGCCATCGCCCGGCAACTGCGGCTGCGCAATCTGGGCGGCATCATCATTCTCGATTTCATCGACATGGTCAGCGAGGAGCACCGGCAGGCCGTGCTGAAGGCGCTGGAGAAGCACCTGGAGAAGGATCGCGCCAAAAGCCACATCTCGCAGGTGTCGCCGCTCGGCTTGGTCGAAATGACCCGCAAGCGCACCCGCGAGAGCCTGGAACAGATTCTGTGCGAGCCCTGCCCGCTGTGCGACGGGCGCGGCTCGATCAAAACCGCCGAAACCGTGTGCTATGAAATTTTTCGCGAGCTGTTGCGCGAAGCCCGCCAGTATTCGCCCCGCCAGTTCGTGGTGCTGGCCGCGCCGGACGTGGTGGACGCGATGCTGGATCAGGAGTCCCACAGCGTGGCGCAACTGGAGGCGTTCATCGGCATCCCCATCAAGTTCCAGGCGGAGACGCTGTACACCCGCGAGCAGTACGATGTGGTATTGATGTGAAATGGCATCCCCAAAGCGCGCCGCGCCGGGTCTTGCGCTGGACGCGCCGGCTGGTGTTGGCTTTCTTGTTGCCGGTCGTGCTGGTGGTCGCGCTCGGTCAGTGGTGGTTGCTCCCGCGCTCGAACGAATACCGCGATGTTCTGGCGAGCGCCATGGGGGATTATCTGCATCTGCCGGTGCGCATCGAAGAAGTGACGGCGGCTCGGGACGGCTGGCGGCTCGGCCTGCGGCTGCGGGGCGTCAAGCTGCTCGATCCCGGCCGCGACGCTGCCCTGGCCAGTTTCGCGCAAGCCGTAGTCACCCTGAATTTGTGGCGCTCGCTACGAGAATGGCGACCGGTGCTGAGTCGCGTTCGCTTGGAGGGCGCCAACCTGACGCTGGAACAGGGGCCGGATGGCGTGCCGCGCCTGCTGGGCGAGACCGAAGGCGCCGATGCCGCCTCGTCTCTACCGGAAGTGGCTCGCTGGCTGTTTGCCCTGCCGCGGCTGGAAATCGTCGGCGAACGATTGGCCGTGCGCCGGCCGGACGGTTTTGCCGCGCAACTGCTGCATCCCTATCTCCAGCTTCAGGAAACCGCGAGCGGCCAGCGCTTGGCCTTTACCGCCGAATTGCCGGCGGGTTCGGGCGATCGGGTTCAGTTGGTGGTGGAACGTCACCATCGGGAAGGCGTCGATCCTGAGCAGGCGCAAGGCACTTTCGAGTTTCGTATCGACCGGCTGAATCTGGCGGAATGGCCGTCGCCCCTGCCGTTCGTTGCGGGTCAAGCGGCGGTGGAAATCGGCGGCGACTGGCGGGACTGGCGGCCGTTCCAGTTGCAAGGCCGCTTGCGGTTGGAGCGGGTGGCGCTGGGAGCGGAGCCCCGATCCGCCTTGCTGAAATCGTGGCTGGCCCGCTGGCCGGAGATCGAAGCGCGATTCGGTTGGGGGCTGCGGGAAGGCGGTTGGGAATTTCGCGGCGAGACCCGCCTCGGCGACGGTAAGGGGCGGATCGCCGCCCAGCCGACGTTCGAACTGACCCGGACCGACACGGGGTGGCAAGGCGGCCTGCGCCAGTTGCGCGCCGAGGATGTGTTGGTTTGGGCGACGCCTTGGCTGGACGAATCGGCGCGCGGCTGGCTGGTTCCGCTCGATCTGCGCGGCGAACTGCCGGAAATCGGGTTTCGAGCCGGTCCAGACGGTGCGGATTATGCCGCGACCCTGCAATTGCGCGGCGTGGCGTTCCGGCCGATCCGCGGCCTGCCGGGATTCGACGGCCTGACCGGAACCCTGGAGTTCGGGCCGGATCGCGGCCGAATCGAGCTGGACAGCCATCGGGTTCGGGTGGATACCGACGGCCTGCTGCGCGCGCCCATCACGCTCGATACATTGAGCGGTGCGGTGGACTGGCGGCGTTCGGCTACCGGCCTGGAGTTGACAAGTTCCGATCTGGCACTCGCCAACGCGGATCTCAACGGCCGGTTTCAGGCTCAGGTGACCGTGCCCGACGCCGGCGAACCGCTGCTGGACGTGCAGGGCCACTATTGGGATGTCCGCGGCGACCATGCCCGGCGCTATCTGCCGGTGGCCGTGATCCCCCCCGAAGCGGTGGCTTGGCTGGATCGGGCGCTGGTCGGCGGCCGGGTGGTGGCGGGGGACGTGGTGTTTCGGGGACCCCCGGCCCGCTTTCCGTTCGACGGCGGCGAGGGGTTGTTCGAAACCCGGTTTCGGGTCGAGAACGCGGTGGTGGATTACATGCCCGGTTGGCCGCGGCTGGAGCAGGGGCGGGCGACGGTGACCTTCCGCAATCGCGGCTTACGGGTGGAGGCCGAGTCGGGACGCTTGCTCGACGGCGAGCTGGAAAGCCTCTCGGCCCGGATCGACGATTTGGAAAAGGTGGTCGTCCAGGTCAAGGGCCGCGCCAAGGGGGCCGGCGCCAGCATGTGGCGAGCCCTGGAAGACAGTCCGGCGGGCCGGGAGTTAGGAGAGGATTTGCCGAACTTGCGGATCGAAGGCGCCAGCAGCCTCGATCTAGAACTGACCCTGCCCATGGACCCGCCCGCTCTCCAGGTGCGCGGCCGGGTGGGTTTGTTGGGGAATAAGGTCGGTTTGCCGGCCTGGAAGATCGATCTCGACCGCATGCGCGGCGAAGTGCGCTTCACCGAGGCCGATTTGGAGGCGGCGAACGTGCAGGCGCTGCTGCGGGGTGAAGCGATCCGGCTCGACCTGGATTTGGCCGGCCGCGAGGGTCGCCGCGAACTGCGAGCGCAAGTGCGAGGTCGCCTGGGGTTGCCAGCCTTGCTGGGCGAACCCGCCGCAGCCCTGGAGCCGTATCTCGGCGGCAAGAGCGCCTGGGAAGCGGTGCTGACCATCCCGACCCGTCGTCGCGAGCGACGGAACGCGCCGCCGTTCGCGCTGGACCTCAGCTCGGATTTGCGCGGGATCGCCATCCGCCTGCCGGCCCCGCTGGGCAAGACCGCCGACGAAGCCCGCCCGCTCAAGATCGGCTTGCACCCTCTCGCCGAAGGAGCGAGCTTGAATGTGGCGCTGGACTACGGCCCGTCGGTGCGAGCCGCGCTGGAGCTGAGCGATTTTTCGCGGCGACCCCGGTTCGAGCGCGGCGAGTTGCGGATCGATGCCGGCGCGGCAAAGTTGCCGGACGCGCCCGGACTGGCGGTCGTCGCCAATCTGCCGCGCTGGAACCCGCAGATTCCCGGCGGTCCGCCGGGCGCCAGCGAGGTCGGCGGGGCGCCGGCCAAGCGCCGGGCCGAATCGGCCAATAACGGCGAACCGAAAACCGCTAGCGCCTGGAGTTTCCTGCGCAGCGTCGATGCCCGGATCGGCGAGCTGGTGATCGGTGGACGGTCTTTCGCCGGGGTAAAGCTGCAAGCCAGCCGGCAAGAAGACGGGATGCGGATCGAGTGCGAAGGAGAATCCCTGTCCGGTCGGGTGACCGTGCCGGACGAACCCACGCCGCAGCGGCCGGTGAACGCCGCTTTGCAGCGCTTGCATGTCGGCCGCGCGGTCGAACGGATCGCCGAACGGGCGCCGTTCGCCGGAGTGGACCCGCGCCGCTTGCCGCCGCTGGTGCTGACCGTGGCCGATTTGCGCGTCGAGGAAGCGACCCTGGGCCGGCTGCGCCTGATCGCCGTGCCGCGTCCCGGCGGTATCCGTTTGACGGACATCAGCCTGGATTCCGCCCGGCAGCGGATCGCCGCCAGCGGCGAGTGGTGGACGACCGAGGCCGGCCAAGTCTCCAAACTCAAAGCCACGCTGCACAGCGAAGCGCTCGGTGAAACCCTCGCGACCTTCGGTTATCCGGGAAGCGGTGTCGATCGCGGGGAAACCGAGGCGGATTTGGCGGTCCAATGGGGCGCGGCCTTGCCCGATTTCGCTCTGGAGCGGCTGGAGGGCACCTTGAAGTTTCAGGTCGGGCCGGGCCAGTTGCGCGACATCAATCCGGGTTTGGGGCGGATGATCGGGATGCTGAATGTCCAGAACCTGACCCGCCGCCTCAGCTTCGATTTCAGCGATCTGTTCCAGCCCGGCATGGGTTTCGACCGGATTTCCGGCGAACTCGCTTTCAAGCGCGGCAACGCCTACACCGACAACCTGTCGATCGAGGCGCCGGCGGCCCGGATCCAGATCGAAGGCCGGACCGGATTGCAAGCGCGCGATTACGATCAGACCATCACGGTCGTCCCGCATTTCGGCGGAACGTTGCCGGTCGCGGGGGCCATTGCTGGCGGGCCGATGGTCGGCGCGGCGGTGTTCGTCGCCGAACGGCTGCTGCAAAAGGGCATCGAACACGCCACCCGTTACCGTTACACTTTGAAAGGTTCCTGGGACCGTCCGGTCATGGAATCCCTGCAAGAGCCACCGGCTCCAGCCCAGGCGAAAGGCTTCGCGAGCGACAATTGAACGAGGTGAACCCCATGCCGATTTTGGCCGCCATCCAAATGGTTTCCGGCCCCAGCGTCGCCGAGAATCTGGCCGCCGCCGCCGACCTGCTCGCCCGCGCCGCCGCCGATGGGGCGCGATTGGCCGTCCTGCCGGAAAATTTCGCCTTGATGGGACGCGGGGAGGGCGACAAAGTGGCCGTGCGCGAAGCGGAGGGCGAGGGACCGATCCAGGCGTTTCTCGCCGAGCAGGCCGCCCGGCACCGCCTGTGGCTGGTCGGCGGCACGATTCCGCTGCGGACCGCTGGCGACGAGGGTCGGGTGCGCGCCGCCTGTTTGCTGTTCGATGATCGGGGCCGGCGAGTCGCCCGCTACGACAAGGTGCATTTGTTCGACGTGGAGGTGGTGGGCAGCGCGGAGCGTTACGCCGAGTCGGCGACCATCGAGCCGGGCGACCGTTACGTCGTCGCCGATACGCCCGTCGGGCGGCTCGGGTTGGCGGTGTGCTACGACTTGCGCTTCCCGGAGCAGTTTCGCGCCCTGGTGGACCAGGGCATGGACCTTCTGGCCCTGCCCGCCGCTTTCACCGCCGCCACCGGCAAGGCGCACTGGGAAACGCTGCTCCGGGCGCGGGCCATCGAGAATCAGTGCTACGTCGTCGCCTCGGCGCAGGGCGGAACCCACGCCAACGGCCGGGAAACCCACGGCGATAGCTCGATCATCGATCCTTGGGGCGAGATTCTCGGCCGGCTGCCGCAGGGACCGGGGGTGGTGTTGGCCGAATTCGACCCGGAGCGGCTGGCGACGGTTCGGCGGCAATTTCCGGTCCTGGCACATCGCGTGTCCTTGGCGGTTTGAGATCGACATGTCCACCGATACCCTTGCCCTGGCCCGCCAACATCTGCTCGCTCCCGCCGGTCTCGGCGAAGACGATCTGCACCGGACCTTGGACTGCGTGCTGGGTCATGCCGTGGACGGCGGCGACCTGTATTTTCAACTGCGCCGCGCCGAATCGTGGTCGCTGGAAGACGGTCAGGTCAAGCAGGCCAGCCACGCGATCCAGCAGGGCGTCGGCGTTCGCGCGGTGAGCGGCGAGAAAACCGGCTTCGCCTATTCGGACGAGATCGTCTTGCCGGCTTTGCTGGAAGCGGCGACCGCCGCCCGCGCCATCGCCCGGCACGGCGGCGACGGTCGGCTTCAGGTCTGGCGCTCCGCCCGGCGGCCGGTTTTGTACGAAGCGCTCGATCCGCTGGAAACGCTATCGGCCGAGGCCAAGGTCCAGTTGCTGGAACGGGTGGATGCCGAAGCCCGCCGCCAGGACCCGCGCGTCACTCAGGTGATGGTCAGTCTGGCCGCCAGCCGGGATACCGTTCTGGTGGCGGGTAGCGACGGCACGCTGGCCGGGGATGTGCGGCCCCTGGTGCGGCTGAACGTGACCGTGATCGTCGAACATCGGGGACGCCGCGAGCAAGGGAGCGGCGGCGGCGGCGGCCGGGTCGGCTATGGCTGGTTCCTCGACGAGGATCGCGCCTTGGGCTACGCGCGGGAAGCCGTGCGGCTGGCGCTGGTCAACTTGGACGCGACGCCCGCGCCCGCCGGGACGATGACCGTGGTGTTGGGTCCGGGTTGGCCGGGCATTTTGCTGCACGAGGCGATCGGCCATGGTTTGGAGGGCGATTTCAACCGCAAGGGCACTTCGGCCTTCAGCGGCCGGATCGGCGCAAGGGTGGCGACTCCGCTCTGCACGGTGGTCGATGACGGCACGCTGGCCCACCGGCGCGGCTCGTTGAACATCGACGACGAGGGCACCCCGACCCAATGCACCACGCTGATCGAGCGGGGTGTGCTCAAGGGCTATTTGCAGGACAAATTGAACGCCCGCTTGATGAAAACCGCGCCGACCGGCAACGGTCGCCGCGAGTCCTACGCCCATTTGCCGCTGCCGCGCATGACCAATACCTACCTGCTGGCGGGCGCGCACGATCCGGCCGAGATCATCGCCTCGGTGGAGCGCGGGCTGTACGCGGTCAATTTCGGCGGCGGCCAAGTGGATATCACTTCCGGCAAGTTCGTCTTTTCCGCCAGCGAAGCTTATCTGATCGAAAACGGCCGCGTGACCCGGCCGGTCAAGGGCGCCACCCTGATCGGTAACGGCCCGGACGTGCTGACCCAGGTGTCCATGGTCGGCAACGACTTGAAACTCGATGCGGGGGTCGGCACCTGCGGCAAGGACGGGCAAAGCGTACCGGTCGGGGTCGGCCAGCCGACCTTGAAGGTCGAGGCGCTGACCGTGGGCGGGACGCAAGCCTGATCCCGCATTCGCCTATCCCCACCCCCTCCGCCGAAGTGCTGCCCATGCCCGAAGCCATCGCTCGCCCCGCCGCTCCGTTGCCCCCACGGGAACAACTGGAAACCCTGGTCGCCGACATTCTCGCCGAGGCGCGGGTCCGGGGCGCCACCGCCGCCGAAGCCGCCGTCAGTTTCGGCAGCGCCCTGTCCGTCACCGTTCGCTTGGGCGAGGTCGAGACGCTGGAACACCACCGCCAGCGCGGTCTCGGCGTGACGGTCTACATCGGGCAAAGTCGCGGCTCGGCCAGCACCGCCGACTGGCGGCCGGAGGCGATCCGCGACACCGTGCAAAGCGCTTGCGCCATCGCCCGCCATACCGCCGCCGACCCTTGCGCCGGGCTGGCCGATCCCGAGCGGCTGGCGCGACAGGTTCCCGATCTCGATCTCTACCATCCGTGGCCGCTGTCCGCCGAGGAGGCCATCGCGCTGGCGCGCGAGTGCGAAGCGGCGGCGCTGGCGCACGATCCGCGCATCCGCAACTCCGAGGGCGGCAGTGTCGCCACCCATGCCGGGCTGGCGCTCTACGGCAACTCGCACGGCTTTTGCGGCGGTTATCCGACCACTCGCCATTCCCTGAGTTGCTCGGTGATCGCCCAAGACGATAGCGGGATGCAGCGCAACCATTGGTACACCGTGGCCCGCGACCGCGATGCGTTGGAAGCGCCGGCCGCAGTCGGGCAACAGGCCGCGCGACGGGCGCTACGCCGGCTGGGTAGCCGTCGGCTGGGGACCCGGCAGGCGCCGGTCTTGTTCGCGCCGGAACTGGCGCGCGGTTTGATCGGCCATTTCACCGCCGCCGTTCGCGGTGGAGCGCTGTACCGGAAGGCGTCGTTTCTGCTGGATCGATTGGGTGCGGCGGTTTTCCCGGAGTTCGTGACGATTCGGGAACGGCCGCATTTGCCCGGAGCGCTGGCCAGCGCCCCGTTCGACAGCGAGGGCGTGGCCACCGCCGACCGCGATTTGGTGGCGGGCGGCGTGTTGCGCGGTTACGTGCTGGACAGCTACTCCGCCCGCCGGCTGGGCATGGAGACGACCGGCAACGCGGGCGGCACCCACAACCTCATCGTCGAGCCGGGCGCGCTCGATCACGAAGGGATGCTGCGGCAGTTGGGGACCGGCTTGTGGGTGACCGAGCTGCTCGGCCACGGCGTCAATCCGGTGACCGGCGACTATTCGCGCGGCGCATCGGGTTTTTGGGTGGAGAGCGGCGAACTTCAGTACCCGGTCCACGAAATCACCATCGCCGGCAATCTCGACCGGATGTTCAAGGAGATCGTCGCGGTCGGCAGCGACGTGGATGCGCGCGGCGGCATCCGCTGCGGCTCCCTGCTGCTGGAGCGGATGACGGTGGCAGGGGAGTGAGGTCGCGCGACGAGATACCGGGATCGGATAGGGGTTCGGAAACAAGCTCGCCGGTGCCGACCGCCATCCGTGCCGCCGAAAAGCGCGATCTGCCAGCCATCCTGAACCTCTACGTGCAATCCGGCCTGGATCGCGCGGCATTGCCGCTGGAGCGGGCGGAATCGATTTTCGAGCGAATGCGACAGTATCCCGACTACCGCATCTATGTGGCCGAATGCGACGGGCAACTGGTCGGGACTTTCGCTTTGCTCATCATGGACAACCTCGGGCACCTGGGCGCTCGGTCGGGCGTGGTGGAAGATGTGGCGGTGAGTCCGGCTTGGCGGCGGCGGGGAATCGGCAGGGCGATGATGCGATTTGCCATGGAGCGCTGCCAGGAGGCCGGTTGCTACAAGCTCGCGCTTTCTTCCAACCTCAGGCGCGAGAACGCTCACGCATTTTACCGGTCCTTGGCTTTCGAGCGACACGGCTACAGCTTCCGGGTCGAGTCGCCGAGCTGATCGGCGGGCGAATCAGCCTTCGCGTTTGCGCAGCAGAAAGTAGAATCGTCCGCCTTCCTCGCGCGATTCCAGCAAGGCATGGCCCATCTGCTGGCTGAAAACCGCGAAATCCCGGACCGACTCGGGGTCGGTGGCGACGACCTGCAACACTTGACCGCCGCCCAAGCCGGCCAGCGCCTTTTTGGCCTTGAGGATGGGCAGCGGGCAGCTCAGGCCGCAAGTGTCGATTTCGGCGTCGAAGGCGCTCATGATGGGAACGGTGTCATTCGGTTGATCCGGCATTGAAGCACATCCAGCGCAACCGGCGCAAATCCCGGAACCTCGGACCGTATGCCGGACTCCAAAGGCAATTCCCCAGCCAGTTTGCGGTAATCTCATGTCCCGACGCGCGTTTCCCCTCGTCCTGAGCCTGGTCGTCGCCCTGGCTCCTGGCGCCCCGCCGTTCGCTCAGTCGATCAACTTGCCGGATATCGGCGATCCCTCCCAGGTGTACTTCGGTTCCGATGAAGAGCAACGCTTGGGGCTGGACATCATGCGGCGGTTGCGGGAGCGGGGCTTGATCATGGACGATGTGGAGCTGAACGCCTATCTCGACTCCATCGGCCAGAGCATCGTGACCTACGCCGACCAAAACGGCGTGCCGTTCACGTTTTTCCTGGTGCGGAGCGGGGGTATCAACGCTTTTGCCTTGCCGCACAATTTCATCGGCATCAACGCCGGTCTGTTGCTGGCCACGCAACGGGAAGACGAGCTGGCCGGCGTCATCGCCCACGAAATCGCCCACGTTTCGCAACGGCATATCGTGCGCGCCATCGCCGACATGAAGCGCATGGCGCTGCCGCTGGCGGCCGCTATGGTCGCCTCGGCGGCGCTGGCGGCGGCCAGCAAGCAGGCCGGTCAGGCGGCGATGGTCGGCTCGATGGCCGCCAGCGCCCAGCATCAGATCAGCTTCACCCGCGCCAACGAGCAGGAAGCCGACCGGATCGGCATGCGGCTGTTGGCCAAGGCCGGGTTCGATCCCCGGGGAATGAGCGATTTCTTCGCGATGCTGGAGCGGCTGTCCGGCGGCAGCTCGAAGGATCAGATCCCCGAAATGCTGCTGACCCATCCGCGACCGGAAAGCCGCCTCGCCGACACCCAGGACCGGATCGAGGTTCCGCCGGTCAGGCGGGCCGCGCCCCGTGATCGGAAAGCCTACGAACTCGCCAAGGCCCGGGTCCGCGCGCTGGCGACCGAGGATGTCCACACCCTGCTCCGGGAGTACGAAACCCTGCTGGCCAAAGGGGATGCCGCCGGTGAAGCCGCCGCCCGCTACGCTTACGCGCTGGTGCTGCGGCAGGCCGGCCGTTACGGCGAGGCCGAGCAACAGATCGGCCGTCTGCTGAAAAGCGATCCCGACAGGCTGGCGTTTCGCATCGAAGCGGCCGAAATCGCGCTGGCAAAAGGCGAGCGCGCCCAGGCGTGGCGGCTGTTTGAGGAGGCCCGACAGCTTTATCCGGATGATTTCGTGCTGGCGATGCGTTACGGGCAGGCGCTGGCCACCCAAGGCGATCCGAAGCTCGCGTTGCGGTTGTTGCAGCCGCATTTGCCCCGCCGCCCGAACGATCCCCTGCTGTACGAGACCTACGCCCAAGCGGCCCAGCGAGCCGGCGACATGGCCGCGACTCACGCCACCATGGCCGAGTATCATTATCTGAACGGCGAGCTGTTGCCCGCCATCGAGCAGTTGGAGCTCGGGCTGCGGGATCCGGGGCTTTCCCCGAACCAAGAGGCCCGCTTGCGCTCCCGGCTCAAGCAGTTCAGGGCCGAAGCCATCGCCCAGAATCTGCCGGTCGCCAAGCAGGCCGCCCCCTGAACGGGCGGTGTCGGGCCGCTTTTCCCGGCAAGCGTTGCAATGCCCGGCTATACTGATGCCGACGCCCATACCCCGTTGACCCAGCACCCGCAGCCATGGCCGATCCAACCGATGCTTCCGCTCCATACCCATTCGATACCGAGTTCCTGCTCGATCAGGCGCGCGGATACTTGGCCTTCGGCGAGCAAATGGCCCAGTTGTGCGAGCGCTTTCGGGATAATGCCCAAGGCGGAGCCGACTGGGGCGCGGTGTTGCGCCAGAATTTCGATCAGCTCAAGACGGCCATCGCCGAGTCGGCCGACGGTCCCGGCGCCAATCCCGAGCTAGCTCGGCTTTGGACCCAGACGCTCGATCTGTGGCAACAAACCTCCGCCAGCCTGGGAATCGTCGCTCCCGAAGGCGGAGAGACCGACGCTTGGCAGGCTTATCGCCAGGTTCAAGGCCAGTACCTCGACATGCTGCGGCAAGCGGCCAAGGCGGCGTTGGATCTGATGGAGCAACAGTTGGTCGAGCGGGTCGGCGCGGGCCAGACGATCGACAGCTTGCGCGAGCTGTATAACCTGTGGGTGGACTGCAACGAGAAAACCTACGGTCAAATGCTGCGCGGCGCCGAGTACAGCGAACTCA
>RRZT011062850.1_pt1 | contig 16385 bp, 15 predicted proteins | sample 2165551 | NCBI WGS metagenome assembly RRZT01 (sample SAMN10456910, study PRJNA506462) | wastewater metagenome | biome: wastewater; feature: sludge; material: wastewater sludge; isolation source: wastewater sludge with Escherichia coli K12::gfp cells carrying plasmid... | place: USA: Moscow, Idaho...
AACCCGTTCCTGCACGGCTTGCGCTGACCGACCCTCTCGGCGGCGCGGCAGTTCCCCGACGGAAGCCGACACCAGCGGTTCCTTGGACGATGACATGGAAAGGGGCGAGATGCCACGGGTGGTGAGTGCCGCTGCGGCGGCGGCCATGGTCACTGACGGGATGACCGTCATGATCGGTGGGTTCATGGGGTGCGGGAATGCCCACACGGTGATCGACGCTCTCGTGGCGGCCGGCCGGCGTGACCTCACTCTCATCTCCAACGACGCGGCGATGCCCGGTTTCGGGGTCGGCAAGCTCGTGCGGCACCGTATGCTGCGACGCCTCGTCGCCACGCACGTCGGCCTCAATCCGGAAGTGGCCGAGCAGTTCACGGCCGGCGAGTTGGAGCTGACGCTCTTCCCCCAGGGGTCCTTCGTCGAGAAGATCCGGGCCGGCGGTGCCGGGCTCGGGGGAGTGCTGACCCCGACCGGGATCGGCACCATCGTCGCCGAGGGTAAGCAGATCATCCAGGTGCAGGGCAAGGACTACCTGCTGGAAGAACCGCTGCGCGCCGACGTGGCGATCATCAGCGGCTTCCGCGTCGACACCAATGGCAATGTTTGGTACAAGGGCACGACCCGCAACTTCAACGTCGTCATGGCGACCGCGGCCGACGTCGTCATCGCCGAGGCCGACAACCTCGTGCAGGTCGGTGACATCCGGCCGGAGAATGTCATGACCCCCGGCATCCTCGTCGACGTCATCGTCAAAGCGGGAAGGAGCTGAGCGGCGGATGGACAAGAGCGAGATCAAGAGGCACATCGCGCAGCGGGCCGCTCGGGAGTTCCAGGACGGCGACTTCGTCAACCTCGGGATCGGCCTGCCGACCCTCATCCCGGCCTTCCTGCCCCCCACCGTGCAGGTCGTCGTCGAGGCCGAGGACGGCATCGTCGGGGCGGGGCCGCGCCCGGATGCCGCGCACGCCGACCCACGCTATGTCGTCGACGCCGGGGGCCAGCCGGCGACCTGCCCGATGGGTGGGGCGTTCATCGACTCGGCGACGTCCTTCGCGCTGATCCGGGGCGGGCACGTCGATGTCACCGTTCTCGGTGCGCTGCAGGTCGACGCGAAGGGCAACCTGGCGAACTGGATCATCCCCGGCAAGATGGTGCCCGGGATGGGCGGGGCGATGGATCTCGTCGTCGGTGCCAAGCGGGTCATCATCGCGATGGAGCACACCCAGAAAGGTGAGCCGAAGATCCTGCCCGAGTGCACCCTGCCGCTCACGGCGGTCAACTGCGTCGATCTCATCATCACCGAGATGGGCGTCATCGAGGTCACCCCGGAGGGACTGCTGCTCACCGAGATCAACCCTGTGTTCACCGTCGAGCAGGTGGTGGCCGCCACCGCCGCACCGTTGCGCATCGCCGAGCACCTGCGCAGCTGAGCTGGCTGCGCGGCTGAATGGGAGCGCTCGGCTGAAACGGGAGCGCGCGGCTGAAACGGGAGCGCGCGGCATACCGGAGTCTGGGAGGATGCCCGGCGTGAGCGCGAAGGTCCTTCCGATCAGTGGTTTCCTGGAGTTCCTGCCTGCCGAGCGGATCGTCGAGCAGCACTTCCTCGACGTCATCCGGCGCACCTTCGAGCTGCACGGCTTCGCGTCCGTCGAGACCCGCGCGGTCGAGCCGGTCGAACGACTGGCCGGCAAGGGCGGCGACGTCGACAAGGAGATCTACGGGGTCACTCGGCTAGGTCGGCACGCCGACGAAGACGGCTCCGGGGAGCCGGAATTGGGGTTGCACTTCGACCTCACGGTACCGTTCGCCCGCTACGTGCTGGAGCACGCGGGTCGGCTGGCCTTCCCCTTCAAGCGGTATCAGATCCAGAAGGTGTGGCGGGGGGAGCGACCTCAGGAGGGTCGCTATCGGGAGTTCACCCAGTGCGACATCGATGTCGTCGACGTCGGACAGCTGGCCGCTCACTTCGAGGCCGAGATGCCGCTGGTCGTCGCAGACGCCTTCCGGCAGTTGCCGATCGGTGACTTCGTCATCCAGGTCAACAACCGCAAGATCCCCGAAGGCTTCTATCGGGGGATCGGCCTCGACGACTTCGCCGGCACGCTGCGGATCGTCGACAAGCTCGACAAGATCGGCGCCGCAGCGGTGACAGACCTGCTCGTCGCCAATGGTGCGTCGCTTGAGCAGGCGCGGAAGTGCTTGGCGCTGGCCGAGATCCGCAGCCAGGACCTCGACTTCGTCGACCAGGTGCGGGCTCTGGGTGTGGCGCACGAGACGCTCGACGAGGGCCTTGCCGCCCTCTCGGCCGTGATCGAGACGGGGCTGGCGCACGCGCCAGGGGTCTTGGTGGCCGACCTCAAGATCGCGCGCGGCCTGGACTACTACACCGGTACGGTCTATGAGACCCAACTGGTCGGTTACGAGTCGTGGGGGTCGTTCTGCTCCGGTGGCCGCTATGACGCGCTGGCCTCCGACGGGCGCACCACCTACCCCGGGGTCGGCATCTCGATCGGCCTGTCCCGGCTGCTCGGTCTGCTCGTGGGCAAGGGGCTGGTCACGGCCAGCCGCAGCACTCCCGCGTGCGTGCTCGTCGCGGTCGTCGACGAGGCCGACCGGGCCCGCTCCACAGCCGTGGCGAGCGCGCTGCGGTCCCGCGGCATACCGTGCGATGTCGCTCCCTCGGCGGCCAAGTTCGGCAAGCAGATCCGGTATGCCGATCGGCGCGGCATCCCGTTCGTGTGGTTCCCCGGTGCGGGTGGCGACGGCGGGGATGAGGTCAAGGACATCCGCTCCGGTGAGCAGACCCCGGCCGACCCGATGTCTTGGGCGCCGCCGACCGACGACCTGCACGCGAGGGTCGTGCGCTCCGGCTGAGCGAGCGGCCGAGCGTCTCGCGGCGCGCCCCGAGCCACCGTGACGGGCGTCCCGCCCGCCCACGCGAGTCGTGGCATTCGGTCACCATCCGGCACGGCGGGAGCACTAGACTCCGGCCGTGCCGCAACGCCGCGGCCAGAGACGACGACGGCCCGCCCGGCCGGGAACAGGTGACACGCAGATGAAGGTCGGAGTGCCCAGCGAGGTCAAGAATCACGAGTACCGGGTGGCCATCACCCCGGTCGGTGTCAACGAGTTGGTGCGCCACGGCCACGAGGTGTTCATCCAGAAGGGCGCAGGCGTGGGGTCATCGATCTCCGACGAGGACTTCGTCGCACAGGGCGCCCGGATCCTCGACTCGGCCGACGACGTGTGGGGCGAGGCCGACATGGTGCTCAAGGTCAAGGAGCCCATCGAGAGCGAATACCACCGGATGCGTGAGGGATTGACCCTCTTCACCTACCTGCACCTGGCCGCCGACCAGCCCCTCACCGAAGAGCTGATGAAGCGCAAGGTCACTGGAATCGCCTACGAAACAGTGCAATTGCCCTCCGGCATGCTGCCCCTGCTCTACCCGATGAGCGAGGTGGCCGGCTGTCTGGCCCCGCAGGTCGGTGCCCACGCGATGATGAAGGCCCAAGGCGGCCGTGGCGTGCTCATGGGCGGCGTCGGTGGCGTGGCCAACGCCAAGGTCGTGGTTCTCGGCGCCGGCGTCGCCGGGCAGAACGCCGCGAACATCGCGCTGGGGATGGGCGCGGATGTCACCTTGCTCGACACCGACCTGGACAAGCTGCGGATGAGCTTCTGGCGCTACGACAACCGGGTGCATCAGATCGCCTCGAGCGCACTGTCGGTGCGGGAGCAGGTGCTGCAGGCCGACATGGTGATCGGCACGGTCCTCATCCCCGGCGCGAAGGCACCCAAGCTCGTGACCGACGAGATGGTCGCCGCCATGAAGCCGGGCTCAGTCCTCGTCGACGTCGCGATCGACCAGGGCGGCTGTTTCGAGGGCAGTCGTCCCACGACGCACGCCGATCCGACTTTCGACGTGCACAACTCGATCTACTACTGCGTCGCGAACATGCCTGGTGCCGTGCCGAATACGTCAACCTGGGCACTGACCAACGCCACTCTCCCGTATGCCGTGAAGCTCGCCGACAAGGGCTGGCAAGGCGCCCTCCGGGCGGACTCGGCCCTGGCCCCCGGCCTCAACACACACGGTGGCTCGGTGACCTGCCCGGGCGTGGCCGAGGCATTCGGACTGTCGTGCACCCCAGTGGCGGAAGCGATCGCCTGAGCGACGGCGCGGCATACCCGAACGGCTGACGGGCAGTTCGGTGACCGGCGGCCTACCCTGGAGGGGTGGGCAGGCTCATCACGCCGTTGGCCAGCAGCGTCTCGCGGATGACGGCTGGCGAGCGGCGGGTGGCCGAGCGCTTGGCGCAGAAGCTCGACGACGACTACCTCGTGTGGTACGACGTGCCGGTCGGGCCGATGCAGGTGCACCCCGACTTCGTCGTGCTGCACCCGGCTCGGGGCATCCTCGTGCTGGAGACCAAGGACTGGGCGCTCGACACGATTGTGGCGGTGGACCGTGAGATGTGGGACATCGCCCCGGCCGGGCACTGCAAGCGGGTGGTCAACCCCCTGTTGCAGGCCCGCCACGACGCCCACGAGGTCGTGCGGGCGTTGGAGCGTGACCCGGCTCTCGTGCAGGACGGCGGCCGGTATGCCGGCAAGCTCGCCTTTCCGTGGGGCTACGGCGTCGTGCTCACCCGGATCAAGCGCAAGGACTTCGAGGCTGCCGGGTTCGGTGACGTCATCGACACCGACTCGGTGATCTGCGCCGACGAGATGACCGACTCGGTCGACCCCGAGGCCTTCCAACAGCGACTCTGGGGGATGTTCCGCCACAGCTTCGGCGCGAAACTCTCACTACCGCAGATCGATCGGGTGCGCTGGCTGCTTTTCCCGGAAGTGCGGGTGCGCTCGGCCCAAGCGACCCTCTTCGAAGAGGTCGACGCCCCCGGGGCCGGCCCGGGCGCCTCCGCGGTGTCGCTGCCGGACGTCATGGCGGTCATGGATCTGCAACAGGAACAACTGGCCCGCAGCCTGGGCGCCGGGCATCGGGTCATCCACGGCGTGGCCGGTTCGGGCAAGACGATGATCCTGGGCTATCGCGCCGAGTATCTGGCCAAGGCAACGCCGGCCCGAAACCCGGTGCTCGTCCTGTGTTTCAACGAGCCGCTCGCGGTGCAGCTGGCCGAGGGGTTCGCCCGTCACGGGGTCGCCGATCGAGTGCACGCCCGGCATTTCCACCGGTGGTGCCACCAGCAACTGCGTGCGTTCGGCCAGCCGATCCCCGAGGACGGTGCGGACTTCTTCGACCGGCTCGTCGCGGCCGTCGTGCGCGCCGTCGACCGCGGACACATCCCGACCGGGCAGTATCAGGCGGTGCTCGTCGACGAGGGGCATGACTTCCAACCGGAGTGGTTGCGTCTGATCGCCCGGATGGTCGACCCGGACACGAACAGTCTGCTCGTGCTCTATGACGACGCGCAGAACATCAACGAGCGCTCCCGGGCGCGCAGCTTCAGTTTCAAGAGTGTCGGCATCCAGGCCCAGGGCCGCACGACGATCCTGCGGGTCAACTACCGCAACACCGCCCAGATCCTGCACCTGGCCAGGCGTCTGGCTGCCGAGTTGCTCGACCCGACCGAGTGTGACGACGACGGAGTGCCCCTGCTCTCCCCGGTCGGTTGCGGTCGTGAGGGCGACGAGCCGCTCGTGCTGCGCCGCGACGACCTGCCCGGGGAGGCGAGCGCGGTCGCCGAATGGTTGGCCGGCGCAGCCCGTGGCGGGCATGCCTGGTCGGAGATGGCGGTGCTGTGCCCGGACAGTCGGGTGCTCAACGCCTGCGCGTACGCCCTGCGCAAGCGCGCGCTGCCTTACCAGATCCGGCGCAAGGCGGGCGACTTCCACCCGCTCGACGATGCGGTGAAACTGCTGTCGATCCGGGTGAGCAAGGGTCTGGAGTTCCCGGTCGTCGCGATGCCGGGCCTGGGCCGGCTACCGGTCGACGGCCAGGACGAGCGTGAGGCGGCCCGGCTGCTCTACGTCGGCGCGACCCGAGCCACCGACCGGCTGCTCGTGACGGTCAGCGGCGACGGTGCCTTCGGCGCCCGCCTGGGGGTGTGAGCCGGGTCTGATGGCCGCCCCGACACCGAACACGCCGCTGCAGCGCGCGGTGCGTGGCTGGCTGGACCACCTCGACGTGGAGCGGGGCGCCTCGGGGCACACGCTCGCGGCATACCGGCGCGACCTGACTCGCTATCTGGACTTCCTTGCCGCCCAAGGCGTCAGCTCAGTCGAACAGGTCCGTGAGAGACACGTCTCGGCGTTCCTCGCCGATCTGCGCGAAGGGGGACCGGACCGTATGCCGCTCGCAGCCTCGTCCGCGGCGCGCACCCTTGTCGCGGTGCGCGGCTTCCACCGCTTCCTGGCCGTGGAGGGCGCGGCCGCCGCCGACCCGGCTGAGGGGGTGCGCCCACCGAAGGCGCCGCTGCGGCTGCCCAAGGCGATCGGGGTCGAGGAGGTCGAACGGCTATTGGAGGCGGCCTCGCTCGGTGACACCCCGCTGGCCTTGCGCGACCGGGCCCTCTTCGAGGTGCTCTACGGCGCCGGTGCGCGGATCTCGGAAGCGATCGGGCTGGACGTCGATGACCTGGACCTCGAGGTGGGCGAGGTGCGCCTGTTCGGCAAGGGCAGCAAGGAGCGGGTGGTGCCCGTGGGGCGGTATGCCCAGGAGGCCGTCGCGGCATACCTCGTGCGAGCCCGCCCCGGTCTCGCCATGAAAGGCCGCGGCACCCCCGCCCTCTTCCTTGGCGCGCGCGGCGCGCGGATGTCGCGACAGGCGGCTTGGGATGCTCTGCAGGCAGCGGCTGGCCGGGCCGGCCTGACCCACGTCTCGCCACATACGCTGCGCCACTCCTTCGCCACCCACCTGCTCGATGGCGGCGCCGACGTGCGCGTGGTGCAGGAGCTGCTGGGGCACGCCTCGGTGACCACGACGCAGATCTACACGATGGTCACCATCGCGCGGCTGCGCGAGGTGTATGCCGGTGCCCATCCCCGCGCGCTCTCGCGCTGACCCGGTGGGTTTTCGCTTCGATCTCTTCTGACTGACTTGAGGTGCTGGAGAGCGGCCGGGATTCGGAGTGCAGACCCGGGGTACCAGTATCGCTGCGATGGAGAACAGCAAACACACCAGGCGAAACGACCATCAATGGAGCAAGCCTTCCATCCCCCCGACCTCTGGGTGCAGGCATGGAGCAGGATCAGCCCTGCGACGCAGACGACCGAGACCTGTCGCGCGAATCGACCCTCCATAGGGTAAGCCTCGCGTACCCGCCCCGACCTTGCGGAAGCTATCCACACCAGCATCGCTCCGCCAGTTCGGTTCGCTGATCGGTCTACCGGTTGACCAGCACGGCGCGCGCGGTCATCACCTGCTTGTCCTCGGTTACCGTGAACACGATCGGTTCCAAAGGCACATCGATGACGCCCTGGAGTTGGAAGCGCACACGCCAGGTGACGGTAAGGGTGACGTGCTTGATGCCCGAAGTACGCCACACGGGGCCAAGGTATTTACCGGGCAGCTTGTTGGGGTCATCGGGTGCGCTCCACTGCAGGCCGGGCCCCAGAGCGGTCTGGCCGTCGCCGAAGTCCCACCGGTACTCAGGCACCGCCCCGATGCTGCCCGGCACGGGGGTCGTGACGTCGATACGCGGCTCGGGCTGCCGGTTCGTCGAATAGACCGTGATGATGTTCACCAGCGTCTTGCCCGGCGGCGCCGACGTGAGGGTTGGAGCGCTGATGCGTTTGCGGATCTCTTCATGCGCGAGAGCCGAGACCTCGGCGGCTGGAACGACCTTCTCGGGGTATACGCATACCGTATCTTGAACGGGAGGTACATTCTCGCGGGTGCCATCTGGGCGCAGCAGCCAGGCGTCGACGTTGAAGCGAAGGCCGCCCGCATCGCAGGTGTGCGCGGCCATGCAGTCAACTCCCGCTTCGCAGCGGGTGAAGTTCGCATAAAGGTACGTAGCTTCGTTTCCGTTGGCGGCTACTTTGCCGCCTTTCACAAAAGCTCGGTGCGCCTCGTCGTATCTCCATGACAGCGAACCTTGGCATGAGTCGGCTTTCACCATTGCACCGTAGACCAGGTTTCCTACCCCGCAAGCGTTAGCCTCCGTTGGGACTCGAAGCGATATCGCAAGGAGGCAGAACAGCAATGCAATCGCGCGGCGTCTCATAGGTCACCAAGACCTGAGATGATCCAGCCCCTATCAGTCTTGAAGACCCTGAAGAATTTCATTGCGGAGGCGCCTTGATCGCTCTCCACCGTCCGGCCAGTTGCGTCCTTCACGGCGACTGGAGTGCTGGAGACGCGCGCATTGAGGGTGTACATCTGGTTGCTCGTCGCCTGGCCCACAACCACGATGTCCGTAACGCTGATTCGACCGCCCTCAAACCGCCGGCCGGCTGCCGCCGTTGAGTCGACTTTGTTGGCGGCTTGCTCGCAAATCTCGCATCCTGCTTTGTACGTGGTTCGGAACTCTTTCGTGGACAGGGACACCACTGCCTTGTTGAATTCGTCGTAGAAGCGTTCGACCGCCTTGATCGCCAGCTGTTCGTCCGTGGCGGCGGTGGTCGTGGTCGAGGGTTCACCACCTGAGGTCGGGGAGGTGGTGGCGGTGGGTGTCGTCGTGGGGGAGGTGCTGGAGGGTGGCGCGGGGGGTGGGCTCTGGGTGCAGGCAGGGAGCAGCAGCAGCCCTGCAACGCAGATGAACGAGACCTGTCGCGCGAATCGACCCTCCATGGGGCCAAGCCTGCCTCAATCGAACGGAACTCGCAGAAGTTATCCACACCCATCCGACGAATGCTGCCTCGGTGACGACGTCGCTCCCTCGACAGGGAGGTCATCGCCGGGGAGATCTGCGGGGGGACCGGGCGGGAGAAGCGGCAGGAGCAGCAGGAGGAGGAGGCCAGACAGCCCGGCGTCGCGGTCCGGCCGTCGGCCGGGCCGCCTTGATAGGGTCACTGCGATCGGCGAGAGGCCGACCGGATGCAGGCGAGCTGGGAAGGGACGTTCTGTGGCACCGGAGATGAACACAGACGCGACAGCACCCATGGAGGCGCCGCGGCATACCGCAGAAGTGGAGCCACTGCCGGGCATCGAGCAGGCCGGGGTCGGCGGGATCGGGCCCACCGGGCGGCCGATGCCGCACTTCCCGGCACCGCCGGCGCTCACCCAGCACGGCCCGGCCCGGGTCATCTCGATGTGCAACCAGAAGGGTGGCGTCGGCAAGACGACGACGACCATCAACCTCGGTGCGGCGCTGGCCGAGTTGGGGCGCAAGGTGCTGCTGGTCGACTTCGACCCGCAGGGCGCCCTGTCGGTCGGGCTCGGGGTGCGACCCAACGACCTCGACCTCACCATCTACACGCTGCTCACCGAACGGGGCAGCGACATCCGCGATGCGATCCTGCCCACGCGCACCGAGAACCTCGATCTCGTGCCCGCGAACATCGACCTCTCGGCCGCGGAGGTGCAACTGGTCGGTGAGGTCGCTCGTGAGCAGATCCTGGCCCGGGCGCTGCGCCCGATCCTCGACGACTACGACCTCGTGATGATCGACTGTCAGCCCTCGCTCGGGCTGCTCACCGTCAACGCCCTCACCGCGTCGCACGGGGTGATCATCCCGCTGGAGTGCGAGTTCTTCGCGATGCGCGGCGTGGCCCTGCTCGTGGAGACGATCGAGAAGATCACCGACCGGCTCAACCCGCGGCTGCAGGTCGACGGCATCCTCGCGACGATGTACGACGGGCGGACCCTGCACAGCCGTGAGGTCGTCAAGTCGGTCGTCGACCACTTCGGCGACCAGGTCTTCCACACCGTCATCAGCCGCACCGTGAAGTTCCCCGACGCCACCCTCGCGGCCGAGCCGATCACCTCCTACGCCTCCGCGCACGCGGCGGCCGCGGCATACCGACAGTTGGCCCGCGAGCTCATCGCCCGCGGCGGCGCCGCCTGACCTGCCCGACCTGTTCTTTTCCCCGAATCGGTATGCCGCGCGGCATACCTCCCCCGGAGGGCCCCGTGACCGAGCCGAGCACCGACCCGAGCCAGCGGCAGGCGCCGCAGCTCGCGGCGCCCGGTGGGGTGCTCACCCGGCGGGCTGCGACGACACCCTTCGAGGTGCACCTCGACGTCTTCGAAGGGCCGTTCGACCTGTTGCTCGGGCTGATCGCCAAGCACAAACTCGACATCACCGAGATCGCGTTGGCCCGGGTGACCGACGAGTTCATCGCCCACCTCAAGGCCGCCCAACGCAGCGACACCGAGTGGGACCTCTCGCAGGCCAGCGAATTCCTGCTCGTCGCCGCGACATTGCTCGACATCAAGGCTGCGCGGCTGCTGCCGCACAGCGGGCCCGAGGACGACGAGGACCTCGCCCTCATCGAGGCCCGCGACCTGCTCTTCGCGCGGTTGCTGCAGTACCGCGCGTTCAAGGACGTCGCCGCCACCTTCGCCGCCCAGATGGCCACGGCGGGGCGGCTCACCCCCCGGCAGGCCGGCCTCGAGGAACGCTTCGCCAAGCTGCTGCCCGAACTCATCATGGGCATCACCCCGGAGCAGCTCGCGATGATCGCGGCGCGGGCGATGATCCCCAGGACGCCACCGTCGGTCGCTGTGGAGCACCTGCACGCCCCCCAGGTCAGCGTCCGGGAGCAGGCGGCACTCATCGTGGCGAGACTGCGCCGAGACCGGGTCTGCTCGTTCCGAGCCCTCGTCGCCGACGCCGACACCACGATGCTCATCGTCGCCCGCTTCCTCGCCTTGTTGGAGCTCTACAAGGAGGCGGCGGTGGCCTTCGAACAGCTCGAGGCGCTCGGTGAGCTCACGGTGCGGTGGACCGGCACCCAGGACGGCGAGATCGAGGTCGACGCCGAGTTCGACGACGAGGCCCCTTCCGACGAGCCCGACTCCCACGACAAGGAATCCCATGAGTGACGACAGCCAGCCACCGGTCGAGGAGGGCCAGCTCGCCTTCGACGTCGAGGCCTTCCCGGGCGGGGCACGCTCGGCGCTGGAGGCGGTGCTCATGGTCGTCGATGAACCGGTCACCGAGGTCGCCCTCGCCACTGCGCTGGAGATCACCGTCGATCAGGTCCGCGAGCACCTCCACGAGCTCGAGAGCGAATACGCCTCGGCCCAGCGGGGTTTCACGCTGCGCGAGATCGGCGGTGCCTGGCGGGTCTACAGCCGGGCCGCCTATGCCCCGATCGTCGAAAAGTTCCTCCTCGACGGCCAGCAGGCCCGGCTGACCCAGGCCTCGCTGGAGACCCTCGCGGTCATCGCCTACAAGCAACCGGTCTCCCGAGCCCGGGTGGGATCGGTGCGCGGTGTCAACGTCGACGGTGTGGTGCGCACCCTGTTGGGCCGCGGCCTCATCGAAGAGCGGGGCGAGGCCGAGGGAGGAGCCATCCTCTACGGCACCACCCCCTACTTCCTGCAACGCATCGGCATCGGCTCGCTCGACGAATTGCCCGCTCTCGCACCGTATCTGCCCGATGTCGACCTGCTCGACGAGATCGCCGAAAGTGGACGGGCATGAGCGCCGCGCCCCGTGGCCGCAGCTCTCGCCCCGGCGCCGGGGCCCCGGGCGGCAAGGGAGCAACCCGCAAACCGCAGCGCTTCGCGGGCACCACGAAGCCGAGCCAGCCCACGAAACTGCCTGCGCGGCATACGGATCGAGTGGCTCCTGTCGACGTCCACGACCCCGACGGGGTGCGGCTGCAGAAGCTGCTCGCCGCCGCGGGGGTCGGCTCGCGGCGGGCCTGTGAGGCGCTCATCGAGGCCGGGCGGGTCAGCGTCGACGGGCACATCGTCACCGAGCTCGGCGTGCGCATCGACCCCGTGCGCCAGAGCGTGCACGTCGACGGCGAGCGGGTCGCCCTCGACGAGAGCCGGGTCTATCTGGCCTTCAACAAGCCGGTGGGTGTCGTGTCGACGATGAGCGACGACCGGGGGCGGCCCGCGATCAGCGATTATCTCGACGGGCGCTCCGACCGGCTCTTCCATGTCGGGCGCCTTGACGCCGACACGGCCGGGTTGTTGCTGCTCACGAACGACGGCGAACTCGCGCACCGGCTGCAGCACCCGGCATACGGGGTCCTCAAGACCTATCTGGCCCAGGTGCCCGGCCCGGTCCCTCGTGATCTCGGGCGCCGCCTGCGGGCCGGCGTGCAGCTCGAGGACGGCCCAGTGGCGGTCGACTCCTTCAAACTCGTGGACTCCTCGCCGGGCAAAGCGCTCGTCGAGATCGTGCTGCACGAGGGACGCAAGCATGTCGTGCGGCGGTTGCTCGCCCAGGTCGGCCACCCCGTGCTGACCCTCGTGCGCACCGACGTCGGGCCGATCCGGCTGGGTGACCTCAAGCCTGGCAAGACCCGGCGGCTCACCCGTCAAGAGGTCGGCAAGCTGTATGCCGCGGCCGGCCTCTGAGCGCGGCGTGCCGGTGCCGACGCGTGGACGATCGGACAGCGACGTCATCGGGTCGCTAGCCTTGACGCCCGTGACCACGCAGGTATTGATCCGGGGGACTGGGCTCATCGGCACGAGTCTGGGGATCGCGTTGTCCCGCAAGGGGTATGCCGTGTCCCTCGCCGACCCGTCGCCGACCGCGGAGCGGCTGGCTCGTGACCTCGGCGCCGGCCGGCTGGCCATCGACAGCACGGTCGCGCCTGAACTCGTCATCGTCGCCGCACCCCCCGACGTGGCCGCCGAGGTGGTGGCCGACTCGCTGACCACCTGGCCGGACGCGGTCGTCACCGATGTCGCATCGGTCAAGGGTGCGGTGCTGGGCGCGCTGCAAGCCCGGGGCGCGGACCTGAGCCGCTATGTCGGCTCGCACCCGATGGCCGGGCGGGAGCGCAGCGGTGCCGGGCACGCTCGTGGAGACCTCTTCGAAGGGCGGGCCTGGGTCGTGGTGCCGACCCCGAGCTCCACCGACACGGCGGTGCGGATGGTCACCGACGCCGCGCGGGCCACCGGGTCGGCCGTCTCGGTGATGGACGCCCGGGCTCACGACGAAGCCGTCGCGGCGATCTCACATCTGCCGCAGGTGGCGGCGAGTCTGGTTGCCTCGCAACTACGCTCGCTGGAGGACCAGGCCCTGGCGCTGGCCGGTCAGGGGGTGCGCGACGTGACCCGGATCGCCGCGAGCGACCCCCGACTGTGGACCCAGATCCTGGCCGGGAACGCCGGCGCGGTCCGGGCCGTGCTGACCCGGATGCAGGCCGAGCTCGCCGAACTCGTCGATGCGCTCGACGGCCTCGACGACCCGCACGCCGAGGGGCACCTCGCGGTGCTCAACCGAGCGATCACCCACGGCAACAACGGAGTTGCCCGCATCCCCGGCAAGCACGGCGCCGGCCCCGCGGCCTACGTGCCGGTCACCGCAGTGGTGCCGGACACGCCGGGGGAGCTGGCCCGGCTGCTCACCGACGTCGGCGAGGCCGGCGTCAACCTCGAAGACCTGCGCATCGATCACGGCCTCGGCCAACCCTTCGGTCTGGCCGAGATCATGGTCGTGCCAGCCAAGGCCGAGCATCTGCAGCAAGCCCTCGAAGCACGTGGCTGGCGGGTGTTGGACTGATGACGGACTCGATCTCGGCCACGGTGCACCACGACATGGACAGCAACAACGTCAGCGACAGTGACAGCGACAGCGACGCCGGTGGTGGCGTGGATCGTGGCGGCGGTGGTGGAGATGGTGGCGGCGGTGGTCTGGTCGTCGCCATCGACGGGCCTTCGGGCACCGGCAAGTCCAGCGTGAGCCGCGCGGTGGCGCAGCGGCTGCACGCGGCATACCTGGACACCGGCGCGATGTATCGCGCGCTCACCTGGGCCGTGCTGCGTGACGGCGTCGACATCGGCGATCACGACGCGCTGGCCCGGTATGCCGCGGCCGCCCCCCTGGAGGTCGGGATGGACCCCGGCGCGCCGACGATCGGGGTCGGGGGAGTGGACGTCAGCCGGGCGATCCGCGAGGACCGGGTCACCGAGGCAGTCTCACGGGTCGCCACCAACCTCGCCGTACGGGCCGACCAATGCGCTCGGCAGCGGGCCCTCATCGCCGCCGGTCTGCGCAGCCACGGTGCGGTGGTCGCCGAAGGCCGTGACATCACGACGGTGGTCGCCCCGGATGCGCGGGTGCGGATCCTGCTCACCGCCAGCGAGGAGGCCCGGCTCACCCGCCGGGCTCGACAGCTCACCGGGCGCTCCGACGAGGCAGCTCGCACGGCACAGCGCGACAAGGTCGTCAACCGCGATGCACTGGACTCGACCGTCTCCCAATTCACTACGGCCGCAGACGGTGTCGTGACACTGGACTCGTCCGAGCTGACCTTCGAGCAGTCCGTCACCGCGGTGCTGGAGCTCGTCAGCGGGCCGCCCAGCGACCCGGGTGGCACCTCGGGGCGCCCGGGGTGAGGGACAATCGGGAGTCGGCACTCGGCACCCGGGAGCAGCGCAGGGCACTGCGCAGCCCTCGGACGCACCGGGAGCACCACGGCGAGCCGACCCCCACCGAAGGATCATCGTGACCGACCCCCGCGACGCGACCCCCGCGCAGCCGACCCCGACCGACGCCGCGTCCGAGGCGACTGCCGGTCTCGGCCCGGACGTGCCGGACGTCGCCCCCGAGGTCGACCAGGAGGACGGCGCCGCCATGGAGCGAGTGCTGCGCGCCGGCCTGGTCGACTTCGACCTCGACGAGGCCGACCTGGCGCTGCTGGACCTCGACGAGGCGGCCCTCGACGAGGCCACCGCCCGAGGGCCGCTGCCGGTCGTCGCGGTGATCGGCCGGCCCAATGTCGGCAAGTCGACCCTCGTCAACCGGATCCTCGGCCGGCGCGAAGCGGTCGTCGAGGACGTGCCCGGGGTGACCCGTGACCGGGTCGCCTACGACGCCGAGTGGACCGGGCGTCGCTTCACCGTCGTCGACACCGGTGGGTGGGAGGTCGACGTCACCGGCATCCACCTGCGGGTCGCCGAGCAGGCCGAGATCGCCGTCGAGCTCGCCGACGCGGTGCTCTTCGTCGTCGACGCCGCGGTCGGCGCGACCGACACCGACGAGGCCGTCGTCAAGCTGCTACGCCGCTCCGGCAAGCCGGTCGTGCTCGTCGCCAACAAGGTCGATGACCAGCGTACGGAGGCCGAGGCGGCATACCTGTGGAGTTTGGGCCTGGGTCAGCCGTGGCCGGTCAGCGCGCTGCACGGGCGCGGCAGCGGCGACGTGCTGGATGCCCTGCTGGCCGTGCTGCCGGAGGTGTCGCAGGTCGGCGGCGCCTACCAGCGGGGCGGACCGCGGCGGGTCGCCCTCGTCGGGCGCCCCAACGTCGGCAAGTCCAGCCTGCTGAACAAGCTCGTCGGCCACGAGCGGGTCGTCGTCGACGCTGTCGCCGGCACCACCCGTGACCCGGTCGACGAGCTCGTCGAGATCGCCGGCACGACGTGGCGATTCGTCGACACCGCCGGGATCCGGCGGCGGGTGCACCAGACCCGCGGCGCCGACTTCTACGCCTCCCTGCGCACCCAGACCGCCCTCGAGAAGGCCGAGGTGGCCGTCGTGCTCGTCGATGCGAGCGAGCCGATCGCCGAGCAGGACATCCGGGTCATCCAGCAGGTCATCGACGCCGGCCGCGGTCTCGTGGTCGCCTATAACAAGTGGGACGAGGTCGACGAGGAGCGACGCCGCTACCTCGACCGCGAGATCGAGCGCGACCTCGTGCAGATCACCTGGGCGCCGCGGGTCAACATCTCGGCCAAGACCGGCCGGCACCTGGAACGGCTCGTGCCGTCCCTGGAGCTGGCTCTGGCCTCGTGGGAGAGCCGCGTGTCGACGGGCAAACTCAACGCCTTCCTCGGCGAGATCGTCGCCGCCCACCCGCACCCGGTGCGGGGCGGCAAGCAGCCGCGCATCCTCTTCGCCACCCAGGCCGCCACCCGCCCGCCCCGGTTCGTCATCTTCGCCTCCGGCTTCGTGGAGGCCGGCTACCGGCGCTTCCTGGAGCGCAAACTGCGCGAACGCTTCGGTTTCGAAGGCACCCCGATCGAGGTGTCCGTGCGGGTGCGCGAGAAGCGGCGGCGCTGAGGGGTGGCTGGGCCGACGCGGCCGTCGTCTTGACGTTCCCGCGGTGCTAACGGGGTCGTTGAGCTCTGTCCGGGTCGGGCCTGTCCGGACCCCCGTCGGCTGGGGGTAGCAGGGCGTTGGGCGCGCCCACGCGGCATACGGATTGGTCGGGCCGGTATGCCGTGCGGTAGGGTGGCGAGTCGCTTCGCGGGCCGTCAGCCGGCCGGGGGCGAGCCACGGGCTGTGGCGCAGCTTGGTAGCGCACTTGACTGGGGGTCAAGGGGTCGCAGGTTCAAATCCTGTCAGCCCGAC
>RRZT010228559.1_pt1 | contig 16380 bp, 9 predicted proteins | sample 2165551 | NCBI WGS metagenome assembly RRZT01 (sample SAMN10456910, study PRJNA506462) | wastewater metagenome | biome: wastewater; feature: sludge; material: wastewater sludge; isolation source: wastewater sludge with Escherichia coli K12::gfp cells carrying plasmid... | place: USA: Moscow, Idaho ...
CAGTGGCCAACCTCCGACTTGGCAAAAACCATTCCAGAGCTCAGTGCTGGAAACGTGACCTCCGTGATGGAAATGAATGATTCGCTGCTCATCACAGTGAATCATGTGTCGGAGAAAGACTTTGAGGATTACCTTGATGAGATCAAAGGTAAGTTTACTGAGGACGCCTATGATATGAAATCGGAGGGGAATGTGACCTATGGGGCGGAAAACGGCGAAGGCATCGGAGTGATGCTCCTGTATATTGCAGACGAAGGCCTCAGTATCACGGTAACACAAACAGAGCCCGGCGAAGAATAAATACGAAAAGGGAGCTATCGTCATTAACGGCAATGTCAATGCAGGTAACGGCAGCGGCACTGCGGTAGAAGCTGCAAAGCATCACGCATACCAAGCACATTCGGGTGTAAGAAAGACCAGGGAACAATAAGCATCAAAAAAAGCAAGGGTGGAAACCAATCTCTGGTTTCCACCCTTGTCATTTCGTATTCCGCTTGCTCCGACCCGCGGTTCACAAGTTTTCTTTATGACTGCTTGCATTTTGGACCGGGGGAGTGTTTTACTTGTAGAGCTCCTGTAGACGGACCAGGTGCTCGTACCGCGCCTTCGCGGCGTCCTCGCTCTTGGCGAAGAGCTCCTTGGCGCGCTCGGGGAAGCTGCGGGTGAGGGAGGAGTAGCGGGCCTCGTTCATCAGGAACTCCTGATAGCCGCCGGCGGGGGCCTTGGAGTCCAGGGTGAAGGGGTTCTTGCCCTCCGCCTTGAGCATGGGGTTGAAGCGGAACATGTTCCAGTAGCCGCAGGCGACGGCCTTCTTCATCTCGCTCTGGCAGTTGGTCATGCCACCCTTGATGGAGTGCATCTCGCAGGGGGCGTAGCCGATGATGAGGGAGGGGCCCTTGTAGGCCTCGGCCTCACGAATGGCGTTCAGGGTCTGCTGCTGGTTGGCGCCCATGGCCACCTGGGCCACATAGACGTAGCCGTACTGCATGACGATCTCAGCCAGGCTCTTCTTGCCAATTTCCTTACCGGCAGCGGCGAACTGAGCCACCTGGCCCAGGTTGGAGGCCTTGGAGGCCTGTCCGCCGGTGTTGGAGTACACCTCGGTGTCGAAGACAAAGATGTTTACGTCCTCGCCGGAGGCCAGCACATGGTCCAGGCCGCCGTAGCCGATGTCGTAGGCCCAGCCGTCGCCGCCGAAAATCCACACGGACTTCTTATTCAGGAACTCCTTGTGGTCCAGGATCTCCTGGGCAACGGGGCAGCCGGCGGCCAGGTCGGCCTCCAGGCGGGCAACCAGGGTGGCGGTGGCAGCAGTGTTGGCGCTGCCGTCCTCAGCGGTGTCCAGATAAGCCTGCACAGCAGCCTTGGTCTCGGCAGGGGTCTTGTCGCTCTCCAGCAGAGCGGAGATCTTGCGTATCATGCGGTCGCGGACAGCCTTCTGGCCCAGGTACATACCGAGGCCGTGCTCGGCGTTGTCCTCAAAGAGGGAGTTGGCCCAGGTGGGACCCTTGCCTTCCTTATTGACGGTGTAGGGGCTGCTGGCAGCAGGACCGCCCCAGATGGAGGAGCAGCCGGTGGCGTTGGAGACATACATCCGGTCGCCCACGAGCTGGGTGACAAGGCGGGCATAGGCGGTCTCGGCGCAGCCGGCGCAGGAGCCGGAGAACTCAAGCAGAGGCTGCTTGAACTGGCTGCCGCGGACGGTCTTGGTATCGGCCATATCAGCCTTCTCCACGGTCTTGTTGACCATGTAGTTGAACACGGTCTGCTCGGCGCTCTGGCTCTCCTGGGGCATCATGACCAGGGCCTTGTTGGGAGCGGGGCAGGTGTTGGCGCAGACGCCGCAGCCCATGCAGTCCAGGGGGGAGACGGCAATGGCGAACTCATACTTGTCCTTGCCCGCGCCCGCCTTGAAGGGTACATGCTTGGCGTGCTCAGGGGCGTTGCCAAGCTCCTCCCCGGTGAGGGCGAAGGTGCGGATGGTGGCATGGGGGCAGACATAGGCGCACTGGTTACACTGGATGCAGTTCTCGGGAATCCACTGGGGCACGGTGACGGCCACGCCGCGCTTTTCATAGGCGCTGGCGCCCTGCTCGAAGGTGCCGTCGGCGTGGGGCACGAAAGCGGAGACGGGCAGGCTGTCGCCATCCATCTTGCCCACCGCGTCCAGGATATTGGTGACCATGGTCACAGTCACCTCGCGGCCGGTGCGGTCAAGCTCGGTAGCTACGTCGCTGGCGTCAGCCCAGGAGGCGGGCACCTGGAAGGCATTGAATGCGGTGGCGCCGGCGTCGATGGCCTTGTGGTTCATGTCCACAATGTCCTGACCCTTGCGGGCGTAAGAGGCGGTGGCGGCATCCTTCATATACTGGATGGCCTCTGCCTCGGGCATCACCTTGGCCAGGGTGAAGAAGGCGGACTGGAGAATGGTGTTGGTACGCTTACCCATGCCGATCTCCTCGGCCAGGTCGATGGCGTTGATGGTGTACACCTTGATATCGTTCTTGGCGATATAGCGCTTGGCCACGGCGGGCATGTGCTTGTCCAGCTCCTCGGCGCTCCACTGGCAGTTGATGAGGAAGGTGCCGCCGGGCTTTACGTCGCGGACCATGGGCATGGCCTTGACAATATAGGCGGGCACATGGCAGGCCACGAAGTCGGCCTTGTTGACGTAGTAGGGGCTCTTGATGGCCTTATCACCAAAGCGCAGGTGGCTGACGGTCACACCGCCGGTCTTCTTGGAGTCATACTGGAAGTAGGCCTGCACGTTCTTGTCGGTGTGGTCGCCGATGATCTTGATGGAGTTCTTGTTGGCGCCCACGGTACCGTCGCCACCCAGGCCCCAGAACTTGCACTCGATGGTGCCGGCTGCGGCGGTGTTGGGGGCGGGCTTCTCCTCCAGGGAGGAGTTGGTCACGTCGTCCACAATGCCGACGGTGAACTGGCGCTTGGGTGCGTCCTTGGTCAGCTCCTCATACACGGCGAAGACGCTGGCGGGAGGGGTGTCCTTGGAGCCCAGACCGTAGCGGCCGCCGATGATGGTGGCCTGACGACCGGCGTTGGCGAAGGCGGTGACCACGTCCATATAGAGGGGATCGCCCTGAGCGCCGGGCTCCTTGGTGCGGTCGAGCACGGCGATCTTGGTGGCGGTGGCGGGGATGGCGGCCAGGAGCTTCTCGGGCATAAAGGGCCGATACAGGCGGACCTTGACAAGACCCACCTTCTCGCCGTGCGCGTTGAGGTAGTCGATGACCTCCTCAGTCACGTCGTTGATGGAGCCCATGGCGATGATGACGCGGTCGGCGTCGGGAGCGCCATAGTAGTTGAAGAGCTGATAGTCGGTGCCCAGCTTGGCATTGACCTTGCCCATATAGGTCTCGACAATGGCGGGCACTGCCTCGTAGAACTGGTTGCTGGACTCGCGGTGCTGGAAGAAGATGTCGCCATTCTCATGGCTGCCGCGCATGACAGGGTGCTCGGGGTTGAGCGCGCGCTTACGGAACGCGTCTACATCGGCCATGTCGGTCATTTCCTTCAGGTCCTCATAGTCCCAGACCTGAACCTTCTGGATCTCGTGGGAGGTCCGGAAGCCGTCAAAGAAGTTGATGAAGGGCACCCGGCTCTTCAGGCTGGCCAGATGGGCCACGGCAGACAGATCCATGACCTCCTGGGGGTTGGTCTCAGCCAGCATGGCAAAGCCCACCTGACGACAGGCCATCACGTCGGAGTGGTCCCCGAAGATGTTCAGTGCCTGGCTGGCCACGGTACGGGCCGAGACATGGAACACGCAGGGAAGGAGCTCACCGGCAATTTTGTACATGTTAGGGATCATCAGCAGAAGACCCTGGGACGCGGTGTAGGTCGTGGTCAAGGCGCCCGCATTCAAGGAGCCGTGGACGGTACCGGCGGCGCCGGCCTCAGACTGCATCTCAATGACCCGCACCTTTTCACCAAAGATGTTTTTCCGGCCTGCGGCAGCCCACTGGTCAACACTGTCGGCCATGGGGCTGGACGGCGTGATGGGGTAGATGCCAGCCACCTCGGTAAAGGCATACGATACGTGTGCCGCCGCGGTGTTGCCGTCCATGGTTTTGAGTTTTCTCACCATATTGAACGATTCCTCCTTATTTGTGTGCGTGCAACCGCTGATGACCACGCGCGAAACTGCTTCGCCCGCGCTCATCAACGGTTGCCTTTCCTAGTTGCTTCGGAAGTATTCTATCACCAAACAACAAATTTGTAAATCGATTCTTGTATGAAAACCTAACTTTTCCCGGCAAAACAGCTTATGGGTGAAATTTTGGCCAAGGCGCATTGAAAAGGTAGGCCGGATAGCATATAATACCCTTGTTGTGTCCGTTTGATACCACAAAGGGAGGAGCGAGGTTTCATGGTTACCAAAATACGTTCCCTGGGCCTGCGCGGTGTGACGGGCTACGAGGTGACGGCCGAGTGTGACCTTTCGGGCGGCCTCCCAAATTTTGATATTGTAGGGCTTGGAGATACGGCTGTGAAGGAGGCCCGGGACCGGGTGCGCGCCGCCATCAAAAACTGCGGCTTCCCCTTTCCCGTCTCCCGTATCACGGTGAACCTGGCCCCTGCCGACCGAAAAAAGGGGGGCACGGTGTACGACCTGCCCATTCTGGTCGGCATCCTAGCCGCCGCCGGGCAGGTCCGGCTGGACGATCCGGGGGCCGGGTTTGTGGGGGAGCTCTCCCTCACCGGAGCACTGCGGCCCGTGACCGGGATGCTCCCCATGGCACTGGCCGCCCGTGCCGCAGGGATGAGCGCGCTCTACGTCCCTGCCCCCAGCGCCGCCGAGGCGGTCCTGGCGAAGGGGTTGAGCGTCTATCCGGTAGAAAACATTCCCCAGCTTATGCGCCACCTGCGGGGGGAGGAGCTGATTTCCCCTGCCACGCCCTGGTCCCCGCCCCAGGGGCGGGATCGGGGGCCGGACTTTTCCGAGGTCAAGGGTCAGGAGGGCGTCAAGCGGGCCCTGGAGATTGCCGCCGCCGGGGGACATAATATCGCCATGGTGGGCCCCCCCGGCTCAGGCAAGAGTATGCTGGCCCGGCGCGTCCCTTCCATTCTTCCGAACCTGACCGAGCGGGAGGGGCTGGAGGCCACGGCCATCCACTCCGTCATGGGCCTGACCACGGAAAAGGAGCCCCTGCTCACCCGCCGCCCCTTTCGGGCACCCCACCACACCCTCTCGGCCATGGCCATGGCGGGGGGCGGCAATCCCATCCCCCGACCCGGGGAGATCTCCCTGGCCCATTGCGGTGTCCTCTTCCTAGACGAGCTGCCCGAGTTCCATAAGGATGTGCTGGAGGTTTTGCGCCAGCCCATGGAGGAGGGCCGGGTGCAGATTTCCCGGGCCTCCGGGACCGAGGTCTTTCCGGCGGACTTCATGCTGATCTGCGCCATGAACCCCTGCAAATGCGGCTGGTTTGGCCACCCGTCGGGCCGCTGCCGCTGTAGCTCCCAGGATGTGGAGCGGTACCTGGGCAAGCTTTCGGGCCCACTGCTGGACCGCATCGACCTCTATGTAGAGGTGCCATCGCTGGAGTATGATGAGCTCTCCCGGCGGAGCGAGGGGGAGTCCTCCGCCCAAATTAAGGCCAGGGTGGATGGGGCCAGGGACGTGCAGGCCGGTCGCTTTGGCGGGGACGGAGCTACCTGCAACGCCCAGATGGGCCAGGCCGAGCTGCAACAATACTGCGCCCTGGACGAGGGGGGGCGAGCCCTCATGAAGGGGGCCTATGAGCGCATGGGCCTCACCGCCCGGAGCTACGACCGCATCCTCCGGGTGGCCCGCACCATTGCCGACCTGGACGCTTCGGAGGAGATTGCCCCCGCCCACCTGGCCGAGGCCATCCAATACCGGCAGAGCGATCATTTTAAGCGCTGAGAAGAAGGAGAACGACATGGTAACACTGGCACAGAGAATCGAGGCCCTGCGCACCGAGGCCAATTTGAGCCGGAGCGCCCTGGCCATCGCCCTGGGCTTCCCCAAGGGGAGCCTGGATAAATTTGAAACCGGGCGAGCCACGCCCACCAAAGAGCAGCAGGAGAAGATGGCGGCCTATTTCGGCGTCTCCCTCTTTTATCTCCGGGGGGAGAGCAATGATCGCACCCGGCAGGAGACCTGGATGGATGTGGCGGCAAATGAGGAGGAGGTCCGCCCCTCCGCTCCCGCGCACCGGGTCAAGCCCACCCAGGTCTACGAGCCACCCAGGGAGGACGGCCCCACCGTGTGGGACACCCTGCTCACCAGCAAGCAGACCCAGGAACTGCTGAAGAATATTGTCCTGGAGACCATGCGCAGCCCCGAGGGACAGGCCATCCTCGCAAAAGCGGTGGAGAAGGCACTGCGTTAGCCTTGTCCTCCCGGGTACAACAAGGGGTACTCACACGGAGGGCCCCCACATTCTTGTCCATAGAAGGAGTTTAAGTTTTGGATGAAATGATTTTACTCAAGCTGGGCGAGCTGGTGCTCAAGGGCCTGAACCGCCGCAGCTTTGAGGACAAGCTCATCGCCAACGCCCGGCGGAGGCTGCGGCCCTACGGGGAATTCAAAATCTACACCAAGCAGTCCACCATGTATGTGGAGGCGAAAAACGACGAGAGCGATATCGCAGGTGCCTATGAGGCCATAAAGCAGGTCTTCGGCATCATTGGGCTTTCCCTGGCCCGCTCCTGCGAGAAGGACAGGGATGCCATGCTGGAAACGGCCTCTACCTACCTGGCCGACCAGCTCCGCGCTGCCAAGACCTTCAAGGTGGAAGCCAGACGCGCGGACAAAACCTTCCCCATGACCAGCATCCAGCTGGCCCAGTACGTGGGGGGTGAGCTCCATGAGCGCTTCCCCCACCTGAAGGTGGACGTCCACCACCCGGAGCTCACCGTCTACCTGGAGGTGCGGGACTACGCCGCTTTTGTCCACGCCAACGCCGAGCCGGGGGCGGACGGTCTGCCTGTGGGCATCGGGGACAAGGCGGTGAGCCTCCTCTCGGGGGGCATTGACTCCCCCGTTGCCTCCTGGATGATGGCCAAGCGGGGGCTGGAGCTGGAGATGGTCCATTTCTTCTCCTACCCCTACACCTCCCTGGAGGCCAAGGAGAAGGTGCTGGACCTGGCCCGTCTCCTCACGCCCTGGTGCGGACGGCTAAACGTCCACATCGTCCCATTCACCGCCATCCAAGAGGAACTGCGCCGCTCCTGCCCTGAGGAGCTCTTCACCATTCTCATGCGCCGTATGATGATGCGCGTGGCCTGCCGTTTGGCCGGACGTGTGGGGGCCAAGGCCATTGTCACCGGCGAATGCCTGGGCCAGGTGGCCAGCCAGACCATGGAGGCCATGGCCGCCACCACCGCAGTGTGCGACCTACCCATCCTCCGCCCTGTGGTGGGCATGGACAAGGAGGAAATCGTCCGCTTGGCCCGAAAAATCGGCACCTTCGAGACCTCCATCCTCCCTTATGAAGACTGCTGTACGGTCTTCACCCCCCGCCACCCCCGCCTACGCCCCCTCCCCGGTGAGATTGAGGAGGCTGAGAGCCGCCTGGACATGGAGCGCCTGGTGGAGGATGCGGTAACCGGCATTGAGCGTATCCGGGTCGCAGCGGGCGACCCCACTCATTTAACGTAAGAAGGTAAAGTATGGCGCATACAGCAGAGCTCATCGCGGTTGGGACCGAGCTTTTACTTGGCAACATCGCAAATACCGACGCACAAATTCTCTCCCAGGGGCTATCCGCCTTAGGCATCAACGTGTACTACCACACCGTGGTGGGGGATAACCCAGAGCGCCTGCGCGCGGCGGTGGAGGTGGCCCGGACCAGGGCCGACATTATCATCACCACCGGCGGCCTGGGGCCCACCTGCGACGACCTGACCAAGACCGTTTTGGCGGAGTGCTTTGGAAAGAAGCTGGTCTATGACGAGGGCTCCGCCTCCCGGATCAGGTATTACTTCGGCAAGCTCCACCGAGCCGGGCAGATGACCGAGAATAACCTCCAGCAGGCCTGGCTCCCCGAGGGCTGCACCATCCTGTCCAACGACTGGGGCACCGCCCCCGGCTGTGCATTTGAGGCGGACGGGACCCATGTGATCATGCTGCCCGGGCCGCCCAACGAGTGTACGCCCATGTTCCGCTACCGGGCAATGCCCTACCTGGCCGACCTGGCCGACGGCATCATCCTCTCCCGCACCCTGCGCATCTTCGGCATGGGGGAGGCTGCGGTGGAGGATAAGCTGCGCGACAGGATGAACGTCCTGAAAAACCCCACCCTGGCCCCCTACGCCAAGACGGGGGAGGTGGAGCTGCGCATTACGGCAAAGGCCATCACCGAGGGGGTGGCTTTGGCCCTCATTGATCCGGTGGAGAAGGAGCTTCTGGCCCTCCTGGGCCCCCTGGTCTACGGGGTGGACGTGCCCTCGCTGGAGGCAGTGGTGCTCAAGCAGCTGGTCCAGCGCCGATTGAATTTGGGCACTGCCGAGAGCTTGACCGGCGGCCTGGCCGCCAAGCGCATGACCGACCTGCCTGGGGCCTCCATGGCCTTTAAGGGGAGCATTATCAGCTATACCAGCGAGGGGAAGGAGAGCCTCCTTGGCGTCCCCGGCGATCTGTTGCGGGAGAAGGGCGCGGTCTGTCCCGAGGTGGCCGTCGCCATGGCGGAGGGGGCCAGAAAGGCCCTGCGGTGTGACCTGGCGCTCTCCTTCACGGGAGTGGCCGGGCCCGACACCGACGAGTGGGAGAATCCGGTGGGCCTGGTGTATGTGGCACTGGCCACCCCCGAGGGCACCCGCCTGCGGGAGCTCCGTCTGGGCCCCGACCGGGAGCGCATCCGCATGGGCGCCGTAAGCAATGGCTTCGACATGGCACGGCGCTGGCTGACCGGCCTACCTGACCGGGACCAGTGAGATTGGCCGATTCGGGGGAATTCCGTGGCGCAGATACCAGGTGAATCCCCAAATCATACGCCTAAAAAAGGGGGCGTTGCAAAACAAGAAGTTTTGCAACGCCCCCTTTTTTAGGAGTAGGGGAGTAAGACTGTCCTGTGGAAAAGAGCAGGGGGGTAGTACGACCCCGTTTATCCCTTAAAATACTGGACTGCGGACCGGAACAGCCCCATGTCATATTGTCCGGGTACGTTTTGATAAAGGCCCCTGCCCAAGCGCTCGGTGTGCCCCATCTTTCCAAATACCCGCCCATCGGGGGAGGTAATGCCCTCAATGGCAAAGACAGAGTCATTGGGGTTATACTGCACCTGTGCGGTTGGATTCCCATCCAAGCCCACATATTGGGTGGCGATCTGCCCCTGCTCCGCCAGTCTCTGCACCAGCGCGTCAGAGGCCAGGAAGCGGCCCTCACCGTGGGAGATGGGCACCGTATAAATTTCACCCGGCTTCGTGTTCATCAGCCAGGGGGAGCGGTTGGAGGAGATCCGTGTCCGAACCAGGCGGGACTGGTGCCGCCCAATGGCGTTAAAGGTCAGGGTGGGACAGGTCTCATCGGTGTCGATGATCTCGCCGAAGGGGAGGAGTCCCAGCTTCACCAGGGCCTGGAAGCCGTTGCAAATCCCGCACATCAGGCCCTCCCGCTTGCCCAGCAGCTCACCCACCTGCTCCCGCACGGCGCCGCTGCGGAAGAAGGAGGTGATGAGCTTGGCAGAGCCCTCCGGCTCGTCGCCTCCGGAGAAGCCGCCGGGGATAAAGATTGCCTGAGCCTCTTTGATCCGCCGTGCAAAATGGGAGACAGATTGTGCAATCTCCACGGGACCCAGGTTGCGTATGACAATGATCTCCGGCTCCGCCCCGGCCTCCCGGATGACCTTTGCCGCATCGTACTCGGTGTTGGTCCCCGGGAAAACGGGAATCAGAATGCGGGGGGGAACTCCCGTCTTCACCGCGGGGGCGGGCCAGTTTGCGGCTTCATGGGTGAAGGTGGGGATGTCCCCCTGAGCCTGTGAAATATTGCAGGGATAAATGGGCTCCAAAATCGCCTCGTAAGTCCTTTGCAGGGCATCTAGGGACAGCGTCTCCCCCCGCCAGGAGATGTGCTCCTGTGCCGTTGTCCGGCCCAGGGGCAGGCCCACGGCGTCGCCCGAAGCAGCAAACTCCAGGAGGAAGGAGCCGTAGGCGTAGCCAAACAAATCCTCCAGGCTGCGCTCATCCTCCAAATCTATACCGATCCGGTTGCCAAAGGCCATCTTCATGAGGCCCTCGGCCACGCCGCCGTAGGTGGGGGTCCAGGCCGCCCTAAGCTTGCCCTGACGGCATAGCTCCGACACCTGCCGGAAGGTCTCCAGCAGGGACTCCCGTTGGGGCAGGCCGTCCTCCCCATATGCAGGGCGCAGCCAGGTGACAAGGTGCCCCGCCTCCTTAAACTCCGGGGAGAGCACCCGGGACATGCGGTCCGTGGTCACGGCGAAGGAGACCAGGGTGGGGGGCACGTCCAGCTCCTCAAAGCTGCCGCTCATGGAGTCCTTCCCGCCGATGGCCGCCACAGACAGCTCCATCTGGGCACGGAAGGCCCCCAGCAGGGCGGCTAAGGGCTTGCCCCAGCGGACAGGCTCCCGGCGCAGGCGCTCAAAATACTCCTGAAAGCTCAGGTAGATGTCCTCCGGAGAGGCCCCGGTGGCCATGAGCTTGGAAACCGACTCCACCACCGCCAGATAGGCCCCGTGGTAGGGACTCTTCTCCGTAATAAAAGGGTTGTAGCCCCAGGCCATGAGGGAGCAGGTCTCCGTCTCCCCCCCCTCCCGGGCAATTTTGTGTGCCATGGCCTGGGGTGGGGTCTGCTGATAGAGACCGCCAAAGGGCATCAACACCGTGCCGGAGCCGATGGTGGCGTCAAAGCGCTCCCCCAGACCCCGCTTGGAGCAGACGTTCAAATCTGCCGCCAGAGCCAGGTATCCGCCCGTGAACTCCGTAACGGGCGCTTTCTCAAAGGGCTGAGCGGCCAGAACCCTGGCCTGCATATGCTTTTCCGCGCCGTTGGTGTCTAAAAAATCCCGGGAGAGGTCCACGACTGTCTCCCCCTTCCAGGTCATGGTCAGGCGGCGGTCTCCGGTGACCCGGGCCACCACGGTGGCCTCCAGGTTTTCCTCCGCGGCCAGGGCCAGGAAGCGGTCTGCATCCCCCGCAGCCACCACCACGGCCATGCGTTCCTGGGACTCGCTGACCGCCAGCTCCGTTGCGTCCAGGCCCTCGTACTTCTTGGGGACGGCGTCTAGGTTGATGGCAAGACCCTCCGCCAGCTCGCCGATGGCCACGGCAACACCCCCCGCGCCAAAATCGTTGCAGCGCCGAATCAGTAGGGCTGCCTCCTGATTGCGAAACAGACGCTGGAGCTTGCGCTCCTCCGGGGCATTGCCCTTTTGCACCTCGGGGCCGCCGGTCTCCCGGGACTGGATGGTATGGGACTTGGAGGAGCCTGTGGCCCCGCCGCAGCCGTCCCGCCCGGTCCGGCCGCCCAAGAGGATTGCCAGATCCCCGGGGACAGGTACCTCCCGCCGGACATGCTCCGCCGGGACTGCGCCCAGGACCGCGCCAATCTCCATGCGCTTGGCCTCATAGCCGGGGTGGTAGAGCTCATCCACCTGGCCGGTGGCAAGGCCAATCTGATTGCCGTAGGAGCTGTAGCCCGCCGCCGCCTTGGTGACGATGGTGCGCTGGGGCAGCTTCCCCGGCAGGGTCTCACCCACGGGCTTTAAGGGGTTTGCCGCCCCCGTGACCCGCATGGCGGCATAGACGTAGGACCTGCCGGAGAGGGGGTCCCGGATGGCGCCCCCGATGCAGGTGGCTGCGCCGCCAAAGGGCTCAATCTCCGTGGGGTGATTATGGGTCTCGTTTTTAAAAAGGAGCAGCCAGTCCTCCGTCCCATCGGGGGTTTCCACCTTGATCTTCACCGTACAGGCGTTGACCTCGTCGGATTCGTCCAGGTGGGGAAGTAGCCCCGCCTGCCGCAGATACTTGGCGGCAATGGTGCCCAGGTCCATGAGGCCCACGGGCTTGGTTCTGCCCAGGACCTGCCGGGTCTCCAGATAGTCCTCATAGGTCTTCTGGATGAGGGAGTCCTCAAACACCGCGTGATCAATGACAGTGAGGAAAGTGGTGTGGCGGCAGTGGTCGGACCAGTAGGTGTCAATGACCCGCAGCTCCGTTATGGTGGGGTCCCGGTGTGCTTCAAAGAAGTACGTTCGGCAGACCTGGAGGTCCTCCAGGTCCATGGCCAGGCCGTACTGCTCCCTCAGGGCCAGAAGGCCCTCGTCGTCCCGCGTCCGGAAGCCCCCGATTACCGCCACCCTCTCCGGGACGGGGTAGGAGACCTCCAGTGTCTCCACAGGGTCCAGGGAGGCCTCCCGGCTCTCCACGGGATTGATGACATAGCGCTTGATGGCGGCAAGCTCCGCCTCACTGAGCTCCCCCTCCAGCAGATAGACCCTGGCATTGCGCACCAGGGGTCGCTCCCCCTGGGAGAGGATTTGAATGCACTGGGCTGCGGAGTCCGCCCGCTGGTCAAACTGACCGGGCTGATATTCCACGGCAAAGACCGCAGCTCCCGGTACCTGGGGCAGCGCCTCATACACCAGGTCCAGCTGGGGCTCTGAGAGGATGGTGCGTACACTCTCCGCAAAGAGCTCTTTGGAGAGCCCGTCCAGATCGTAGCGGTTGAACAGGCGCAGCCGTTGAAGCCCCTCGACCTGGAGCAGAGTGCGCAGGTCCGCAGCCAGAGCCTCTGCCTCAACCGCCAGGCCCTCTCGTTTTTCCACATAGACGCGGTAGACCAAAGCTCATCCCTCCCCTTCTGCCTGCAGGGCCTTGCGGCCAATGTCACTCCTGTAATAGGCCCCATCAAAGCGGATGCGCGCCGCCAGCCCGTAGGCCTTGTCCACCGCTGCCTTCAAGCTGTCCCCCGTGGCGGTGACCCCCAGGACCCGCCCGCCGGCGGTGCATAGGACGCCGTCCTTGCGCTTGCCGCCCGCCACATAGACCTCCCCCTCCAAGTCCCCGGGGATGTGGATGGGAAAGCCGGTCTCATAGGGGCCCGGATAGCCCCCCGAGGCCATCACCACGCAGCAGGCCGCGCCCTTGCGGAAGCGGACTGCTGTCTCGGAGAGGGTTCCGGCGGCAGTGGCCCGCATCACGGTGAGGAGATCGCTCTCCAGCAGGGGCAGCACCACCTGGGTCTCAGGATCGCCAAAGCGGCAATTATACTCGATGACCTTGGGCCCCCCGGGGGTGAGCATCAGCCCAAAATAAAGGCAGCCCTGAAAGGGTCTCCCCTCCGCATTCATGGCATGCACGGTGGGCAGAAAGATTTCCTCCATGCACCGGCTCGCCATGGCCTCGGTGTAGTAGGGATTTGGTGCGATGGTGCCCATACCGCCGGTGTTGGGGCCCAGGTCCCCGTCCAAGGCGCGCTTATGGTCCATGGAGGAGACCATGGGAACCAAAGCTTTTCCATCGGTAAAGGAGAGGACCGAAACCTCCGGCCCGGTGAGAAACTCCTCGATGACCACCTGGCTGCCGCTCTCGCCAAAGATTTTTTCCTCCATCATGGCGCGCACCGCCGCCCGGGCCTCCTCCCGGGTCTCGGCAATGATGACCCCCTTCCCCAGCGCCAGGCCGTCGGCCTTCACCACCGCGGGCAGGGGTGCTGTCTCCAGATAGGCCAGGGCCTCCTCCGGCTGGGTAAAGACCTCATAGGCCGCAGTGGGGATGCCGTATTTCTTCATCAGCTGTTTGGAGAAGACCTTGCTCCCCTCCAAAATTGCCGCCCGCCGATTCGGGCCGAAGCAGGGAATTCCCTTTTCCTCCAGGGCGTCCACAGCCCCCAGCACCAGGGGGTCATCGGGCGCCACCACGGCAAAGTCGATCCCCTGCTCCGCCGCAAAGGAGGCGACAGCCTCAATCTCCTTGGCGCAAATCTCCACGCAGGTAGCGTCCGCCGCAATGCCTCCGTTTCCGGGGAGGGCGTAGAGCGCCGTAATCTCCGGGTTTTTCTTCAGACTTTTGATGATGGCGTGTTCCCGACCGCCGCCACCGACCACCAAAACCTTCATGGGTGATCTCCCCCTTCCCGTCAATGATGGAACAGGCGCAGGCCCGTGAAGGCCATGGCCATGTTGTACTTGTTGCAGGTCTCAATCACATGGTCATCCCGCACCGAGCCGCCGGGCTGGGCCACATAGGTCACGCCGCTGCGATGGGCGCGGTCGATGTTGTCCCCAAAGGGGAAGAAGGCGTCGCTGGCCAGGGATACCCCTGTGATGCCGTCCAGATAGCAGCGCTTCTCCTCCCGGGTGAAGGGCGCGGGGCGGACGGTAAAGTACTGTTGCCAGTTGCCCTCCCCCAGCACGTCGCCACAGTCCTCCTCGGAGAGGTAGAGGTCAATGGTGTTATCCCGGTCCGGCCTGCGGATGCTGTCCAGGAAGGGCAGCTGCTGCACCTTGGGATGCTGGCGCAGCTGCCAGAGGTCCGCCTTCTGCCCTGCCAGGCGGGTGCAGTGAATCCGGGACTGCTGGCCCGCCCCCACGCCGATGGCCTGGCCGTCCATGGCAAAGCATACGGAATTGGACTGGGTGTATTTCAGGGTGATGAGGGCGAGGAGCAGGTCCCTCTCGGCGCCGGCAGGAATGGTCTTATTGTCCGTCACCACCTGCGCCAGAAGGCGTTCATCGATGATGGCGTTGTTTCTGCCCTGACGGAAGGTGATGCCGAAGACCTCCTTCGTCTCGGTCTCCCGGGGAACATAGTCCGGGTCCATGCGCACAATGCTGTACGCCCCGCCCCGCTTCCTCTTTAATATCTCCAGGGCCTCGGGCGCGTAGCCGGGGGCAATCACCCCGTCGGAGACCTCCCGGCTGATCAGCCGGGCCGTAACTTCATCGCAGGGGTCGGAGAGGGCAATCCAATCCCCAAAGGAAGACATACGGTCGGTCCCTCTGGCCCGGGCGTAGGCCAGGGCCAGGGGGGAGCGATCCAGACCCTCAATGTCATCCACAAAGCAGGCCCTTTTCAACCCCTCCCCCATGGGCAGCCCCACCGCCGCTGAGGTGGGGCTTACATGCTTAAACGAGGCGGCCGCCGGCAGATGCAGTGCCTCGCGCAGCTCCTTCACCAGCTGCCAGCTGTTGAGGGCATCCAAAAAGTTGATATAGCCCGGGCGGCCATTGAGGACCTCCAGGGGCAGGGGGCTGCCGTCCTCCATGGAGAGCTCCGCCGGGGTTTGGTTGGGATTGCAACCGTATTTCAGTTCCACCCGCTTCATCGCACACCGTCCTCTCCGTATTGATTGAATAGCAGCTCTCCGGTCTCGCTCTGAACCGTGTCCGTATATCTGACGTAGAGGGAGATCCTGTTCTCCGGGTGCAGGCTCCCCCAGATTCCCTTTGCAAAGGCCCCCATATCATCGGGGATTTCCACCCGCTTCGGCTCCCCCGTGAAGCTGGGTAGGGGGGAGCCGTCACCGTGATAGGTGTGGATAAAATGCCCCACCCCCGGCAGAGGCGGGTAGTAAAAAAACTGTCGGATACAGGCGGAGCCTTCGGCGTCGGCGCTCTTCAAAATAGAGAGCCGATAGTCCCCCTCCGGGGACAGCAATCCGGAGATTCTGGGGGTCAAATTGGGGGCGTCCGGCTCAAAGCAGCGGGTGAGCAGGGCGCTTTCAAAGCTGCCCTCCCCTGCCAGGGCGTCTCGGATGGTATCCGTCTGGTCCCCGTTGGTGACCACCAGGCCCTTCCCCACCAACCGGACGGGGTGATAGAGAATCAGGGATGGGTCCTCCAACCTTCCGGGGTCCTGCGCCTGGGTGCGGATGCCGTCCTCCGTCTTCACAAAGATTCGATTTCTGCTGTTGGCGCTGCGGCCCATGATGAAATAGGCCGCGACCAGTTTGGAGCCATCCCGGCTCTGCCCCAGGACAATGCCCCGACCGGGATAGGAATTTCCGGAGAGCAGAGCCTCCAGATGCTGTACCTCATAGGCGCTCATCGGCTGCCTCCCTCCTTTTGTAGCCGTTTGGAGACCAATTCGCAGGCCCGGGGCAGCAGCTTCCACTCCGCCTGCTCCATGACCCGCCTCTGTAGGAGTTCGGGGGTATCGCCCCTTCTCACGGGGACGGCCTTTTGCAGGAGAATCTCCCCCCCGTCGGGAATCTCGTTGACAAAATGGACGGTGGCACCGGTGAGCTTCACCCCATAGTCAAGGGCCGCCTGGTGGACCCGCAGGCCATAGTAGCCCTCCCCGCAGAAGGCGGGAATCAGGGATGGGTGTACATTGATGATCCGCCCCTCATAGGCTGCAGTAAATTCCCCGCTTAAAATCCGCAGGAAACCGGCCAAGACAATAAGGGCAATCCCCCTGTCCTCC
>RRZT012261203.1_pt1 | contig 16374 bp, 12 predicted proteins | sample 2165551 | NCBI WGS metagenome assembly RRZT01 (sample SAMN10456910, study PRJNA506462) | wastewater metagenome | biome: wastewater; feature: sludge; material: wastewater sludge; isolation source: wastewater sludge with Escherichia coli K12::gfp cells carrying plasmid... | place: USA: Moscow, Idaho...
TCCTCGGTGAGGACCGGGATCTCGCGCAGGGCATCGAGGGAATCGATCTTCTGCCCCACCGTGACGTCAAGTGTGTGCCCATCACCCGCCACCGTTCCCACGGGAATGGCGAGCCCATTGGCGTCAAGTGCATCCTGCAGCGCGGTGGGCGTGACTCCCGCAGCGGCCGCCTTCTCCATGTCCAGCGAGATGGAGACTTGCTGTTCGGGGGCGCCGATCAGCTGCGCGGAGGCGACTCCCTCGATCTTCTCCAACTGGGGCAACACGGCGGAGCGCACGTTCTCGGCCATCTGGAGTGGGTCACCCGAACTGGTGGCTCCGATCATCGCCAGCGGGATGTCCGATGTGCCGCCGGATGCGACCTGCGTGGTGGTGCCCTCGGGGAAGGAATCCTCCACCCTGCTGATCGCCTGTTCGATCTTCGAGGTGGCACGCGAAATCTCCGTGCCGTAATCGAGTTCAACGGTGATCATCGAATAGGAGGAGGACGAATTCGCGGTCGTCTCCTTGACGTCCGGAAGCGTGGCCATCTGGCGTTCGACGGGAACCGCGACGCGTTCGTTCATCTGCTCCGCGGTGGCTCCGGGCGACACCGCGATGATCGACACGGCGGGCAGCTCCACCTGCGGAATCAGCTCCTGACGCATCGAGGCGATGGAGATTCCTCCCAGAATCGCTGCCACAACGCAGACCAACGCAACGAAGGAGCGGTTTCTCAGGGATGCGCGCGCGATTCTTTCCATGGGACTGAGCCTATCGTGCAGCTCCCACAGATGAGCACGCCGGAATGGTGTGTGAGATCAGCCGACCAGTCCGAGCTTCTCGAAGGCGAATGCGAGCCCGTCCTCGTTGATGGGAGCTGTCACCCAGTCGGCTGCCTCCTTGGCCCCGGCAGTTCCGTTTCCCATGGCGACGCCGGTGCCTGCAACCTGAAGCATTTCGACGTCGTTCGCAGAATCACCCAGCGCGACGGTCGCCTCCACCGGCACTCCCAGGAGCGCCGCAATCTTCTTCATCCCCACCGACTTGTTCATTCCCAGCGCGGTGAGCTCGCCCATCTCTCCGCGCTCCTGCGGAAGCGATCCGGGCACGATGCTGAACCGTTCACCGAAACGGGCCTCGGCATCCGAGAGATGCACCCCGGTTTCCGACGCGAAGAAGAACGTCACCTTCGAGGCCGTCCGCGGCACCCCTTCACGCAGATGGGGTTCCACCTGGTTCAGGAACATGCTCCAGTCTCCCGCGATGGATCCGGCGCTGGAACCGTCCGACCGAAAGATGTCCAGAAACTCGCGCACGGGGTGCAGTTCCCTGCCGGTCTGCCACAGGCACGCCGCGCTCTTGGAGTCGAGCCAATCGGCCACCTCCGCAACGTGCTCGGCAGGCATGTGATCGTTGAAGACGACCTCTCCCGCCATCTCCCCGTAGGCACCGTTGCATCCAACCAGACCGGAGAATCCGGCATTCCACAGGAAGGGGTAGATCTCCGGCCTCGCCCGGCCGGTGCACATCACAAGCTCATTGCCCGCGGCCACCGCGGCAGTCAGCGCCCGGTGAGCCGATTCCGGCAGCTCCTGATTGTGGTCCAACAACGTTCCGTCCACATCGAGAAATACAAGTCGTTTCACCTCTCCATTTTCCCAGATGTGCACCCGGACCGCCGTATGCAATCAGCCACCCCATGTTCCCCCGCGCCCTCAAATGATCTTGCGCGCCGCCGCCCAGCGAGCCAACTCGTGCCGGTTGGACAGCTGCAGCTTGCGCAGCACCGAGGACACGTGGGTCTCCACCGTCTTGACCGAGATGAACAGGTCCGAGGCCACCTCCTTGTAGGACAGTCCGCGCGCAATCAGCCGCATGACCTCCTGTTCGCGGGCGGAGAGGCGGTTGAGTTCGTCGTCGTTCTCCGCGACGTCCGCACGCCCGGCCCCGAAGGCGTCGAGAACGAAGCCTGCCAACCGAGCCGAGAACGCGGCATCGCCCTCCGCAACCCGGGAGATGGCATCGACGAGCTTCTCGCCGGTGACGTCCTTGGTGACGTAACCGCGGGCCCCGGCCCGCACCACGCCGACGACGTCGTGCGCCGAGTCAGACACCGAGATCGCCAGAATCCTCGTGCCCGGGTACAGATCCTGACACCGTGCAACCACTTCGGCACCACCGCCGCCCGCGCCTCCGGGCAGGTGCACATCCAGCAGCACCACATCGGGCCGCAGGGCGTGGGCACCGGCGATCGCGGAGTCGACGTCGTGTGCCTCACCCACCACTTCGGCTCCGCCGACCCTGTTCAGTTCGCCAACCATTCCGGCACGGGCCAGCGGGTGGTCATCCACCACGAGTACTCGAATCACGGCTCCTCCTCCGACGCCCTCCACCGTACCAACGAATGACTGCGACGGCGCGGCGCGCTTGCAGCTATCCCGCGCCGAGCGCCATGGTGAGGTGCACTTCGGTGCCGGGGTCGCGGCGCCGGAACACCGCGCTGCCACCGTGGCGCTCAACCCGCTCGACGATCGAATCGCGCACCCCGTGGCGGTCCTCGGCAATGGCGTCCACATCGAAGCCCTCACCGTGATCGCGTACATAGACATCGATGGAGCCATCGGAGATCTCGGTGTACAGGGAGACCGGAGGCTCGCCGTGCCGCACCGCGTTGGCCAGCGCCTCCTTCATCGCGGCGAGAAGCATGGGCGAGTTCTGGTCCAGCCGCCCCTCACCCACCACGACAATCTCCAGCCCCACCCCGTACAGATCCTCGATCTCCTCGGCCGTGGCCCTGATGGCCTCGCTGAGGGAGACGGTCTCCTCCTCCGAGTCCGCGTAGAGCCACGAGCGAAGCTGGCGCTCCTGAACTCGGGCGAGGCGTTGCACCGCCTCCGGATCGCCCGCCTGGTTGCGGATGAGGGTGAGGGTCTGCAGCACGGAGTCGTGCAGGTGGGCGGCCATGTCCGCGCGCTCGGCCTCCCTCGCGCTCTCCTCACGGGCATTCTGCAGATCGCGCAGCAGGCGCTGAATGACCGGCCACAACGCCAGCCCGGCAACGGCCAGCACACCCACCCCCAGCATGACCGAACTGACCACACGCGGGAAGGGCTGATCGCGCACCACCAGAGCCAGCACCCCGATGACGAGCAGACCGATGCCTCCGCCAAGACGCACCATTGCCTTGCGGGCGGGCAGCTCCCCCGCGAAGTTCGACCACGCCAGGCCCGCTCCGGCGATCATGCACCCCACTGCCAGTATCGTTCCCCACGGCCAGTTCAGGATGATCACGAGGACGATCACCACAGCCGCGGCCAGAGCCCCTGCCGCATAGAGCAACAGGCGGAGCCGCTTGCCCGGTTTCCTTCGGGGAGCGGGCGCGAGCTTCTCCGATGCCGGGCGCTCCGTGGAGGAGTTCATGGAGATGGCAAGCCACACATAGAGGAACAGGCCCGAGCAGAACATGAAGGCCGAAACAACGAAGACCAGCCGCACCACCTTGACCGGAACCTCGAGGTGGTCCGCAACGCCCTGACAGACCCCCAGAAGGATCCGCCCGCTCGTGGGACGGCGCAGCGGATACCGTTCACCCTGTGTGCTGGCACGCTGATGTTCCTGCATGATCCGATCATCCCACGCGGCTCCGACACTTCCCCATCCCCCACATTGAGTTTCAGGGTTCAATCAGGGTTGTCCCCAATGGCGGAACCCTCACGCATTGCGAAGAATTGGAGCATGTCAGTCACTTCCTTCTTCTCCTCCATTCGCTCGTGGGGCTTCGAACGGCATGCCGACGCCCCCATCGCGGGTGTCGCCGGCGGACTCGCCACGGCATGGCGGGTCGACCCACTGTTGATCCGTGCCGGATTTCTCGCCCTGACCTTCGTTGGCGGCGCCGGACCAATGCTCTACGCGTTGTGCTGGGCCTTCCTTCCGGACGAACGCACCAAGAACATCCACATGGAGGAGGCCATGAACGGGCGCTTCCCCGCCGGCCTGGTGGGAGCCATGTCGCTCTTCCTCATCACCTTCGCGGTGTTCAGCAGCCTCAGCTTCTTCGGTGCTCTGGGCCTCATCATCACAGCCGTGTTCGCGCTGCTGTGCTACGGATCAATCACCGGCCGCAACTCCCGCCCGCCGGGTGATACCCCAGACACCAACGAATACTCCTCCAACACCGACGGGATGGAATCAATGAGCGAGAACACACCCCCGACCACACCCCCGATCACGAACCAGAACGCCAATCCCGACAGGGAGCACCACCGGGCCCAGCAGCGCGCTCGGGCGGAAAGCGAAGCCCAACGCGCGAAGGCGGCTCGCGAACACTCCCGCAACGAACGGGTGGAGCTGCGGGCCCGGCGGCGTCTGTCCGGGCGGACAGGCGCCGTACTACTGGCGATCGCACTGCTGGCGGTCGCGGCCTTCATCGTCGTGCTCGAAAGCGGAGCAGGTGCCTTCGCGGATGTCTCCACGGTCGCGGCCGGAATCGGCTTCGCCGCGCTCCTGTTCGGATTCATCGTTCTGGGAGTGGGCATCTTCGGCCGTCGCGGCGGCTTCCTCTCCTTCGTCGCGATCCTGGCGTCCATCGTGGCCATTCCTCCGATGGCCACGATCACCACCACCTATTCGAACTCGACCGTGGCAACCACGAATTACTGGGTTCCCCGCACCAGCGCGGACATCGGCACCGGGTACTCCGTCCACATGGGCGAGGCCTCGATCGACTTCTCGCAGTTCAATCCCGACGATGCTCCTGAGCACGTCAACGTGGCCAGCTCCATGGCCTCCCTGCACATGGAGTTCGACGACACCCAGAAGGTGGCCATCATCTCGAACATCTCGATGGGATCACTGGACACCGACTCCCCGGGCGCCGTTCTCAGCAACGGCCGGTCCTTGGATGACCGTGACATCGGCGGCTTCACCAGAGACACGATCTTCATCGGGGGGATCGACTCCGTGAGTGAGGCGGACATCATCATCAACGCGGACATCTCGATGTCCGGCGCAAGCATCCACGTCCAGCACTAGGAGCATCATGAAAAGCTATCGTCCTCTTTTTGGAACCATCTTCATTGGGCTGGTCGCCATGCTCATCGGCGGCGCTGCCCTGCTCTCGGCCTTCGGGCACAACATCTTCTTCTCCGCCACGTTCAGCCTCGCGTGGATCGTGGTGGGCCTGCTCGTGGTGAGCGCGATCCTGCTGCTCGCAGCCGCCTTCTGGCCTCGCCGCGAGAAGGAGGAAGCCGCCAGCCTCTTCGATTCGCGCGGCGCCGCCCCCGCCACCGTGCGCTCCACCCAGGCCTTCGCGCGCACGGCCTCCTACGGCACCCCCGTCACCGCAATCGAACGTCGCTTCGTTCCCGTGACCGACGACGACGCCCGCAAGGGCGCCTCCTCGAACGGCGGCAACGTCCTGGCCGACCTGCGTTGGCTCGAACCGAATGGCGAGCAGGTCAGCGTACCTCTGTACGCCACGCAGGGCGGCATCGATCTGCTGGTCAACGCCGAATCCTCCGTTGCCATCCATCTGGCGATGGGTACCGGCACAGTGACGGTCGATCCCACGTTGGGCCTGCACCTCGTGGGTGGGGAGCCGCTGACCGGAGCAGTGCCGGGCGGCCAACAGGTACTGCTGGGCCGCCAGGTCCTGGAAGCCGGCGAGGCACGCCTGATCGTCAACGTCGAATCACCGGCAGCGGACCTGCGCATTTCGGCAATCTAGCGCGATCACTCCTCGCGCCCCTCGAGGCGCAACTCGAGGGCGATCTGCTGGGCGTCCAGGACATCGAGTGAACGACTCAGCAATGTCGCGTCGAAGATTCCCTCGTCGCGCGCATTGAGGAGTGCGGCTCGCCTGGCTTCCACAGCCCCCAGCCGTGCGGCGGGTGAATCGGGGTCCACCCCGTCCAGCGCCACCACGAACTCCTGGGCCGCTCCTTCCATCAGGTCGCGAAGCTGGCTCATCTCCTCCCTCGTGTCCTGCCGCGAGGGCCCGGGAGTCGGTTTGACCATCCGGACGAAACCGCGCAGTGTCCCTCCTTGAATGAGGAGGGACAGCCCTGCCACGAGGAAGGCCAGAAGGATCAGGTACGAGCGCTGTGGCGCGTCCCATGGCAGGGTCTGGGCCGCCGCCACTGTAATCGCGCCGCGCATCCCCGCCCAGACCACAACGGTGCCGTCCCGCCATGTCAGTGGCGAGGCCAGGAAGTAGTCGATGTCCGCGAGCGAGCGCCGCAGCCCGGTGCGCATGTCGTCAACGGTCGGCATCCGTCCGAGCAGGCGGCGCCGGGCCCTGGCTCCCAGACGGACCTTCCCGGTGGCGGACCGCTCGAGGCGGGATTCCATGGCCGCACGAACCTTCTCGTTCTCGATGGTGTCCGGGACCTCCCCGGTCTTGCGCATGTGGCTCATGACATCCTCGATGTCATCACGGGAGAGAACTTCCTGCACTCGTTCCAGCTTTGGCTTGAGAACCTTGCGTCGCAGCGCGCGGCGGTGCAGCAGCATCAGGAGCGGAGCGACGAAGCCCGCGCGCACCACCACGGAGCCGAGCAGGGCGAGAAGCGCGATCCCCGCCGCCTTGAGAAGAACCGCCGAACTCCCATTGGGAAGATCATCGAGAAGGGTGTGCATCTGCAGCCCCATGGTCAGGAAGACGAGGCCCTCGAGCACGAACTCCACCGTGGCCCAGTTCTGCGAGTCGGATATCCGTTGCATCGGCGAGAAGTGCCGCGCCGCGCCCTGCCCGGTGACCAGCCCCGCCACCACGGCGGACACCAGACCCGAGGCTTCCAGGGCCTCGTCCGGAACCATCGCGACGAAGGGAACGGCGAAGGAGAGCGCCGTCGTCGCCGTCGGCGCGGAAATCCGCGAACGTATCCACAGGTTCAACTTGCCCACGAGGAATCCGAGGAGGGCAGCGACCACGACCGAGTAGGCGACCGAACCGGCCACGCCCCACAGGCTGACGGACGCGGCCGTGGCCGCAACCGCGGTGCGCAGCATCACCAGGGCGGTGGCGTCATTGAGCAGGCCCTCGCCCTCCAGAATGGAGACGATGCGCGGCGAGACCCCCGTCTCCTTGACGATCGAGGTGGCCACCGCGTCGGTAGGGCTGAGAACCGCACCCAACGCGATCGCCCACGGCAGCTCCAGATCGGGGATCAGCCACCACAGCAGGAAGCCGAGCGCCACCGAGGAGAGAATGACCAGGAGAACGGACAGGCCCGCAATCGGGGCGAACTCGCGCCGGAAGTCCATGACCGGCATGGACACCGCCGCGGAGTACAGCAGCGGGGGAAGGAGGCCCGCCAGCACCCAATCAGGCTCGATGTGGATGAGCGGGACCCCGGGAACGAATCCCACCGTGATGCCCACGGCGACCAGAAGCAGTGGCGCCGCCACGTTCAGCCGCGGCCCCAGCACGGACGTTGCACAGATGGCGATCAGACCCAGTGCGATGACGCTCTCCACGATCCATTCCTTCCGTCGGGCGGCCAGGGCGGCCGGTCCGCAGATTCGGGGCACTCGACAAGCCAAACGGGGAGCCGCTCGCGAACCAGAGGTCCGAGAGCCGCTCCCCGCCCGGGATTCACCAGCGCCGCTCAGATCAACGATCCGGCTCCGCCCAAATCGTACCCAGAGTGTGCACCTTGAGGTCACGCACCGTCACCGGCGCGTTCTCGCTCACCAGTTCGATGGCACGCGGGCCATCGGCCGGGAAGGAGAACGACGTGAGGGTGGCCGCACCGCCGTTCGCGAACACCTCGATGGAGCCGCGATCGATGAGGATGCGCAACGAGAGGGTGTCTCCCTCCACCTGAGCGGCACGGTAGCCGCGCTCACCGGCGTGGGTCAGGCGCTGGTCCACGCCCACACGCCCCGCGAGGTCGTCGTAGTAGACATAGCTGTGATGGCCGTCCGGGGTCTTGTGCACCTCGAAGCCGAAACGATCGGCACGCTCGAGACTGCCCTTGCCCCCCAGATCCACTTCCAGCTCGATTTCCACGGCCTCTGCATCCTCGGACACGAGGAAACGCTCGTTGCGCGCCACCTTGAAGGAGCCGAACTCCGCGGTGGACACGCGCAGCTTCGTCAGCTCCGCGATCGGGTTCGCCAATAGGGCGCCGTCCTCACTCAACGTCAGGGCACGCGGCACCGTGAGCTGACCCGACCAGCCGTCCTCCGCCTGCGAGGCGATCGGATTGTCGAACGCACCCATCCAGCCGTACTGGATGCGGCGGCCGTCCGGAGCCTCGAAGCTCTGCGGTGCGTAGAAGTTGTGGCCCCAATCGGCCAGCGTGTACTCCTGCGTCTGCACGAACTTCTGGCCGGGAGCCCAGTCGCCCAACACGTAGCCCGAGTTGTGACCGTTGCGGTTGCCGTACTCCTTCACCTCGGGTCCCATCGGGCAGTAGGCAAGAACCCACTTGTCGCCCACCGGGAACATGTCCGGGCACTCCAGCATGAAGGCGTTCGGATCCGGATCCTCGAAGAGGATGGAATCGAAGCTCCACTCCTTGAGATCCTTCGAGGTGTAGAGCCACACCTGACCGCGGTTGTCCGCGGAACACGCCCCGAAGACCATGTACCAGGTGTCCTCCATCTTCCACACCTTCGGGTCACGGAAGTGGGGAAGCTCGGATGGCCCTTCGACGACGACGCCCAGTTTCTCGAAGTTGTTGGCGTCATCGGACACCGCCAGGCACTGGACCTGGTCGTTGCCCTCGTCCTCGTTGATCCCGTTGGCCCACCGGTGGCCGGGGTAGAAGGCTTACAGGGTCTCGCCGTCGTCGGACACCGCGGCGGAACCGGAGAGCACGCCGTCACGGTCCGCCTCGATGGATGGCGCGAACGCGATCGGCTCACGGCGCCACGTCACCATGTCCTGCGAGGAGACATGCCCCCAGTGCATCGGGCCCCACACGGTGGAGTACGGATGATGCTGGAAGTAGACCTGATAGCGACCCTTGAAGAAGGACAGCCCGTTCGGATCGTTGATCCATCCGGCGACCGCGGCGATGTGGAAGGTGGGGTACCACCGATCCTTGCGATTCCTCAGCATCTCCTTGACACCGGCTTCAGCCTTGGCGAGTTGCTCTTTCATCGTTGAATGACCTCTCTCGGTTGAGACTTCTTGTGGTTGCTGACGGAGCGGCTCAGGAGAGCTCGCGCTTGTTCGGGGAGTTCTCGGAGAATGCATCCCCCGCCGCGGACTGCTGGGCCCGCGCCGCGACGGGCTTGGCCTGCGAGTCGCGAATGAAGGGATCGCCGAGCACTTGTTCGTCGTCCTTCTTCAGGGTGAAGAAGGCGTAGACACCGGCCAGGGCAACGACTGCGGCAATCACGACGAACGTGAAATGGTAGCCCCGAGCGTCATTGAGCTGGCCGAGCGGGTTGGAGAGCACGACGTTGCCGATCTGCGAAGCGATCTGGAAGCCCACCATGTACAGGGTTGCCGAGAGCATCGGGTTGAAGTGCAGCGTGAAGTACCGGAAGATCGGCAGGATGAACAGCGGCACCTCGACGGCGTGGAACATCTTGACGGCGGAGATGGCGATCGGATCGCTGAAGACCGCACAGCCGAGAATTCGCAGCGACATCACTGTCACACCCAGCAGCAGCGTGGTGCGCACGCCGACCTTGCGCATGAGGATGGGAATGATGCCCATCATGGCGGCTTCCGCGAACACCTGGACGGAGTTCAGGATGCCGTAGGTGCGCTGGCCCGCTTCGGCAGTTTCGAAGAGACCCACGTAGAAATCGGGGAACATCTGCTGGTCGAACACGGTGTAGAAGGTCCACGAGAAGAACACGAAGACGATGATGAGCCACAGCGACGGCATCTTGAGCAGGGCAACCATCTCGCGCAGGCCGGGCTGGCTGGCCTTCTCCTCGGTCGTGAGGTCCTTCTCCTCGGCGGGAACGGGCGCCTTCCACAGCAGAACGAGAAGCAGGTTGACGATGCCGATTGCCGAACCAACGTAGAAGTTCAGGTGCGGGTCAATCGTGAAGAGGAAGCCCGCGAGCAGGGCGACGACGGCGTAGCCGAACGAACCCCACATGCGGGCCTGGCCGTATTCGAAGTTGTATCGGCGGGAGAACCGCTCGGCGAGGGCCTCCAGCAGGCCCACGCCGGCCATGAAGCCTGCGGACAGCACGACGGAGCCGAGGACGACGCCCACCATGAAGTTGTTCTTGAGCAGCGGTTCGTAGACGAAGATCATGAACGGCGCCACGAGTGCGGAGATCGCGGCGATGAACACCTGCACGTAGCGCTTGTAGCCAAGGCGATCCTGCAACGTTCCGTAGACGAACATGAGAATGAGGGTGGCAAGGGAGTTGACCGAGTACACGGTGCCGACCTGAGTATTGGTGAAGTTCAGACCTTCGGGAGCCTTCAACCAGATCTGGAAGAAGGACCACCAAATGCCCCAGGACATGAAGAAGAGCAGCAAGTTCAGGGAGCTTTGCAGGTACCCCGTATTCTTGAAAGATTTCGTGAAGCTGGCCCAGAAAGCCACATGAGGCAGGGTCCCGGGCGTCGTGACGCTAGATTTTGCGTACCGAGCCGCGCTCCACGAGCGGCATGCGAATGAGTAGGGCCTGTTCCGGCGGGGCGTACGGCATCACCTTCGTGCCCTCTGATTCGCCGGCCACCGCGCCATCGCCCGCAGCCGCCGCGCCACCTTGCCCACCGTCAATCTGATCGAGGAGAAGATTCATGCCGGCCTCCCCCATCTCCAGATAGGGCAAGCGCATGATGGTGACTTGAGGCCGCAGATAGCCGGCCAACTGTTCGTCGTCGAACGACATGATGGAGACGTCCTGCGGAACACTCAACCCACGCTCCTGCGCGGCCTGGTAGGCCCCGAGGGCCACGCGATCGTTGGCGACCAGAAGAGCCATGACCGAATCCTCCTCGAACACCTGCAGGGCCCCCTCGTAGCCGAGCTCGGGTTCCCACGAGGCCCCTTCGATGACCTTCTCGAATCTCAGACCGGCCCGCTCCATGCCGGCGTCGATTCCGGACAGCCGTTCGCCGATGGTGACGGAGACCCGCGGATCCAGGTGAAGCTTCGAGCGCCCGATGAACGCAATCCTTCGGTGACCGTTGCTCACGAGGTGGTCAACGGCCTCCATGCCCGCAGCATACTCATCCGGCAGGACCCGGCTGCAGCCCTCGGCCTCTCCATTGATGACCACTCGGGGAACCTGCAGCCCCACATCGGGGATCTCGATCCGCCGGGCCCTCATCTGCCCGAAGATGAGACCGTCGATGCGCCGCGACAGCATGGCCCGCACCGCGCGTTCAACCTGGGCAGAGCCGTTCTCACACTCCGCCATCATGACGATGTGATCGCGTTCATCGCTGGCATCAAGAAGTCCACGAATCATCGCGGAGGCGTAGCGAGTGATGGTCACTTCGTCGGAAAGAAAGCCCACGGCCTTGCTCTTTCCGGTGCGCAGCCCACGGGCGTTGACGTCCGGGGAATAGCCGAGGGAAGCCGCCGCATCCCGGACTCGTTGCGCGGTGACCTCGGAGATGCGCGAACCCGGCCTCTTGTTGAGGACCATACTGACCGTGGCCGCTGAAAGCCCTGTCGCCTGGGCGATGTCAGCCAGCGTTACTCGTTTGGACACGCACATCCCTTCGTCGCTGAACCCCATTCTAATCGACGGCGAATGCGGACAGAACGAATTCGCGGCCCCGATCCGCAAACCACGCCCACCGAACCGTTCCTTCCTCGCCTCCAACAAGCGAGAATGTACACATGTCGTCATTCATGGAATGGGTTTTGGATGTAGCCGCTTCGCACCCCGATCTCGAGGGAGCCTTCGTCAACGCGGAAGGTGAATGGCTCGATGTCCTGCTTTCCGACGGGCGCACGTTTCGATTCCGCCCCGGCGAGATGATCGATGAGACCAAGCCCGAGGAGATCCGGCACAAACTGCTCGACCGCCTCATCAGCATCGGTGTGGCTCAGGCGAACGAAGCCGTTGCCGAGGGAGAGAACGGCGCCTCGGGCGAATCACCGTCCGCCGGCTCCCGCCCCGGCAGCGGGAGCGGGAGCGGCCCGTCCACCCGCGGGCGCGCCGCTGGCAGGACCCCGCGTGAGGATTCCTCCGATCCCAAGCAGACCCCCGCGGCCTCCCGTTCACCCTTCGGTTCGGTCTTCGACGCGATCATGGGTGCACTACCCGGCGCCGCATCCGCATCCAGCAGAAACTCCGGATTCCCCACGGTGCCGCCGGACGAGGATTCCGGCGACGACGTCACCGATCACGACGGCCCCGTTCACACCCTGCCCATCGTGCGCCCCGCCGATTACTTCTTCGCGTCGCACGACCACTCCCGGAACGACTCCATGGTGTACGTTCCACTCACGGAGTTCATCGGAGTGGGGTTGGCGGATGACTTCCCGGACACCATCGAGCCGATCTTCTTCTCGGATCTGGAGGACCGTGGGCTCTCCCGCGAACTGGGGCCACTCTTCGTGGAAGCCGTCGAGGAACTGCGCAATCTGAACCTCGAGCAGGGAACCCCCGGGCTCGAGCTCGGGGTCGCCAACGTGGCCGGCGCCCAGGTGTTTCTCCTGACCTCTCCGCAGAACTATCAGAGCTCGTGGTTCGCGGATCTGGACATGACGCAAACAATCACCGAGTCCCTGACCAAGGAGTATCCGGACTCCCTGCCACTCTTCGTTCCGGCGAGCCGGACCTCGATGTTCGTCATCATGGCCGAGGATCCGAACCTAGCGGACGTGTTCAAGTCGCTGCGCGGGCATCATCAGGATGTGGACGCGCTCTACCCGCTGCCCCACACGGTGGCCTCGGACGGATGGAGCGAATGGATCCCCATGTCGGACCATCCTGCGGCCCCGATCCTCAGCGAGCTGCGCACCGCCTATCGCGAGCGCATGTATGACAACCAGGTGATCCATTTCGAGCGGGAGCCGGACCAGCACGGCGTCTTCAAGACGTACGACGTGCACCATCTGCGCTCGGGAGCGCACGTCTCCCACACCCAGTGGTCCGATCAGGACAACTTCGGATCCGTTCCCGAGACCGACTTCATCACCTTCACCAGGTCCTCCAGCGGGATGCCGTGGGATGAGGATCGAGGCGAGATGGTATCGGTTCGCTCTCACGTGGCCCGCGAGGTGTGGCCGGACGGTTTTCGCAAGCTCGACGGCGTGTGGCCACCGCGCTGGGAAGTCGTCGGCTTTCCGGATCAGGAACGGCTGGATGCGCTACGGGAGTCCTCGCACCGTGACTTCTGATTCACCTTGTCGTTACACATTTGTAACTATTTCCGCTGGTCATGTGATTGAGAGTACGATTTAATTTCTTGGATTTGCTCCATTTTGTCACTACCATTGTGAGTGTCCGGGAAACCTCGGACGCACATTGATGTGCAGGTGCACATCGGTGCTCCTGCATGTCGCATTCAACAAAGGAGCACATTATGAGCACCATGACCGCATCCGTCGCAGGCATCGCCCCCGTCAAGGCAGTCACTCTGCCCGCCGGCGAGAACGCCCGCCTCGGCATCACCCTGGCCCTGATGACACTCTTCCTTGTCGTGGCATTCGTTGGCGCCGTGACCGGAACCGCAGGCGTTGTCATTGGCGCGGGCTTCATGACCGCCGCCCTTTCCGTGTCCCTCGTTTTCGGGACCATGAAGGACGCCATCGAGTCCACCGAAGCCTGATGCCAGTCAGGCGGTGGTGCACTCACCAGCGTTTCTTTCAGCACGTCAAGGCAGACCGATAGGCAAGGAACCTTCACCACGTTCAATGGGGAAACCGGGCGGTACAGCGACGTACCGCCCTTTTTTGCGCCCACAATGCCCGCGGGGACCGAGGCAGAACCCCGATCCCCACAAGATGGCTCACGCGAATGCGTCAGAGCGACATGTCAACCACGCCGCGGCCCTGAACCTCTCCCTTGCGCAGCAGGTCGTAGCCCTTGGCAACATCGTCCAGCGAGAAGCGCCGGGTGACGATCTCCTCGTAGTGGATGGCGCCGTTGGCGGCCAGCCGCACGACCTCGGGCAGGTCCTGACGAGTCCGCGCACCGTAGGAACCGAGGATCGACTGCGAGCGGCGGACGGTCCGGTTGATCTCGACCTCAGCAGTCTGCACTCCTGCCCCGAGCCCGATCGGGACCATGCGGCCGCCGTCGGACAGCGCATCCAGAGCGGAGTTCCAGGTCTGGGGGCGGCCCAACGCCTCGAACGCCACGTCCACGCCGCGGTTGTTCGTCTTGGCGAACACTGCCTCGCGCACGTTCTCCTTCATCGAATTGACGACGTCGGTGGCGCCCAGCTTGCGTGCCGCCTCCAGTTTGGCATCGTCGACGTCGATCGCGATGATCTGCTTCGCGCCGAAGGCCTTCGCGATCTGGATGATGTTCGAGCCCACACCACCGGTGGCAACCACGGCCACGGACTCGCCGTGACGCAGGCCGGCGCCGCGACGCACGGCGCCGAAGGCGGTCATTGCCGCACAGCCCAGAATCGCACCGGCGACGGGATCGATCGAGTCGGGAACAACGGCAACAGAGGTCGATGGAATGACGCAGTACTCGGCGAGTCCACCCATGGAGTACATGGCGATCGGCGAGCCGTCCAGATCGAAGATGCGGGTCTCGCCGTCATACAACTGCCCCTTCAGGCGGTTGAGATCGAAGAACGGCGCACACAGATCATCACGACCCTTCGAGCACGCCTCGCACTGGCCACACGGCATCAGGAATGCGCCAGCGACGCGCTGACCGACTTCCAGTCCGGTGTGCTCGTTTCCTTCGCCGACCTCGACGATCTCTCCGGCAACCTCGTGGCCGAGCACGCAGGGCAGCGGGAACGCAATCGCGCCGCCAATGACGTGCAGGTCCGAATGGCACAGGCCGCAGGCGCTGACCTTGACCAGAACCTCTCCCGCACGCGGGCGGGGGGTACGGATTTCCTGAACCTCAAGGCCCTTGTCGTAATCCCGCAGAACTGCGGCTCTCATCGTCTCTGGAATTGCTACCGACACATTGTCCTCCTCGACACCCTGAGTGGCCTCAGGCATCTTCCATGCGGCACCGCTGCCCCATGGCATCTGATCTCTCACTCCCCACCTTAGCGAGAAATGCACACACAATCCATACTTTGTAGTAACAAATAGTGATTCATATTCGGAGAGTTGGCCAAAGCGGCCCCCGTGCGCGACGAAGGTCCCTCGATCGCGCACGGGGGCCGCTGTGAACGCTACTGGCCGCGGCTCTGGAACTCCCTCTCCAACTCCTCGAGAGAACGTCCCCGCGTCTCGGGGATGAACTTCAGGTAGAAGAAGATCGTGCCAACGTTGATGAGCGCGAAGATGAAGAACAGGCCTCCACCCAGGCTCTCCTGAAGCGGCGGGAACACCATGGCCACGATGAAGTTCGCCGTCCAGTTGGCGAAGACCGCCAGCCCCATGGCCTTTCCGCGGATGCGCAGCGGGAAGATCTCGGACAGCATCAGCCAGAAGATCACCGCAACGAATGCCTGCATGAAGAACAGGAACAGCATCATCAGCGCCAGGACCAGGTAGGAACGGAACGTCGACTGCGGCATGAACACGAAGACCGCGCCGATCAGGGCGAGACAGCACGTGACGCCGACCTGACCCACCATCAGCATGGGCCTTCTCCTGAACCTGGGCAGCAGAACCATCGATCCGAAGGCCACCGCCACGACGGAGACGACTCCGTTGCCAATGGTCGCGACGATCGAGGCACTGGTTCCCAAGCCGGTGTGAATGAGGATCGACGGCGCGTAGTACATCACCGAGTTCACGCCTGTCATCTGCGAGAGGAAGGCGAGACCCACCCCGATCAGAACGATGCGCCGAATCCACGGTACCTTGAGTTCCTTCCACAGAGAAGTCGCTTCGACCTTTCGGGTCTCCTCGACGTGCTCCTTGATCTCCTGGAGCTCGCCGTCCACGTCGTCATCCGGGCGCAACTGCCACAGCGCATCGCGCGCCTCAGCGAGGCGATTGTGGGAGATGAGCCAACGCGGTGACTCCGTGAGATAGAAGGTACCGACAAACAACGCCAGGGCGGGTACCGTGCAAAGAATGAGCATGAACCGCCAGATGTGATGATTGTCCGGCATGAATTCGGACAGGCTCGCGTTGGAGATGTAGGCGAGGAGTTGGCCGGTCACGATGGTCAACTCGTTGCGGGCCACCAGCTGACCACGCAGATGGGTGGGCGCAAGCTCACCAATGAACACCGGCACGATGGCGGAGGCTCCGCCAACGGCCAGTCCGAGGACGATCCTGAACATCACCATGATGGTGATGTTCGGGGCCACCGAGGTCCCGATGGCCCCGGCGATGAAGAGGACGGCCA